>OOBB01001048.1_pt1 | contig 10850 bp, 8 predicted proteins | sample 1671661 | NCBI WGS metagenome assembly OOBB01 (sample SAMN06348179, study PRJEB24527) | human gut metagenome | biome: human gut; feature: ankylosing spondylitis patient; material: feces | host: Homo sapiens | place: China | collected 2015-10
GCAAAGGTACGAATAAATGAGAAGTCTACAATGGTATAAACGCGGAGCCGCTTACCATAAATTAGCGAAAAGTATCATGATTTCTTGCTTGCATCGAAAAAAATGCTTTATGAAGTGATAATAATAGCATTTTTAAGGCAATAAACAGGATGTTTTTGCGTTTAGTAAAACAGAATGTTTTATTCTTAATACTTAAGAAACATGGATGAAAAGGAATTACTGAAAAAGGCTTTTGAGTACGGAAACGTACCTAGCAACATCACCTACTGTTTCACCGAACCATGTCCGATGAAAAACAAATGTATCCACTATCTATCCGGTCTCTACAAAAACGAGAAGACTGATAGAGGGGATGCCATTTTCCCAAATGCCCTGAAAAACGGGAATTGCAAGTACTTCGCTCCGCTGCGTGTCGTGAAAATGGCATGGGGATTCGACAAACTCTTTGCCGAAATGAAAGTGAAAGACGCTCCTGCACTGCGCGCCGAAATGAGAGACTACCTTGGCAGCAAAGGACAATACTACCGTTACAAACTGGGACAACTAAAACTCCTGCCGGAACAACAGGCATATATCAAACAGCTCTTCGCCAGATACGGATATAAAGATGTTGAGTTCGACCATTTCTCTGAAGAGATTGACTTCACTAAAAGCTAATCTTTTTCTCAGCCCTCCAGATGTTCCAGCCATGCCATTTAAGCGGTCCCACAGAGAACACGTGACGGGCTACTAGAGAACAAGCGACGGGCAGCCATTGCCCGTACAATGGGAAACGAGTGCCCAATTTGCCAACCAAACTTTGGGCAACACTGATAAGATTTTATAGTTTATAGTTGACAGTTTATGGTTAATAGTTAACAAAGAAACATCCTAATCAATATATCCAATGAAGATAACAATCGTTCATACAAACAACAAGAAGCAGCTCCTCGTCAGCACCAAGACGATGGAGAAGTTGCTGCAACGTATCGCAAAAGATGACAGCAGACTTACTGTTACCCATTTCCGCGAATACGTGACCTATATGGAAAGCGGCTACGAATATTACAAGGATATGCCAACATGGATGCACATCTACCCCGCTGCTGAATTCGCCAAAGACGAAAACAGCAACCTGAAGATGAAGGCGTGCAACGGTATCCTGCTGCTGAAATTCGGAAACATCACGGATGCGGACGGCGTGGAGGGCGTGAAGCGCTCGGTTGCCATGCTGCCTTCTACCTTTGCAGCGCTGGAAGGTGCTGATGGTAAGTCGGTTATCGTATTGGTGAAATTCAGCAATGAAGATGATTTGCTGCCTGCTGAGGAAGCGGATGCCGAACGACTGTACCGCATCGCTTACCAGCAGATTCTGCCTGTATATCAGGCGATTGCCAAGGCTTCGGTGCTCACAGACGGACCGAAACCTTCTATAGAAGCGGGCGCAAAACTGTCTTTTGAGCCTTCGATGCACAACAGTTTTATGATGACGCTCGATGCGAAACCTTATTTCAACAATAAGGCGGTAGCGATGAAAATTGACAGCAACATGCACCCTCAGAACCAGGCTTTCAACACGGAAGATAATCAGCAGATGATGTCTGGTTCCGATACTTCGGAAGAAGAAAAGAAAGTTGACAAGAACAGCGTTCGCGAGAATATCATGAGCATGATGCAGCTGCTGAAAAGTAAATATAACTTCAGATACAACACGGTGATGAAATTCGTGGAATACATGCCGAAGGAGAAAGGTTGGTATGGTTTCCAGCCCGTAGATCCGAGAGTGCAGAAGCGCATGACGCTGGAGGTGCAGCTCGCAGACATCCGGGTAAGCATCAAGGATGTCAGGAATTTTCTGGAGTCTGATTATATCAAGAATTATAATCCGATAGATGAATATCTCTTCCAATGCTACGACAAATGGGACGGGAAGGACCATATCCGCGCCTTGGCTCGTACGGTTCCTACCAACAATCCTTACTGGGCAGACTGGTTCTACACCTGGTTTCTGGGCATGGTAGACCAGTGGCGCGGCTTTACCCATCGCCAGTATGGCAACTCGGTGGCTCCGCTTCTGATTTCCAAGCAGGGTTACAACAAGAGTACTTTCTGTCGCCGACTGTTGCCACCAGAACTGCAATGGGGATATAGTGACAATCTGGTTTTGTCTGAAAAGCGTCAGGTTTATCAGGCGATGGCGCAGTTTATGGTCATCAATCTTGATGAGTTCAACCAGATTTCTCCACAGGTGCAGCAGGGATTTCTGAAGAATCTCATCCAGTTGCCTACGCTGAAATACAAGCCTCCGTATGGCAGTCATGTCATGGAATTTCCTCGTCTCGCCTCGTTCATCGCCACGAGCAACATGAAGGATATTCTCACCGATCCATCCGGCAACAGAAGGTTTATAGGCGTGGAACTGACGGGACCGATCGATGTGAGTGTGCGTCCGAACTATCAGCAACTTTTCGCCCAGGCGCTGACTGCTTTGCACAATGGTGAAAAGAGTTATTTTGATGCGGAACAGGTGAAGTTGATCATGAAGAACAACTACCAGTTTGAGGTGGTTGAGCCGATAGACCAGTATTTCCTGCTCTATTTCGAGTTGGTTGATGATGAGAAAGAGGGTGAATATCTGACTGCCGCCGAGATTTTCGACTATCTGAAGAAGCAGATTGGTTCATCGCTCAAGGTGAACAGTTTGATGGGATTCGGCAGAAAACTGGCGAACATGAGTGAGTTAAAACATAAGAGATTTGCAGATGGAATGAAGTATCTTGTAAAGAAAAAGTGAAATAATGATACTTCTATGAGACTTTAATGAGACTTCTCAGCATCAAAACCGAGAAGTCTCATTCTATTTATCTTATTATATATCAAGTCTTTAAGTCAATATTTTCAATAGAAAATGAGACTTTGAGACTTTTTTCTCAAAAAAACTTTTTCACGCAAGCGAAAGCTTTTGCCCTTTCAGGGCGACAGGCTTGCGTTTATAAATACCCAGGGTGTTGCCCTGGGCTAAGAGCTTCTGCCCTTTCAGGGCGTGTGGAGCTTTCAGGGCGTATGGGGTTTACATCTGAAAATGCTTATCCTTTAGACAGCATAAAGGAAGGTGCGGATGAACCAGTAGCAAACGATACCTGCGATGTAACCGACGAAAGCAATCCAGGAGATGTGCTTCATATACCAGCCGAAGGTAATCTTCTCCAAGCCCATTACTACCACACCAGCGGCACTACCGATAATCAGCATTGAACCACCAACACCGGCACAGTAGGCCAGCAACTGCCAGAAGACACCATCCACAGCCATATCGCCAGCGGCTGCCACAGGATACATTCCCATACATCCGGCTACCAGAGGCACATTATCAACAATACTTGAAAGCACACCGATGATACCAGTAACCAGGTAATGGTTGCCATCGAATACGACGTTCAAGCCCTGACCCAAAGCAGTCAATACGCCAATCTCAGCCAGGCAGGATACTGCCATCAGGATACCGAGGAAGAAGAGGATGGTACTCATATCCACACGAGAAAGCAACTTGGTTACTCGCTTCTGAGTGCCCTCAGCATCAGCTCCACGATGCAAACCGCGATAGAAAACTTCGGTAGCAGTCCAGAGAACGCCCAATACCAGGAGGATTCCTACGAATGGAGGCAAGTGGGTGATACTCTTGAAGATAGGAACGAAGATCAAACCGCCTACTCCCAACCAGAACACAGCCTTGCGCTGACCTTCGGTGAAATCGCTGACCGATGCATTCTGCTGGTCAGAAACCTCAGGCATCACGAGTTCGCCCTTCAACATGGTCTGAAGGATGAGGGCAGGTATCACCATTGAAACCACAGACGGGATGAAGATTTCGGCGATAACGCCGGCAGCAGTAATCAATCCCTTGTTCCAGAGCATGATGGTGGTAACGTCGCCGATTGGTGAGAAAGCACCACCCGAATTGGCTGCGATGATGACGAGGGATGCATAAACCATGCGGTCCTTGTGGTCGGTGACGAGCTTTCGGAGAATCATGCTCATCACGATACTGGTGGTCAGATTGTCGAGGATAGCCGAGAGGAAGAAGGTAAGGATAGCGATACGCCAGAGGAGCGCACGCTTCGACTTGGTCTTCATCACCTTGCGAACCCAGTTGAATCCGCCGTTCTGGTCAACGATTTCCACGATGGTCATCGCACCCATCAGGAAGAAGAGTGTTGTGGCAGTATCGCCCAGATGTTCCTGGATGATTCCGGTCACCTTCTCCACCATTCCAGCAGCACCGCCTGTATAATCAGGGTGCATCAACTGGAGATACTGCATTGGATCCATCATGTAGAGGGTCCAACAACCTACCAACATCAACAGGGCTATCGCAGCCTTGTTTACCTTAGTCAAGCTTTCGGTGGCAATGAGTGCATAGCCGAGCACGAAAACGACAATAATAGAAATTGTAAGTGTAGTCATTACTTTTTTTATTTATTATTAGATATTCTTTTTTCCTTTATGTATGATTTGGTACCCACAATTGCCAAACGGCTGCAAAGATACAAAAAGAAAAGCAATAACAATCCTATTCCTTGTTATAATTGTATGAAATCGTTTACTTAATTACAGTTTTTAATCTAATAATAACCGATTTCGACCAGTATGGTTGAGGCATTTCGTTGTTTAGCACATGCTTGTTGAATTTTGGGAACCCGAAAATGACATCAGTATATTTAGTAAAAAGTTAATTTGTAATAAAGTTCTTACCAATATATCTCTTACCTAAAAGATTATTACTACCTTTGCATTACATAAAATATGTAACACAAAATATGAAATAGCTATAAAACGTTATGGAACAGCTGAATAACCCATTTGTTATCTACGGATATAAGGGAGCAGAATACTTCTGCGACCGCAAAAAAGAGACGGAAGTCATCATGAAGGCTTTGCAGAATGAGCGTAACATCGTGCTCATCTCTCCTCGACGCATCGGAAAGACGGGACTCATACACCATGTCTTTGAGAATATCAGCAAGCAGGAGCCTGAGACGCATTGTTTCTATCTCGACATCAATGCCACAAGAAATCTGAGCCAATTCATCCAATTATTGGCAAAGACGGTTATCGGGAAGGTTGATACTTTCTCGCAAACTGCCATGCGCAAGATTACCACTTTCTTTGCCGGCTACAAGCCTACGATGTCGTTTGATGAGATGACGGGAATCCCTACGTTCTCGATTACGGTTTCGCCAAGCCAGCGCGAAGATTCCCTTAAACATATCTTCGAGTATCTAAAACAATCGGAGAAACGAATCTATATTGCCATCGACGAGTTCCAGCAGATAGCCGAATATCCCGAAGATGGCACAGAGGCCCTGCTACGCTCCTATATCCAGTTTTTGCCGAATGTATATTTCATCTTTGCAGGCAGTAAGCAGCACATGATGACCGACATGTTCCTGTCGGCAAAGCGCCCATTCTATCAGAGTTCGCAAATTCTCAACCTTCCTCTCATCAACCAGGATGAGTATCATCATTTTGCCAACAGATGGATGGGGACCCGGAATCTGACCATGAATTATGATACCTTTGCCTATCTATATAATAAGGTGGATGGTCAAACCTGGTATATCCAAGATATTCTGAACCGCCTCTATCAGAACGGAAAGGAGATAACGGTAGCGGAAATCGATGATGTAACTTTGGAACTGGTGAACGAGCAGGAAGTGGCATTTGTGAATTACTACGACTCTCTGACAGATAATCAGGCTGCCCTTCTATCTGCCATTGCTCAGGATAAGGCTGTCACCTCCATTCTTTCGCAGGATTTCATCAGACGTCACAACTTGCCTGCTGCCAGCAGCGTGAGTCTTGCTCTCAAGACGCTGATCAATAGAGAATTCATCTACAAGTACAATGACAGCTATATCATCTACGACCGCTTCTTCGGGATGTGGTTGAGGAAGAACTGCGCAACCTCCCTGTAGAAGCAACAGCTCATATAAACACATCATTAAGTATTCTTTTTAAAGCATCATCAATATGAAACATCATCATTATATGAAATATCTGTTTGTGCTTCTCCTCTTCCTTCCTACCAGTCTCATGGCACAGAACAAGGAAGAGAAGATGCCTGGACATATCACAAAAATACAGAAACTGGAGGATGTGAACGTAACAGGGAATCGTCCTCACTTCATCAGACTTAAGGGATATTATCGCAGTTACCAGACCAACGACTCTGTAATGAAATACTTCAACGACGGCATCGTGGAGTATTACATCAACCTGAAGAATGGAAAGACGGATCTCAATGCCTATTCCAAAAGAAATCTTCACAACAGCCGACTCGTTTCCGAAGACAAAAAGCGAGCATTCATGGTCAGCGACAAAGGAACCTTCCGACCTTGGCCGGAAGAGAAGACACTTATTGAGCAATATCGAAAGAAATATCAGCTGAAAGATTCACTGGGCTCTCAACTCGTCCTGCTCAATCAGCAGACAATAGGCAGTATTCAAACGGACAGCAGTCGGAATATCTGTCAGATAGGAATCAACCAGCTTCCTACCTACAAGAATCTGACGCACCAGCTTTTCGGTTATACCCAGAAAGATATCTACGACCATGTGGTGGAAACCTATCAGATAAGTCCTGAAGATTACTATTCCTTCAAGGACCTGCTCTTCCAGAAATCTGACAACAGCTATCTTTTCTCTCATAAGAAAGACAAGCAGCAGCAACTCATCCATGTGATTACCGAGCTATATATCACGGAAAAGGAGTATGTAGAAAAGAAGCAATCCATCAAACCGGATTCTTCTACTCCCAAAGAATCAGCTGCCGCCATTACCGATTTCTGCATCAGAAACAAGATACCTTCCTTGCCTGAAGCAACAGAGCAGGAGATGCAGCAGTTGAATCCCTATAATCCTGCAAACATGAAAGAGATAAAGGAGTAAGTAAACTATATAAAAAATCCGAAACAGATAGCTGCCAATGCTTCTGTTTCGGATTATCTTTTCGTTTTCTTTTCGGTTTCTTTTTCTTTCTTATTCTTTCTTATTCTTTCTTATTCTTCCTTAATCTTCCATTCGCTGATGGTTCGCTGGGTGCTGTCAAAACTGATGCCGATTTTTACCAGTCGCTTACCTTCAGAATGATATGGCAGCATATAGCCTTTTTCGTCTATCTGTGCCAAAGCCTCATCAGCACTCTTATCAACCTTCAGTTCGAAGACATATATCGTATCTGGCATGTGCATCACGGCATCAGCCCTGCCTATGGCGCTCTTTACCTCTGTGCGGATATAGATGTTGAGGAAGCTGAACATCAGATAGAAGATGGTCTGATAATGCTTCTCGCTATGATTCTCCAGATCGTATGGTATCGTAGCCATATAGGTGCGCATGTGCTCCAGTGCCGCCTCGATGTCATTTCTATAAACCGCCTTGCAGAATCCCAAGAGGAAGGCATTGTTGTCAGAACGGCGAGGATTCACATAATGGGGAATCAATGAATTGAGCAATCCATTACGAACTTCCCTGTTTGGAATGCCCAGCGTATATTCCTGAAACATCGGTTCATATTTCTTGATGGTCAGATAGCCGCTCTGGTAAAGCAATGGCAAGGCATCCGTCATTTCCTCTGTAGATTGGTCGAAGGAACTCAATACGGTCTCCTGACTCTCTAAAGTAGAAAGATTGACATGATACTTATCCAAGAGTTTCAAGAGGAAGGATGGAGTGCCGGAACCAAACCAGTAAGGAGCAATCTTGCCTGCATTCAATGCCTTTACAAGACTGAACGGATTGAAAATATCTTCAGAATTCTCGCTGAAATGATAACCGTCATAGAATTGCGTCAGCTCTTCCAGGCATTCTTCATACGACATGCCAAGGGCCTCGCCCATAGCCTCAATATCCGGTTTCATCTGCGTGGTCAGCTCAGTCTTGCTGATACCGCAGATGGCTGAATACTGGTCGAACAGACTGATATTGTCGAGGTTGTTGAATTCGCTGAAGATGCTGAGCTGCGAAAACTTGGTGATTCCCGTTATGAAGGTGAATTCCAGATATGGATCGAGCTTTTTCAGGGGACTGTAGAAGTTCTGCATGATGCGGCGGAGCGGCTGCAGGTTCTCTTTTTCATGCACCACATCCAGCAAAGGGGCATCGTATTCGTCGATGATGACAACAGCCTTTTCGCCCGTCTGCTTATAAGCACGCTTAACGATACCATCCAGTCTTTCATTAGGATAGTTTTCACCTTCTCCCTTACCATAAAGCTCTTCGTAGGGCAAAAGCTGCAGATTCAGATAACTGTTCAAGGCATCAGTATCAAAGTGTTTGGCACCGCTCAGGTCGAAGTGGAGCACAGGATGCTTCACCCATTCCTTCTCATAATCAGCAATTGCCAATCCCTCGAAAAGTTCCTTTCTTCCTTCAAAATAGGCCTGGAGGGTAGAGGCAAAGAGCGACTTGCCGAATCGTCTTGGACGACTCAGAAAAACATACGACATCTGCTTTTCCCTGAAATCCACGATATATTGGGTCTTATCTACATAGAGATAGCCATTCTCGCGGATTTTTTCAAATGTCTGAATTCCTACAGGATATTTATTTACTATTTTTGCCATATTCCTACATGCCTTACGTTTTGCGCTGCTAAGTTACGAAGAAAATCTGATTTAGCCAAGCATATTCTAAAATTTATTAGGAAAAGAAGCACAAAAACGAAGCTGAAAGATAAAATCCGCACAACTTTGGGAGTCATGCGGATTCTGATATTTAATGAAGCTGGTAATAATTACAAGTTATTTTACCACCTTGAATACGGCGGCACTAATGCCTGAAGCCTTGATGGCATCGGTCTTCTTGCCTGATTTATATACAACCTTGCCTGTAGAAAGAACAGAAACTGCCTTGCCACCTACAGAGCTGATGTTGAGAGAGGCTGCCTTGCCACCAGGATTCACGACAACAACATACTTCTCATCACCCAAAGTGCGCTCATATACCATCGGATATTCCTGACCCTTCTGGTTCAAGAGCTTCCAATCTCCCTCATTGTCAAGAGCCTTGGCTGAATGACGCAAAGCGGTCAGCTTACGGGTATATGACAACAGAGAATTCTGATCTCCCTGCTGAGCCTCAACGGTCAACTTTCCGTTTTCCGTATCTACAGGGAAGTAGAGTTTATCAGGCGCACTCGTTGAGAAGCCGGCATTCTTGTCCTTGGTCCACTGCATCGGAGTGCGGGTACCAGAGCGCTCATTGCTACCCTCCTTGTTAGGGAGATTCATCTGATACTTCATACCAATCTCATCACCATAATAGATAAACGGAATACCTGGCATGGTGAGGAAGAAGGTCATCGCCACCTTCAGCTGGTCTGGCGTGTTGCGGGTACCGATGTTAGGACGCTGGTAATCGTGGTTGGCAGATGGAACAGCGATGTAGCCGAGATTCTTGGTGGCATTGAAAGCCTTGGTATAGTTCTCGCTAAATTCCTTAAGCGAACCCTTGCCCTGCTTGTCGAAATAGCAGTTCTGGTAACTCTGCTCCCACTTGCCCCATGGAGTCTTGCGGTCGAAGAACAGAGAGGCATAGCCCTTAAGACCGAAATGGATGTAGAAATCGATGTTGAAGCCGGCAGGAATGGCTTGCTGCGGATTAGCCCACTCTGAAATCAGGACGGTCTCAGGATAGTACTTGTCCTTCCATGCACGCATCTCATTCCAGAGTTTGGAAACCTCCTTCTTGTCGGGGTCGTTCTTGATGAGCGATGACGCCATATCAACACGGAATCCATCCACACCCTTATCAAACCAGAAAGCCATGATGTTACGTATTTCCCTGCGAACAGCCTGTGGTCCAGGCGCATCTACGCTCTGCTCCCAAGGATGATTTGGGTCTGGATGAGCAAAGCCATAGTTCAAGGCTGGCTGGCACTCGAAGAAATTCTTCTCATAATACTTGGCACGAGGAGCATTCGCCTCCACATATCTGCCTCGGGTACTAGACTCCGGACTTGCCTCCTGATGACGGGCTTCTATTTCTTTCTTCTCACTCTCAGGGATATCATTCATCCAGATATAATAGTCGCTGTAACGCTGGTTAGGATCTTTCTCGGAAGACTCCTTAAACCAGGCACACTTGGTGCTGGAATGTCCTGCCACTAGGTCGAGACAAACCTTCATGCCACGCTTATGGGCCTCATTGACCAATGTAACCAAATCGGTATTGGTACCGAATCGAGGATCCACCTTGTAGAAATCGATGACATCATAGCCACCATCAAACCATCCCGACTCAAAGATTGGATTGAGCCAGAGGGCGTTCACTCCCAGAGACTTGATGTAATCCAACTTGGAAGTGATACCCGGCAGGTCGCCAATACCGTTGCCATCAGTATCCATATAGGAAGATGGATAAATCTGATAGAAAAGTGCATCACTCAACCAAGCCGGTCCCTTCTTCTGTTCTGCCTGAGCAGAAAGTGTGGTTGCCGCCAAGGCAGCAACCAACAGCATTTTATTCATTCTTTTCATAAGCATCATTATTAATCCAAGAAAAACTCTCTCCAATAATAACTTCAAATCCTGCTTTTTATTGTGCAAGAATGCTTATAGCGAATCCGCCACCTGCAACGGAGTTCAACTTCAAGACAGACTTGCTGGTTACAGTCTTCTTGGTGATGACATAAGCCTGCGGATTGGTCTTGTAGTTGGCATTCTTTGCATCCTGATAGATGGTAGCCACATACTTCTTGCCCTTCTCGAGGAAATCAAGCTTTACTGTAGACTGATGAGCCTTCATGCCCGTAACGCCACCGACAAACCAGTTATCAGAACCCTTTGCCTTGCGGGCAGCGGTGATATACT
>OOBB01001049.1_pt1 | contig 10848 bp, 8 predicted proteins | sample 1671661 | NCBI WGS metagenome assembly OOBB01 (sample SAMN06348179, study PRJEB24527) | human gut metagenome | biome: human gut; feature: ankylosing spondylitis patient; material: feces | host: Homo sapiens | place: China | collected 2015-10
CCGCCATATACCAGCTCACACGGATATCTTCAGGCTGAATTAGTAAATCTGCCAAGAATGGAAGATTCCGAACTGATTTGTGAATATCCTTTTGCAAGGGTGAATTTCAAAGATTCCGAATTGCCCGTAAAAGTATCTATGGAAGCATATACACCGTTTATTCCTTTAAATACAGACGATTCCAGTATTCCCTGTGCAATTATCCGATACACAGTGAAAAATGTTGCAGACTGTCCGACAAAAGTAAGCCTGGTAGGCACACTTCCCAATGCATCCGGTTTTGAGGGATATGATGTTATTGAGAACCTGAAGCTGGCCGACAGCGTAAAAAATGAATATCGGGAATTTGATGATGTGAAGGGATTGTATTATTCACCCGAACATTTGAAAGAGGATCATTTACGGTATGGAAATATGGCGATTCTGACCAGTGGATCCAATGTAACCTATAAAACACAGTGGTTTGACGGCGAATGGGTGGATGGAATACAGGATTTCTGGGATGACTTTACCAGTGATGGACTTTTGGAAAAAGAGACCGTATCTGACAGTGTGGGATGTGAATTTGCACAATTTCATAATTTCAGTTTCCTGAAAAGAAGAGAAAAGATCGGATCCATCGGAGCCTGGGAAGAACTTCAGCCGGGAGAAGAAAGAACCTTCGAATTTGTCATTACATGGTATTTCCCCAACAGGGTAAAGGCATGGATCGAGTTTGATGAGGACTACGAGAAATTCCAACGCGGTGAATACGGAACGGTAAGAAATTACTATGCAACAAAATTCACAGATGCATGGGATGTAGCAAAATATGTATACCATAATAAGGAACGACTGGAATCAGACAGCAGAAAATTTGCCGATGCTATGTTCCATAAGACTACATTACCTTATTATGTGATTGATGCTCTGACTGCAAACATTACGAATCTTCGAAGTAATTTATGTTTCCGGCTGGAAGACGGAACCTTTGCCGGATTTGAAGGAATACGTGACTACATAGGCTGCGGTTACGGTAGTGTGCCTCATGTATGGAACTATGCACAGACGGTTGCTTTTCTGTTCCCGGATCTTGAAAAAACCATGCGTAATGTAGAATTTTTGAGAGAAACAGATGAGACAGGGTGCATGTCTACACGAATGTTTTCCGTATTTGATCAGGAACGGTATGCAATGGTTCCGGCCTGTGATGGAGAACTTGGAAGTGTTGTTCGTGTCTACCGGGATTTCAAGAATCTCGGGGATGTGGAATTTTTGAAGACCATTTGGCCCAAAGTAGTGTTGGCAATGGAATATGCCCTGAAACAATGGGATCTGGATGGAGATGATGTACTGGACGGTCAGCAGAATACAACCTATGATATTGAATTTTACGGACCGAATCCCATGACGGACAGTATCTTCCTGGCAGCACTGAAATGCTGTGAAGAGATGGCTGAGATCGTAGGGGATGAAGAACATCATCAGCTATACGCAGATGCTTACGAAAAAGGAGCTGCAAGAGCCGATCAACTGATGTTTGACGGAGAATATTATATTCAGGTACAGAAGGAGATTGATAAATATAAATATCAATTCGGAAAAGGCTGTTTGTCAGATCAGCTTCTCGGACAGTTCCTGGCATATATGGCCGGAATCGGGGAAATTTTACCGAAAGAGCATGTAAAATCTGCTATGGAATCCGTATTCAAGTATAATTATAAAACGGATTTTTATCATACGGACAGTGTGCACAGAGCATATGCAATCAATGAAGAGCATGGAATGGTAGTAGCTACCTGGCCGAAAGGCGGCAGACCTAAATTCCCGTTATCCTATGCCGGAGAGGTGTGGACAGGAGTAGAGTATGAAGTAGCCGTTAATCTGATTTATTCAGGTTGTGTAGAGGAAGGTCTGACGGTGGTAAAGTCAATTCGGGATCGTTATGACGGATACAAGAGGAATCCGTTCAGTGAGATCGAGTCCGGTCATCATTATTGCAGAGCAATGGCAAGCTGGGGAGTGCTGAATGCATTATTGGGACTGCAAAGTGATATGTATCGCGGAACCTTGTCATTCCATCCTGCAATAGAAGGTGAAATGTCCAGTTTCTTCATCTGTGGAAAAGCATGGGGTATCTACAGTCAGAAGGAAGAGAATGGGAAAATGTGCAAACATATTGACATCCTGTATGGGACGTTAGATGATATTCATGTACAAGAATAAGGAGGGTACAATTATGATGAAAAAGTATTGGAGAAAAATGATGGCACTTACTTGTGCGGCCGCTATGCTGTTTACAATGGCTGGATGCGGAAATGCAGAAGGAACTACAGGCGGCGCAGAGACTGCGCAGAGCTCTACGACTGCAGATGGATCCGGAGAGATCACGATCAAGTTTGCAGAGCATGTTGCTGATATTCAGGCACAGGAGCCGCATCTGCAGAAGATTATTACTGCTTTTGAAGAAAGCCATCCGGGGATTAAAATTGATATTACGGGCAAAGAAGTGTCCGAGCATAATACACAGATGACTTTACTGGCAGGAGAAAATAAGCTTCCGGATGTTTTCTGGCTGGAGCAGGCAACCGCAAAGGAGTTTGCACAGAATGGGTATTTATATGATCTGACAGATGCATTGGATCAGTATGGTATCAATGACAGCCTTCTTCCCGGACTGGTGCATTCATGTACCGTTGACGGTAAAGATGTGGGAATGCCCAGTGAAGTTATGATGGTAGGATTTTATTATAACAAAGATCTCTTCCAGCAGGCAGGAATCGAAGAAGTGCCTGTTACCTATGAAGAGTTCCTGGATGCGGTAGATAAGCTGAATGCAGCCGGAATCACACCGCTGACCGTGGGTGCGCAGGATAATTACAGTATCTGGGCATTTGAGACAATGCTGGCAAGATATGGATTTTTTGAAAAGCTTGACGGTCTGAAGGATGGAAGCATTTCCTGGAATAACGAAGACTTTATTCACTATTTTGAAAAAGTAGAAGAAATGCGTGAAAAAGGAACTTTCACAAAGGACATTTCTAATATTGGATATTTTGAAGCAAAAGAGCAGTTCCTGGGTGGAAATGCAGCAATGTTCAATTCCGGAGCATGGGATATCGGTGATTTTGAGGGAAGTGATATGGCTTCTAAAATCGGATTTTTCTGGGGACCTACCTTTTCCGACAGCCAGTATGAGCAGCAGATCGGAATCAAGGCATCCGGCGGTGTTTATGTAGTATCTTCAAAGGCAGCAGAAGAAGATCCTGCGTTGTTAGATGCAATTATGCAGTTCTGGCAGTTCTATTACGGCGAAGAGGGAACCAGGATCATTGCCGAGGATACCGCGGCATTACCGTGCTCTACATATAATGGACAGATTGATGAGAGCCAACATCCTGTACTTTCCACGATGATCACGGCATTAAATGATGACTGGAAAGCAGTAACTGAGCCGTTTAATTCACTTTCGTCCAATGTGGCATATGGATATTTTGATGCTACCTTCGGTGTTATGACCGGCGTTTACACACCGGAACAAGCAGCTGATTATGTAGAAAATTTACAAAGTGCCGAAAGATAAAACCAAAAGAGCGGTATGAAATTAAGTAATACCGCTCTTTTCTATAGAATGGAAAGGGAGAAAGCTATGTATTGGTTGAGTACAAAGAAAGCAAAAATCATTATGCTGCTTCCGACTCTTATGATTTATGCAGTATTTATTATTATTCCTGTGTTTATCGCATGTTATTATAGCTTTACGGACTACAGTGGTCTTGGAAAAGCATCATTTGTGGGAATAAAAAACTATGTTGCTATGTTCCATGATAAGCTATTTCTGATCGCATTGAAAAATACATTTTTAGTATTGTTATTCAGTGTGATATTCCTGATCGTTGGATCTTTTATGGCAGCATTATTGATGAACAAGAATTTTCACGGAAACGCATTTTTTAAAATGGTGATTTTTGCTCCCTATGTAATAGCGCCTATTATCATAGGAATTATCTGGGGATATATCCTGAATCCTAATTATGGGCTGGTAAATAGTGTATTGCACAAAATAGGACTGGATATGCTTGCTATTGAATGGATCGGTGGAACTAAATGGTCTCCATTGTCATTGGCGATCGTATTCACATGGCAGGTACTGGGTTTCCATGGAACTATTTTTTTATCCGGAATCAAAGCAATACCGGGAGATATTTACGAAGCTTGCGATATTGATGGAGCCAATTTGTTACAACGCTTGTTTTATGTGACAATTCCTATGCTGAAAGAGACCTTTATTATTAACATTGTTCTGGTGGTAACAGGCGTATTTAAAATATATGAACTGGTATATCAGATGACAGGCGGAGGACCTGCTCATCAGTCGGAGCTGCTTACCTCATATATGTATTTTACAGTATTTACATCCAGAAGGTATGGATATGGAATGGCAATTGCGGTTGCAATTCTGTTACTTTCAATTCTGGGCTCGTTTTCCTATATTAAGATCACAACGAGGAAGCAAAGGAGTTAAACATGAGAAACAAGAGAATATCGATAAAAAAAGTCATTTTTTACATATGTCTGCTGGGATTGATTATTCTTTTGGTCATGCCCATACTGTGGGCTATGTTGCTTTCATTAAAGACAAATAATGAGATTGTCAACAGTCCGCTTTCTTTGCCGCAGACAATAAGCTTTGAAAATTATCAGCGTGCGATCGATACTATTGATTTTTCCAGAATGTATTTTAACACGATTTTACTGGTAGTAATATCTACTTTTTTCAGTATTTTATTTACTTTTATGAGTTCGTTCGCAATTGCCAGAATGGTTTTTCGAAACCATAAGGCATCGGAAACATTGTATCTGTTCCTGCTGGTCGGGATTGGCATTCCTATTTATGTGCTACTGTTTCCGGTATACCGGATTGATTCATTGATGGGAATCCTTGGAACCCGTTTGGGACTGATCCTGCCGTATGTTGCAGTGAACATCTCGTTCAATACCTTACTGTTTACCGGATTTTTGAGAGATATCCCCGGAGAATTGGAAGAAGCAGCAATTATCGACGGCTGCAATCTTTTTAAGCTGTGTACCAAAGTAGTGATTCCGGTCATGAAACCGACGTTCGTGACGATCATTATTTTTAATGCTGTTTATATTTACAATGAGTTCCCGTTTGCATCAACCTTTATTCAGAATAATGCCTTAAACACCGTGTCGTTAATGACATCTATGTTTAAAGGACAATATTCCATGGATTACAGTGGGATCATTGCAGCGAGTCTGATGATCATGCTTCCTGAATTGGTATTTTATGTCGTTTTGCAGAAGTATATTATAAGTGGTATGACTGCAGGAGCAGTGAAAGGATAAGAAAATGAGAGAAATCGTAAGGCCATCCCTACATTTTACACCACAGAAAGGCTGGATCAATGATCCTAATGGCTTGGTGTTTTTTAAAGGACAATATCATTTATTTTATCAGTATAATCCGTACCATGATAACTGGGACAGTATGCACTGGGGGCATGCGGTAAGCCGGGACCTGATACACTGGGAAGAATTGGAACCGGCACTGGTCCCCGATATGCCATATGATAACGATAAAAACGGCGGATGTTTTTCCGGATCGGTTGTTGTACATGATGATCAGCTATTTTTATTTTATACAGGAAGAACGGAAGATGAAACCGGTATTTTTGAGACGCAAAATCTGGCAGTGTCGAAGGATGGGATACATTTCGTAAAGGCAGAAGAAAACCCGCTGATAAAAGAAGTCCCGGAAAAGGGAGGAAGAGATTTTCGAGATCCCAAGGTGTTTTTTGCACAAGGGAAATGGAGAATGATCTGTGGAGGATCCACCGGAAGAATTGAACATCCGGACAGCTGCGGAAGAATTTATCTGTTCTCTTCTACCGATCTGTACCATTGGGCGTATAGCGGAATTTTGTACGAAGCAGAGCCCGGTGAGGGCAGAATGTTTGAATGTCCGGATGCCTTCTGCCTTGATGATGTCTGGTTTTTGACAACTTCTCCGATGTATGAAAAAGACAGTGTAACGACGCTGTATCTGTCCGGACAGGTGGATTTTGACAAATGTGAATTCCATAAAGAGATAAGCGGAACTTTGGATCTTGGAACTCATTATTATGCAGCACAGACATATCCGGTATTGCATGGGGAAATACGGTCTGTTGCCTGGCTGGGCGGCTGGCTGTGGATGCCCTGGATCCGGGATTTCGGTCCGGAGGAGGGGTATCGTGGAATACTGGATGTATCACGAGTGTGGTATTTAGATGATAACAGGCGTTTGTGCGCAAAAGTGGCTGATAAAGTGAAAGATGAGATGAAGCTCTTCAGCAGAACATTGGAAAAACATTGGACCGGTGAAAACATACCACCGCAAAGTGAGCCGGTAATGGTAGAATTGAAGGGAAAGCTGCCGGAAGATGGAGAGTTATTGTGTATTGATCTATATGATACAGATAGACATACCGTGACGATATGCTTTGATTCTTCAAAGAAAGAAATGACCGTGAATTATAACCGGGCAGACAGAGCTTCCAGATATGGTATACGGACTGTGCCCTGTGAAATGATGGAAAAAGAAACAGATATTGATATCCTCATAGACGGAAATACATTTACATTATTGTGGGAGCATGGTTTATATCGCTATACAGGAAAATTATACCCACAAGGAAATATAGGCGTAGATATAAAATATAGGACAAAACGGCATTATGATATTACCTCTCTGGGAGAGATATTGATTGATTTTACCGGGAAAAAAGAGAGTGAAAGACAAACATTGTCTTATACACAAAATCCGGGAGGTGCACCTGCTAATGTTGTGGTTGCGGCACAACGGCTGGGTGCCCAAACAGCATTTATCGGAAAAATAGGAGAAGACTTCCTGGGTGATTTCTTAAAGGAAACCTTGGATAAATGCGGTGTTTCAACCGAAGGATTAATAAGTGATGCAGACTATTTTACAACACTTGCTTTTGTTAAACTGGCAGATAACGGAGAACGAAATTTTGCGTTTGCCAGAAAACCCGGAGCAGATATCGGTCTGAAGGCTGAGGAAATACGGAAAGATATCATCTGCCAAAGCCGTATTCTTCATGTAGGCTCTTTGTCGTTAACAGATGAACTATCCAGAAATGCAGAGTTTATTGCATTAAAAGCTGCGAAAAATAATGGAACGATTATTTCTTATGATCCGAATTACAGAGCCAGTTTATGGGATTCACAGGAAGAAGCCTGTAAATGGATGAGAAGTATTTTAGAATATGCAGATATCGTTAAAGTATCAGAAGAAGAGATTGAGCTATTAACAGGTTATACGGATGTTCGGAAAGCAGCAGAGAGCATAACAGAGTATGGCGCAAAAATAGTACTCATTACTTTAGGCGAAAAAGGATCGTTTGTATATCTGCAGGATCAGCAGGAAGCATATGTTTCAGGTTATTCCAGCAAAGTTGTGGATACCACCGGTGCCGGAGATTCTTTTATGGGAGGCTTTTTATATAAGATTTGTGAATCCGGTAAGCGTATAGAAGAATATTCTTTACAGGAAATGATAGAATGTGTCCGCTTTGGAAATGCGGTGGCTTCCCTATGTGTTGAGAGAGAAGGAGCAATACCTGCGATGCCTGTAATGGAAGAAGTAATTAAGAGGATCAATAGCTAACATAATCCGATCAATGGACAGTAAGAAGGAGCAACTCTGCAGTACCGGGAGATGCTCCTTTTTGATATAATTTATTATCTGGGATATGCTTGCTTTTCACATAAATCATTGTCATAATAGGTGTGTTATAAAGAGATTGGAGAGATATAGAAATGTTACTGGATGTTTTAGGATTACTGTCAGCCTGTTCGTATGCTTTGGACTGTGTGGAGGCAGAGCTGGTACATGTGTCTGACAAACATGCGAAGCGTGTGGCATACATGAGTGTCTGCATGGCAGAGCAGCTGGGGATCAGCGATGAGAGCCTGCAGGATCTTGCAGCATGTGCCCTGCTTCATGATAATGCACTGACACAGTATATTCAGGAAGAATTACATAAGGATGTTGCAAATGCCCCGCAAGCTTCTCAGGTAGGAATTCACTGTACTCTGGGTGAAAAAAATATACAGAGACTTCCTTTCCATACGGATGTGAAGAATGTAATTCTGTATCACCATGAAAATGCTAATGGGAGTGGACCGTTTGGAAAAACATGGGAAGAGGTTCCGATTTTTTCCCGAATCATTCATTTAAGCGATCTGTTGGACCGGGCATACGGTGCAAAGGGCTTTACGGAGGATATTTTCAATAAAGCTTGTGGATATCTTCACAAAAATGAAGGGACCATTGTGGACAAGGAATGTGTGGATGCTTTCTTACAGGCGTTTCCCCTGCCGCATTTTCTGACACTGGGAGAGGATAGCTTTGAGAAAAATCTGTGGGAGAAAATCCCCCGCATCAAACAGGAGCTAAGCTTTGCGCAGATCGAGGAGCTGGCAAGCTTTTTTGCACAGATCGTCGATTACAAATCTCCATTCACCAGCACCCATTCCATCGGTGTAGCAGAGGATGCGGAACGGTTGAGCCGCTATATGGGATTTGATGAAGAAACCGTGGAGAAAATGTACCTTGCGGGCGCTTTGCACGATATCGGAAAAGTAGCGGTAGGAAATGAGATCCTGGAGAAACCGGGAAGACTTACGGAAGATGAATTTGCGGTGATGAAGCATCACGCGGCATATACCTATTATATTCTGTCTGACATTGATGATTTTGACGAGATCCGTGACTGGGCGGCATTTCACCACGAACGGCTGGACGGAACCGGTTATCCATTTGGCAAGACTGCCGCAGAGCTGAACACACAGGAGCGCATGATGGCATGCATAGATATCTATCAGGCACTGACCGAAAGCCGTCCCTACAAGAAGGGTATGCCCCATGAAAAAGCCTGCGAGATCCTGTGGGATATGGCGAAGAAGGGCTGGCTGGATGAAGCGATTGTGAAGCAGGTCGAGGATTGCTTCCGGGGATAAAAGATGTGAGGGCGATTATTGCAGGATTAATATGATGCAGATATAGGGAAGGTATAAAGATATGGATAGCTTTATAGAAGCTTTATATGGACGATCGGAAGAAACTATTCCGGAGGAATATGATTGGTTTGCACCATTGCTGGGTGATTGGGAATTTGATTATAAAGATAAATTTATAGATGGTGATCGTAGCAGGCCGCAGCGCCAGTTAAAAGGAGAGTGGATCTTCAGACGGGTATTGAACGGGATAGGTATTGAAGATATGTTCATATGTCCTTCCAGAGCAACAAAAGAGATTTCTCCACAGCCGGATGGTGAGTATGGTGTCGGACTTAGAATATATAATTCAAAGACCCATTGCTATGATATGGTATATGCATGCAAGAGTAAATTTACAAATTTGTGTTTTACCATGGAAAATGGAATATTGACGGGAACTGTTCTGGAAAATCCCAATCGAAAATGGCGATTTGTGGAAAGAAATGAAAATACATTTCATTGGCAGAATATTATCATCCAGGAGAATGGTGACATTACTGTAAATTGTGAGGTTTTCGGGAAAAGAAAAAGCGAGGAAGCGTAAAACATGAACGTTATAGACATTATGAAGCGCCCTGCGGCCTATGCCAGTGGCTATGAAAATATCCCGGGAGAGGAACAGAACCGGGCAAAACAGCTTTGCTGGGAATATAACCGGACAGCTCCGAAGGAACAGCAGAAGCGGCGGGAAATCTTACAGGAGCTTTTGGGAACCCACGGACTTACAGTCATCAATTATAACTGTGTCATTCTGGATACCTCACCCGTCAATATCGGTGTGGGTGCATTTATCGCGCCCGGCGTCTGTCTGGCCTGCTCCGGACATGCGGTTGACCCGGGACAGCGCAGTCAGCGAATCGGTACTTCTGCACCCATCACGCTGGAAGAAAATGTATGGATCGGAACAAATGCCACGGTCTGCGGTGGTGTAACCATCGGCGCGGGTTCTGTGATCGGCGCCGGAAGTGTGGTTACCCATGATATTCCGGCGGGAGTGATTGCAGCAGGCGTTCCCTGCCGGGTGATCCGTCCCATTACGGAGAAAGATAAGATCCGGCCGGAGGAAATTCTTTTCTAAAAAAGATGACGATAGCCCCACTCTTGTGTTACTATGGTGGAAAATAATACAAAGGAGTGGGGAGAATATGTTTACAAAAAGGAGTTGGGAATCCTTTTATTCCGGTCTTATTATGGTGGGACTGGTATTTATGGTGTTCCCGGTTATTTATTTCTGCGGTGCGACAAAGGAGAAGCAGATCCTGCCGCCGCTTATCATGTTTCTGCTGGGTCTGGTGATCTTTGTGATTAGTGTTCACTTTTCTGTCAAATACCACAAGGAGAAAACGAAATACACCAAGTATAAGATCGACAAGTCTCTGACCTACACATTCACCTTAACTTACGGGGATAAGGTGGAGACCGTCACGGATTTTTCCCAGATCGAATATGCCATCAAGTGGCTGGCGAAATACCGGACGGGCCATGTGGAGATCGCAGTCACGCCTACTATGGGAAGCCTGAAAAAGTTCTACATCTGCTACACCGACAAAGATCCGTACATTCACATGCTGATCGAGCAGGAGAGAGAAGACGGCGTGGGATATTGGGAAGAACGGGGAGATTCTTACAAGATTCCCATTATGACACTCGAGCGGCTCTATGTGAAACATAAGATGATTTCGTTTGATTACCTGAACCGCAGGGAGACTGGTGTGGATGCAAGGGAGGGACTGATCCTATGATGCAGCGCTGGCGGGAAAAATTAAAATACATAGAGGCTGG
>OOBB01001062.1_pt1 | contig 10768 bp, 7 predicted proteins | sample 1671661 | NCBI WGS metagenome assembly OOBB01 (sample SAMN06348179, study PRJEB24527) | human gut metagenome | biome: human gut; feature: ankylosing spondylitis patient; material: feces | host: Homo sapiens | place: China | collected 2015-10
CAATTTTGTTGCATATGAAGAGTACGCACAAATAAAAGTAAAAATGTTTGTGGTTCCCTTGCTTCTTCAAAGTGCAAAATAAAGGAAAGGTGATTATATGTCCAACTTCTCCTATCTCTCCACCCACCCCGAATACTCCCTCTTCGCATCTGCTGCCATCGAGGCCGAGAAAGTGTTCTCCACCTCCCCGGCGATGTGCGCGGTGGGGTGCCGGAAGGCGTTGGAGCTGGCGGTGAAGTGGGTGTATGCGGCAGACAAGACCATCACGATGCCCTACAAGGACAACCTGCAATCCCTGCTGCATGAGCCGAGCTTCCGGTTCGCGGTGGACCGCAATGTGTGGAGCGTGCTGCCCAGCATCGTGAAGGCGGGCAATCTGGCGGTACATACGGGGCATAGTGTGTCGGCGGCGGATGCAGTGTTCAGCCTGCGGGGGCTGTTCGACTTCATCCAGTGGGTGGATTACTGCTACGGCACGGACTATGTGGAGCGCTCCTTTGATGAAGCAGCCATCCCCGGCGAGAAAGTGGAGCTGGACGAAAAGAAGATCCGGGAACAGGAAAGTTTACTGTCCCAGAAAGATGCCGAGCTGGAAGCGTTGCGCAAGCAGGTGGAGAGCCTTTCGGCGGCGTACACGGCCAGCAAACAGCAGAACCAGCAGAGCCGCAGTTTCACCGCCGCCGACCTGACCGAGGCCGAGACGCGGCAGAAGATCATCGACATCGACCTCAAGGCCATGGGCTGGAAATTCACCGGGCCGGACGCCGATGTGCGCACCGAGTACGAAGTGGACAACATGAACGGCGTGCTGGGGCAGAAGGGCTATGCGGACTATGTGCTGATGGGCAAGGACGGCTTGCCGCTGGCGGTCATTGAAGCCAAGCGCAGCACCAAAGACCCCAACATCGGGCGCAAGCAGGCTCAGCTTTATGCAGACTGTCTGGAGCAGAAGTTTGGCCGCCGTCCGATGCTGTTTACCACCAACGGCTACACCACCTATTTCTGGGATGAGCAGAGCGGCCCGCAGCGTGCCGTGAGCGGGGTGTTCTGCAAGGACGACTTGCAGAAGCTGATGAACCGCCGCACCGAGAAAAAACCGCTGGACACCATCGAAATTGACGATAAAATCACCGACCGCTACTATCAGAAAAACGCCATCCGGGCAGTCTGCGCCCACATCGCGCAGGGCTTCCGGCGCAATCTGCTGGTCATGGCAACGGGCACAGGCAAGACCCGCACCGCGTCCAGCCTGACCGATGTGCTGAGCCGGGGCGGTCATGTGACCAACGTGCTTTTTCTGGCCGACCGCACCGCGCTGGTCAAGCAGGCAAAGGACGACTTCAAAAAGTATCTGCCGGACCAGTCGCTGTGCAATCTGTGCTCCTCCAAGGACGATAAGGCCGCGCGCATCGTGTTTTCCACCTATCCCACCATGCTCAACGCCATCGACAACGCCAAGACCAAAGACGGCGTGCCGCTGTTTTCGCCCGCCCACTTTGACCTCATCATCGTGGACGAAAGCCACCGCAGCATTTTCAAGAAATACCGCGCCATTTTTGATTATTTCGATGCGGTTCTGGTGGGCCTGACCGCCACCCCGAAAACCGACGTGGACCGCAACACCTACGACTTTTTCGAGATGGAGCACGGCATCCCCACCTACGCCTACGATTACGACACGGCGGTCTACACCGACCATGTGCTGGTGCCTTACTACAACTACGAGGTCAAGACGAAATTCACAGAAGAGGGCATCCACTACGACCAGCTTTCACCGGAGGATAAGGCCCGCTACGAGGACGATTTTGCCGAGGACGACACCCTGCCCACCTTCATCCCGTCCGAAAAGCTGAACAAGTTCATCTTTAACGCCAACACCGTGGACACGGTGCTGCAAGACCTGATGGAACGGGGCATCCAGACGGCAGGCGGCGACCGCATCGGCAAAACCATTATCTTTGCCCAGAACAAGCGCCATGCGGAGTTTATCCGGGAACGCTTTGGCAAGCTCTACCCGCAGCTGGAGACCCAGTACCCGGGATTCATCCAGCGGGTGGTCTGCGATGACACCTATGCACAGTCCATCATTGACGACTTCAAACAGCCGAATAAGCCGCCGTTTATTGCGGTCTCGGTGGATATGATGGACACGGGCATTGATGTGCCGGAGTGCACGAATCTGGTGTTCTTCAAAAAAGTGCGCAGCAAAACGAAGTTCTGGCAGATGATCGGCCGTGGTACGCGGCTCTGCCCATCCCTTGCCTGCGTGGATGCCATCGACGGCGAATATACGGGCAAACGGCGGTTTCTGATTTTCGACTACTGCGGCAACTTTGAATTTTTCCGTCAGAAACCCAACGGCTACGAGAGCGCGGACACCAAAAGCCTGTCCGAGAGCATTTTCTGCAAGCAGGTGCGGATCGCCGCCGCGCTGCAGGATGGAGCCTATGCGGACGAAAAATACCAGAACTGGCGCAAGATCTTAACGGAGACCTGCCGTGCCGAAGTGGGAGCGCTGAACCCGGAGCTGGTATCCGTGCGGCTGCACCGACAGGCCGTGGAACACTATCAAAAGCCGGAAGCCTTTGTCAGCCTGACCGAAACGGACAAAGGCACCTTGATGAAAGAGGTTGCACCGCTCATCTCGCTGGACGACAAAGATGAAGCCGCCAAGCGGTTCGATAACTTTGTGTATGGCTTGCTGCTCTGTGAACTGGAAGGTCTGCCGGGGCTGGGCCGCGCCCAGAAACAGCTGCGCAGCACAGCGGCAATGCTGGAAGGGAAGGCTACCATCCCGCAGGTGCAGGCAAAGCTGCCCCTCATCCGGGAGGTGCAGACAGACGAATTTTTGACCTCGCATGATCTTCTCCACTTTGAGGAAATGCGGCAGGAGCTGCGGGAACTCATCAAGTTTCTGGTGGAGGGCGGCGAGGGGCAAAAGCCTGTCTACACGGCCCTTGCCGACCCGGTACTGGAACAGACCGAGGGCAAAACGCTGGATTCCGGCTACGATTTTGGCGAGTACCGGGAACGTGTGAACCGCTACATCATGGAGCACCGCAGCGATACGCTGGCCATCCACAAGCTGACCCAGAACATTCCGCTTTCCCGGGGTGACTATACCGAGCTGGAACATATCTTCACCTGTGAGCTGGGCAGCAAAGAGGACTATGCACGGGAGTTTCGGGATACCCCATTTGGTCTGCTGGTGCGTAAAGTGGCAAAGCTGGACCACGATGCTGCCATGCAGGCATTTTCAAAATTTATCAATGACGAATCGCTGAATGCAAAGCAGATCGCGTTCGTGCAGAAGGTCATTCATTACATCGAGCAGAACGGTTATGTGGAAAGCAAAGCGGTGTTGATGAAACCACCCTTTGACCAGCCCATTCTGTTTACCCGCCTGTTTGATGGCAAAACAGGCAGTGAGCTGATGGAGACAATCAATTCGGTGAAAGAGAATGCCACCCATGTGACTGCATAAAGTGGTGGAATGTACTAATAAAATACGGTATAATACGCTTGAACGATATTGAACTGAATTGCAGGTGATACCATGCCTTTCCCCCTCGACCATTACATTGAAGCCTCTCATGTTGATTACAAGGAACGTCTTGAAGAGAAAAAGCCGCGCAGCTGGCTGAAATCCGTGTCGGCATTTGCCAATACCGAGGGCGGACATCTGATTTTTGGCGTAAAGAATGAGCCGCGCGAGGTCGTAGGATTGGAAAATCCGCAGGCTGTGGTAAGCAGATTGACGGAACTTATCAAAGTCCGCATTGACCCTACACCACGCTATCGGGTGCGGGAGGTCGAAATAGAGGGCAAGTCCTGCGTTGATCTGGAAGTACAGGACGGTCCGGCGTATCCATATTATTATGCCTTTGACGGTTCCCATACGGCCTATGTGCGGCATGGCGACCAGTCCGAAGAAGCCACTTCACGGGAACTGAACGAGCTGATCCTACAAGGTATGAACCAGACCTTTGATGCCCTGCCCAGTTCTTATCGAGTGGGTGATGTCAGTTTTACACTGCTGGCCGCGACATTTAAGAATCTGAAAAAAGAGGATTTCGACCTTGAAAAAGACTTGCCCTCCGCAGGATTGGTAACAGATGATGGACAAATCACGAATGGCGGCCTGCTGCTTTGCGATCAGGGCGTTCTGAAGCAATCCCGTATTTTCTGCACTCGCTGGAAAGGCAACTACAAGGGCAGCATTGAAGAAGATGCTCTGGATGACAAGGAATTTCAGGGTGCAAGTCTGATCACGCTGCTGCAAAATGCCGAAGATTTTGTTCGCAACAACAGTAAAAACCCGTGGAGCATCCGTGGTATGACCCGCGAAGAACGCAGTGATTACCCGTATAAGGCCGTTCGTGAGGTGCTGGTCAATGCGCTGATCCATCGGAATTATCAGATTCTTGGTTCGGAGATTCATGTGGAAGTGTTCGATGATCGGCTGGAGATCACTTCGCCGGGCGGCATGATGAATGGCCGCAGGGTGCAGGATATGGATATCCGGCATATTCCGTCTATGCGGCGCAATCAGGTGATCTCGGATGTGTTCTCGCGGCTTGGCTTTATGGAGCGCCGTGGCAGTGGCATTGACCGCATCCTGAACTCTTATGTGGAAGTAGCCCAGAAGCCGACATTCTACTCGGATTCAGATTTCTTTATCGTCACACTGCCGAATAGAAGTGTAGCGACTCCGGCACAGATCAGTATGGAAAGTGTGGCAAGTGGTGCGGAAAGTACGGAAACCTCTGCGGAAAGTGCGGAAACTTCTACAGTGCTCCACGGAATGAGTACGGATGCAGAAGTGCGTGAACTTTGCGAAAGGCTGAATGGCACGAGACTAACTGCAAGTACAAAAGAGCGGACGCTTGAACTTTTCAAGAGATATCGGTATCAATATCAGTTCCGCAGCATAAACGTTGCACAGCTATATGGCGTTCAGAAATCTCGTGCATCCTCTATCATCAAGAATCTTATCAAGCATGGATTGGTGACGTCACCAGAATATGGCGTATACCAATTTGTGAAGAAGTAACACCGCTATCAACAGGTGGTTTTTGAAAACCAAGCGATGAAGCTGTTACAGCCCATGGAACGTCTTAATATAATTTGAATTATCATAATCGAAATTATATTAACCTCCTGCGCAGAACTGCCCACTCCCCTGAGAACTCCTCAGACGAGTGGGCATTATGCTTCCCGTATTTCTGACTTACCCTTGCGGTCACTCAAATCGCCACCAAGTCATGGATCAAAAATCATCATTTTTTATTTGTCCCAGAGTAAGTGCACGGTTTCTGCACTGTTTTTGCACGGTTTCAAGGGATGCAATGGGTACTCTGACTTGCAAAATACGACAAAGGGTGCAGAAATTGCCGGGCAGAAAATCACGATGTTCTGCACAAAAACAACGTAAACTCGAAAGTTTCAAAATCAGAGTGTTCTGCCCGGTGGGCTCTTTTAATCAGAGGGCCAGGGATTCGAGTTCCCTCGAGCGCACCAAAATCCCACGAAGAACCGTAAGATTCCTCGTGGGATTTTCCATTTTCTGGGGCTCTGCACACTTTTGCACACCGGCGGGAAAGCCGTGTTTTTCCTTGCATTGTCTGCCTTACTGGAGTTTTCACTCTCCAGAACGGCCCGGTGGGCGGGCATTCTTTTGCTCCTTGTCGGTGCGCTGCACGGCGGCACTATAAAAGGCCGCCTGCAGCACTCGTCTTTGATTCGGTCTTATTTACACCACTTGGCAAATTCTTCATCCGTGCACTTGACGTAGTGGCTGCCCTCCACATGGTGGCGGGTGCCCTTGGAATAGTCGATGCCGGAAGTGGCATAGTCATAAGTCTCAGCCACGCGGCGCTTTTCCACCACCGGGTTCGGCAGCGGAATGGCCGACAGCAGGCTCCGGGTGTAGGGGTGGATGGGGTGCTCGAAAATCTCCTCGGTGGTGCCGGTCTCCAGCAGATGCCCCAGATGCAGCACACCGATGCGGTCGGAGATGTACTTGACCATGGACAGGTCGTGGGCGATGAACAGATAGGCCGTGCCGGTCTCCTGCTGGATATCCTTCATCAGGTTGACTACCTGTGCCTGAATGGACACATCCAGCGCCGAGATGCACTCGTCCGCAATGATGAGCTTGGGGTTCATGATGAGGGCGCGGGCAATGCCCACGCGCTGACGCTGACCGCCGGAGAACTGGTGGGGGTAGCGCTCGGCGTGCTCCGGGGCAAGGCCGACCTTGGCAAGGATCTTTTCCACCTTTTCGCGGCGCTCTGCCTGCGTTTTGCACAGATGATGGATATCCAGACCCTCGCCGATGATGTCCTCCACCTTTTTGCGGGGGTTCAGGGATGCCATGGGGTCCTGAAAGATCATCTGCATCTGGGTGCGCAGGGTATTGTTCTGTGCATGGGTCAGACGGCCGCTGATATCCTGCCCGTCAAAGGTGATCTTGCCCGCAGTGGGGTCGTACAGGCGGATGATGCTGCGGCCGATGGTGGATTTGCCCGAGCCGGACTCGCCCACCAGACCGTAGGTCTCGCCGGGGTAGATCTCAAAACTGACATCGTCCACCGCCTTGACCGTGAAATTCTTATTGACGCGGAAATACTGCTTCAGCCCTTCGACCTTCAGCAGCGGGGTCGTGCTCTGTGCTGCCATTTATTCCGCCTCCTCGATCTTTTTTGCTTCTGCTTTCATGCGGGCAATGCGCTCCTTGAGCTCCGGCGGCATCTCCACCTTGGGGGCCCGGGGATCCAGCAGCCATGTTGCCGCATAGTGGGTATCGCTGATCTTGAACATGGGCGGGTCGATCTCGTCGTCGATGTTCAGCGCAAAGCGGTTGCGGGGTGCAAAGGCATCGCCGGGCTTCTCGTGCAGCAGGTTCGGCGGCGAGCCGGGAATGGTATACAGACGGTCGTCGGCGGTGTCAAGGTCGGGCATGGCCGACAGCAGGCCCCATGTATAGGGGTGCTTGGGGTCGTAGAAGATCTCGTCGATGGTGCCGGTCTCCACGATCTTGCCGGCGTACATCACGTCCACATAGTCTGCCACCTTTGCCACAACGCCAAGGTCGTGGGTGATGTAGATGACCGAGATGCCGCGCTCCTTCTGGATGCGGCGGATCAGCTCCAGAATTTTGGCCTGAATGGTCACATCCAGCGCGGTGGTGGGCTCGTCGCAGATGAGCAGGTCGGGGTCGCAGGAGAGCGCAATGGCAATGACCACGCGCTGGCGCATACCGCCGGACAGCTGGTGCGGGTAGTTTTTCATCCGCTTTTCCGCATCGGTGATACCCACCTCTTCCAGCAGTTCCAGCGCCTTTTTGTAGGCTTCCGCCTTGGGCATTTTGAAGTGCCAGAGCATTCCCTCCATGATCTGCTTACCGATGGTCATGGTGGGGTCAAGGCTGGTCATGGGGTCCTGGAACACCATGGCGATGCGCTTGCCGTTGATGTGGCGGCGGATCCACTTTTTATCCTTTTGCAGCAGGTCCACGGTCTCCGGGCTGCCATCGGCGTGGTGGTAGCTGAACCGGATGCTGCCGCTGTTCACGGTGGCATTCTTGGCCAGAATGCCCATGGCGGCTTTCATGGTGACGGACTTGCCGGAACCGGACTCGCCCACCAGCGCGACCGTCTCGCCCTTGTACAGGTCGATGTTCACACCGCGGATGGCGTGCACCGGGCCTGCGGTGGTCTTAAAGGTGATATCAAGGTCTCGCACCGACAAGACCTGTTCTTTTTTTGCTTCAGGCATGGGGTGTTCCTCCTTACATACTCTTCATCTTGGGGTCCAGCGCCTCGCGCAGACCATCCGCCACGAGGTTGAAGCTGAGCATCAGCAGGCTCATGACCACGATGGGCGGGATGATCTGATAGGGGTGGGTGGTGAAGCTGTTGTACAGCTCGCTGATCAGAGAGCCCAGCGAACACTGCGGCACCGGGATGCCCAGACCCACAAAGGAGAGGAACGCCTCGGTGAAGATAGCAGTCGGGATGCTGAACATGACCTGCGTGATGATGGGTCCGATGATGTTGGGCAGCACTTCCTTGAAGATGATGAAGAAGCTGCCCGCACCCAGCGTGCGGGACGCCAGAACGAACTCCTGATCCTTCAGCTTGAGCATCTCCGCGCGGGCGATGCGGCTCATGCCCACCCATTCGGTCAGCATCAGGGCAAAGATGATGGTCACCATGCCGGGCTGCAGCACCAGCAGCAGCAGCGTGACGATGACCAGCCGGGGGATGCCGTTGGCCACCTCCAGAAAGCGCTGCATCACCATATCCACTCTGCCGCCGAAGTAGCCCGAGATCAGGCCGTAGCTCATGCCGATGACCATATCAATGATGGCCGCAGCCACCGCAATGATCAGGGAGACCCGGGCACCTTCCCATGTACGGGTCCAGATGTCGCGGCCGTACAGATCGCTGCCGAACCAGTAGTAGACGTCCAGCTTGTCTTTTTCCTGATAGGCGTTGGTCACCTTGGTGCCGGTGGTGGTGCTCATCTTCTCGCTGCCGTCCAGAATGCCGAACTGCTCAATGCCCGGCACGCGGGGCGCAAAGTTTTTCTGGCTCAGATCCTGCCCGGAGTAGGTGTAGCTGTTCATGCCCGGGCCCAAAACGGCCAGCAGCACGATGATCACAATGAGGACAAGCCCCAGCACGGCGCTCTTTTTATTGAAAAAGCGGATGAGCGCTTCCTTCCAGAAGTTCTGCGCCGCAAAGTTGGTATCCACGCTGATCTCGTCCTCGTTGTGCTTGAGGGCAAAATCCTTTTCCGCAAAGGTGTGCTCCGTGTACATTGCATCCACGGCGCTGACAATGGCATCGGCGGTGGATTCGCCGCCCAGCCGGATCGCTTTTTCTGCCATTTAGTCGTCCCCCTTTGCCAAACGAATGCGCGGGTCGATGATGCCGTACAGCAGGTCAACGACCAGCATGATGCCAATGTACATGGCGCTGTAAATAAAGCTCAGACCAATGACCACGTTGTAATCGTTGGACTGGATGGCTGTCACCAGCAGGCTGCCCACGCCGGGGATGGCAAAGATCTTTTCCACCACCAGCGAGCCGGTCATCAGATCCACGATCAGCGGTGCCAGCACCGTGATGATGGGGATCAGGGCGTTGTGCAGCGCGTGGCGGAAGATCAGCGCCGGGCCGGAAATGCCCTTGCTCTCGGCCAGCAGCATATAATCGGAATCCAGCACCTCGATCATCTCACTGCGGGTAAAGCGGGCAATGGACGCCATGGTGAACATGGAAAGCGAGATACTGGGCAGCACGCTGGAGCCAAAGATGTCCTTGGCGGAAAACAGCATGGGGAACCAGCGGAACTTAAAGCCGAAGGTGTAGCTCAGCGCCAGCGCAAACACATAGGACGGCACCGATACGCCGATGACCGAGATGATGGTGGCGATGGAGTCCACCACGGTATCCCGCTTCAAAGCGGCAAGAATGCCCAGCACCAGACCTGCGATGGCACCCAGCGTGACCGCCATGCCGCCCACCTGAATGGAGATGGGCAGACGGGACTGGATGAGCTGGGAGATGGGCGTATTTTTGGAGATATTGTAGCTGACACCCAGATCGCCCCGGAGCATATTGCCCACATAGCGGAAGAACTGGATATAGATGGGCTGGTCAAGGCCGTACTTTGCATACAGGGCTGCCCGCATATCGGGCGTCAGCTTTTCATCATTGAAGGGCGAACCGGGCATCAGCTGCATCAGGATGAACAGCACCAGCAGAATTGCCAGCAGCGTGAACAGCGAGGTCAGGATTCGCTTGAGCGTATATTTTTTCACGTCGGGTGGACCCCCTTTTTCCTTCCGGGATCTCGCGGTCAGTCGTTCCTCTGCCGCGGACAGGCACAATGCCAAAAAGGCGCACAGTGGCTTTTTGCGGGCCACTGTGCGGCCTTGTTCAGTGTGCTTTCAGTTTTACTCGCTCTTAGCAGCGTTCTTGTATACGCGGTTCAGTGCCACGGGGTGGAACGCTACGCCGGTAACGGCAGAGGAGACCATCTCGGCATTGCACTGGCCGTACAGGGGGAAGATGACCGCCTGCTCCAGAACGATCTGCTCTGCCTCGTACAGGGCAGCCCAGCGGCCCTCGGGGTCGGTGCACAGGTCACCGGTGGTGCACTCGTCAATGATGGCATCGTAGTCGGCATCGCTCCACAGACCGTAGTTGTTGGAGTTGCCGGTCACCCACATGCCCAGATAGGTCATGGGGTCGGCGTAGTCGGGGCCCCAGCGGGTCAGGCCGATCTCAAAGTTGCCGTCCTGCATATCCTGCACGCGCTGCTTCTTGGGTTCCACGGTCAGGTTCAGGGTAAAGCCTGCCAGCGTGGTCTCCAGCTGCTCCTTGACGACCTGTGCCACCTTCTGGGGTGCGTCATCGGCATCCACCACCATGTTGAAGGTGAAGGAGTCCTTGCCCAGCTCGCTCTTGGCCTGCTCGTAGTACTCCTTGGCCTTGTCGGCATCATAAGCGCAGAACTCTGCAAACTTGGTCTGGTCGGCGCTGAAATCGCTGCCGTCGGGGCCGGTGGCGAACTGCGGCGGAACGACGGTGTAGCAGGGTGCAGAGCCGTCCTTCAGCACGTCTCCGGTAATGGCGTCACGATCCAGTGCAAAGGTGATGGCCTTGCGCAGGTTCTCGTTGGCCAGCTCCGGCACACTGCCGATGTTGGGGCTGATGTACCACAGGTAACCGGCACCCACGCTGGTAAACTCGGG
>OOBB01001065.1_pt1 | contig 10755 bp, 4 predicted proteins | sample 1671661 | NCBI WGS metagenome assembly OOBB01 (sample SAMN06348179, study PRJEB24527) | human gut metagenome | biome: human gut; feature: ankylosing spondylitis patient; material: feces | host: Homo sapiens | place: China | collected 2015-10
GGAAGTAGACATACGACTGTTATTAGTACCAACTCCTCAAAAAAGAATGGAAGATGAGTAACTGGATGGTTTTTGCAAACGAAAAGAAATGTAATCATGCAAAAGCCTTACAAGAACTTGGTTATATTTCATGGAGACAGGAAAGAGTAAGATTCAATATTGGCGATGTTGTCTATCTTTTTATGTCCGACGAACGTTGTGTTCGATTCAAAACTATCGTTACGGCAGCGAATCAAGATCGCGGTGATAGTGAATATTGGAAAGATGTTGCACCTGCGGATAAGACATTCAGGCTTGACTTTGTAAAAGAATACGAGGGTACGGCCTTGTGTGAATTAAAACTTATTGAACATGGATTCCATGGTGGGCGGAGTTTGCAACATCCAATGAAAAACAATCCACAACTTTTTGAATATATTCAAAAACAATTTATCTAATAACTTACTCAATAAATTCATAATGAATATAATTGACATATATGACAAGTTGAAGAGTAGTTATAAAAACTATATCGGAAGTTTTGTCTCTATAAAAGATGAACGGATAAAGCAAAAGGTCAGTGAGGCAATTCAGGATGAAAAATTATGGCCTAAGGCTTTAATTCAATTCAATCCAAACTTTGCCCAAGGCATTGGTGTTTCTCAATTGATAGAAAGGGGACTTCCTATTCATAAGGATTTGGAACAATTCTTTAATACTCCCTTTTATAAACATCAGCAAGAAGCAATTGAATTGGGATGCCAAAATAAAGAGTTTATTGTTACTTCTGGTACGGGTTCCGGCAAATCGCGTACTTTTATGGCTACTATCTTCAACTATGTCTTACAGCATCAAGAAGATTGCATTGAGAAAACAATAGCAATCATTGTGTACCCGATGAATGCTTTGATTAACTCACAGGCAGAAGAATTAGGTCGTTATCAGCAACAATATGAAGAAACTACAGGGAGAAAATGTCCATTTACATTCGGGAAATATACGGGACAAGAAGACTCGCAGGCTCGTGAACGGATGCAACAAACGCCTCCTAACATCATATTGACTAACTATATGATGCTGGAGTTGTTGATGACTCGTGCAGGCGACGAGAAACGTCTCAGAGATTGTTTCCTTGAAAATTTGCATTACCTCGTATTTGATGAACTACACACTTATCGTGGTATGCAAGGAAGTGATGTGTCATTTTTGATTCGTCGCATTAAAGCACAAGCAAAAGGTGAGGTACTGTGTTTTGGTACATCTGCGACTATGGTGGCTGATGACAAACTTTCTTACAAAGAACAACGCCAAAAGGTTGCAGATGTGGCTTCTTGCATTTTTGGTAGCACATATGATTCAAGTCAAGTAGTAGACGAAACCTTAAAGGCCGGCTTAACAAATCCACATTACACTAAATCTGATTTGGTTGCGGCAATCATTGCGCCTATACCATCTGAGCTGAACGCCACTTTGATTCAGAATTTTCCCACAACAAACTGGATTGAGCAGAACGTAGCGTTGCGTTATGACGTTGAAGAACGGAAATATTTCAGAGGAACGCCATGTTCTATCGAAAATATTGCAGAAAAATTATTCCACGATATAGACGGGGCTATATCGCAAGAAAAGTGTTTTTCCCATATCATAGGTGTTCTGAATTGGTGCAATGAAGTAAACGTCAATCATGGTACCAATCTTTTGCCTTATAAAATTCACCAGTTTATTCCCCCAAACCGGTAATGTTTATGCTACTTTGGGAAATCCAAGGGATAGATATATCACTGTAGAAGAAAAATTATATTGTGAAGAGTTGTCAGATGAAAGTAGCAAAGTAATGTATTATCCCATCATGTTCAGCCGTCTTAGCGGACATGAACTATATTCGGTCAAAATTAGTAATGGAACACTCTCTCCTCGCAATTTTGACGAACGAAATGAATCTAACGAAGAAGAACAGGAGCAATCCGTTGATAATGGATATATCATTGTGCCACATAACAATGAATGTATAGACGACCTCCTGCTTGATCCCGATTCGGATGACATACCAGAAGATTGGTATAAGTTAGATAGACAAGGAAATCGTAAATTCAAGAAAACATACTCAGATCGATTTCCAAAGAAAATATATTTCAATGTGTTTGGACAAATTAGTGAAAGTGCAGATGGATTGAAGGAATCAATTGAGGGGGTCTACATACCAAGTCCCTTGAAGTATGACCCGACGGCCAAGGCCATTTTCTCGGGCTCCAGTAAAGAATGGTCAAAACTTTCAAAAATTGGCAGTGAAGGTAGAAGTACGGCCACTACAGTGCTTTCTTATGAGAATATTATTAAAATGAATAATGCCGGAGTCGATTCAGTTGACAGGAAAGTTATGACCTTTGTGGATGCTCGTCAAGATGCTGCGCTTCAAGCCGGACACTTTAACGACTTTATACGCATTGGAAAAATCCGTTCTGCAATATGGAATGCAGTAAAAAACTCTGAAGATCCTGTTGGTAGTGATAAAATCGCTCGACTTGTATTCAAACATCTTAACCTCACGAAGACTACTTCCGTTATCCAAACTGGAGTGGTGGTCGTGCAAAGAAAGTGGAAAGTGTCATGGAGAGATATTTGGGCACTATCATTTTTGATGATTTGGCTGGAAACTGGCAAGTTAATATGCCCAATTTGGAAGATTGTGCTTTACTGAAAATTAACTACGAATTTCTTCATGATGAGATAACGGGTGAAAATGGCAGCGAACGTTTGTATGACATACCTCAATTAGAGGGTTTGTCCGATGAGAGCAAAGAACGTTTCATCGTTCAGATATTGGACTATATGCGTCATAAACTGTGTATCTATTCTGATGAAAGAACGGAAGAAGCAGCAAGGGATACAGAAAAACAGGTTCGAGAGAATCTTAAAAGTCCATGGACGTTGGATGACAATGATAAAATTGCGTCCGCTCACGCTTTGTGTTTTGTAAAGCCACAAAACAAGCGAAAGTCATACGGTAAGGAGGTTGCCGGTTATCGCTCTAAACTTGCTTATTTTGTTCGTGATTTTCTAAATGCAAACGGAAGTGCTGTGACAATCAACTCTGCCGAAGAATATGTCGCTTATATGCAGTCATTATTTGCCGCACTAGGTAATTATTCAAGAAAATGACGGTGCTTATCAGTTGTACTATTCCTGCATTTTGTGGGAGAAAGGCGATGAAAAGAATATTCGAGCCGACCTCATCAAAATTAGGACAATAGGCGATGAAATTGTATATACTCCGAATAAGTATTTTCAAGAGTTTTACAAACAGATCCCTATGGCGAACGTGAAATTGGAAGCCAAAGACCATACCGGACAGGTATCTAAATCAGAGCGTGAAGAACGTGAACGACAGTTCCGTAACGGTGAATTTCCAGTACTTTATTGCTCTCCTACAATGGAGTTAGGTATCGACATCAAAGATCTGTCTATTGTCGGTATGCGCAATGTGCCTCCTACGCCGGCAAACTATACACAGCGTGCCGGACGTGCTGGACGTAGCGGTCAGGCGGCTTTGATCTACACATACTGCCGTCCCCGTAACTCCCACGAGAATTACTATCTTCGTCATCCAGAGAAAATGGTAAGTGGTGAGGTAAAGGCTCCGCGTATGGAATTGGTCAACGAAGAGTTGTTCTCTACACATTTTCATTCTACGATACTTTCAATATGCCCTATTCTTCAGTTGTCTAATGGCATTGCAGACCTTGTTGATTATAGTAATGCTAATGCAATTACCTTAAAGCAGGAAGTCGTACACCATCTTCAACTTTCCGATGAGCGAAAAACTGAGACTAAACAGATTTTTAAGCAGGTGATTGCAGACCAATATCTGTCAAACAGAATTTCTAATGAATTGCCATATTGGTTTACGAATAGTTGGATGGATAACATACTCAACAACTATCTAGCTGATTTCGATAAGGCATTGAATCGCTGGCGTAGCTTATATAAATTGGCGCAACAACAAATTGAAGAAGCGCAGACTATTCTCCGGAACAATGTGTACGGAGAAAATTCCAACGAGAAAAAGGAGGCCCTGCTAAAAGAAAAACGTGGTATAGAACTTCGTGATATGTTGCTTGGTCAAAATCAAGGTAAAAATGCAGAGGAAAATGAGTTTTATCCATACCGTTACTTTGCAAGTGAAGGCTTTTTACCCGGTTATAACTTCACGAAACTTCCTCAACGTGCTCTTTTACAATATAAGAATAGTGACAAGGTTGAGTATTTGAGTCGTGCCAAATCATTAGCATTAACTGAGTTCGGTCCGCAGAATATCATCTACAATAATGGAGGGAAATTCCGTATCTCACGTATGATGCTCACAGGTGACCCGACTCCAAATAAATTCTTCTATAATCCCAAGACAGGAGTAATCTATAAAAATCAGGAAAATGCAGCCCACCATACCGATATTATCACAGGTGAAAGTCTCGATGGTATTTCAAGAATGATCCCCGGTTACTGCATCCAATCACAGGATATGGTGGCACAGGAAACAGAAAAAATCACTTGTCAGGAAGAAGAACGTAGCCGAAAGTTCTATCAACTAAAGACCTACTTTTCATCTGATGACACGCATGCAATGAGTATGTGCGAACTGAAGACTGGCAATGGTACCCATCTTGCCAATATACGATATATACCTTCATGCCGCCTGACTTACATCCTTGAATCCAAGAATGACAATAATGCAAACGGATTTGCATTCGACACAAAAACAGGTGACTGGATTAGTTCAGAGCGTATGACAAATTATGCACAAAAGCAGCAAGAACATCCGGAAGAACCCAGTCACATCAAGTATGTCAAGTTGTTTACGGAAACAACGGCCAATGCCATCTATATTCAGCCGCTTGAAGCTCTTGCGCTTGGAGACAAGGGAGCCGTGCGTACATTTCTCTATGCCTTTAAGCAGGCCATAGAAGATGTGTTCCAAATTGAGGGCAGCGAGATAGGTGCAGATGTGATGGGCGAAGAGAAAATCCCCAACGTACTCATCTATGAAAATGCGGAAGGTTCTTTAGGCGTTTTAAGTCGCCTCGTTGCTGAACCAGCCTCTTATCACGCCGTTGTAAAACGAGCCTATGAAATTTGCTATAAAAAATCATCACTGCTTTCTGATGAAGAGCGTGAGAAACTAATACCGGCAGACTATACAAATCTACTCAACTATTACAACCAGCCGTATCATCAACTTATCGATGTGCGTAAAATTTACAATACGCTTTGCATCATGATGAACGCTGATATAGAGGTACGTTCTGCCGGTCAGTACCAAAGTTACGATAAACAATACGAAGCTCTTGAAGCAGCCCGTGACCACAATAGTAGTACGGAGTACGAGTTTCTGAAATACCTTTATGAGCATAAACTCCGCCTGCCGGACAAGGCACAGCCTATGTTCCCGGAGCAGTATTACGTGCAGCCGGATTTTATGTATGGTGACAGAATTGTCATCTTCTGTGACGGTACGCCCCACGATTTGCCGGAAGTACAGGAAGATGACAGGAACAAGCGTGAAGTGCTTGAAGATGCCGGCTATATAGTGATGGCATGGCACTATGCTACACCTTTGGCAGATTTTGTGGCCGCACATTCTGATATATTTACACCCATAAGTTAATAGACATGGATTATAAGACAGGAACACTCGTTGAATTTCGCTCACGTCCTTGGGTGGTTCAACAATCATCAGATAAAGACCTACTTGTCATCAAGCCTCTTGGAGGAACTGATGCCGAGACCATTGGTTTATATAAACCTCTGTATGGCGATAAACTTGATTCCACGGTAAGTTCATACAATTTCCGCAAACCATCACCGGAAGATGTGGGTGTAAACAGCTATCCTGAAGCCGCACGCATTCTTTACAATGCGTGCAGGCTCTCGTTTCGTGACGTGGCCGGGCCATTTCAGTGTTTGGGAAAACTTTCTTTTGAACCTCGTCCCTACCAGATGGTGCCTCTGATTCTCGCCCTCAAACACAAACAGATACGACTTCTTATCTCTGATGACGTTGGTATTGGCAAGACTTTAGAGTCATTGCTTATAGCCAAAGAATTGCTTGACCGCAGAGAGATACAGCGTTTTGCTGTCATCTGCTTACCACATCTTTGTGAACAGTGGCAAAATGAGATACGAGATAAATTCGGTCTGGAAGCCGAAATCATCCGTTCCAGCACTATCAGCCGTTTGGAAAAGAATATGCGTGCCAATCAAAGCGTGTTCCGTGATGTTCCATTTCAAATTATCTCCATCGACTACATCAAGTCTTCCGACCGTAAGCCCATGTTCTTGCAGCATTGTCCCGAGTTCATCATTGTGGATGAAGCCCATACATGCGCCAAGCCCAAGGGTGCGAACAAAGGGCAGCAATTACGCCATTCCTTGCTTTCGGATTTGGCAAATACGGAACGCCACATTGTACTTTTGACGGCTACACCTCATAGTGGAAACAGCGAAGAATTTCAGTCTGTCATCGGCTTATTAAAGCCGGAATTCAGGAATTTCACTTTAGAGGATGCAAAGCAGCGTGAGGAACTGTCCCATTATTTCATTCAGCGTCGTCGAGCAGACGTAAAACCTTATGTAGGTGACGATATAATCTTTCCATCTCGTGTACAGTTTGATGCCACTTATGCACTTAGCAAACAATACCATGCACTTTTGATGGATATTATAGACTATGTGCGTGAGGGAGTAAAGATAGCCCGTACCTTGGGCAAGGTGAAACAACGCTATATTTATTGGGATTTATTGGCACTAATCCGAGGCGTCATGTCAAGTCCTGAAGCCGGCATCAGTATGTTACAGAACAAGATTGCCAAGCGTTCCAATGACTCTGACGATGTTGCGGAAGATGAGGAAAAGACATACAAGTTCAATGATGCGCTGAAAGACGGGCTTCTTGGCGATGATGTACTCCCAGAATCATACGAAGAATCTTCCAACAGCGAAAAGGTCAAGTTCCGTTCTTTTATTACACGGCTTCGTGAAATCAAGGAAAATAAGCAAGACAACAAAGTAAGCGAGTTGACAAAGAATGTGGAATTTGCATTAAACTCAAATTATAACCCTATTGTTTTCTGCCAATACATTCAGACAGCCGAATATTGCAAAAATTATATAGCCAAATGTTTGTCCTCTGATAAGAGATACAAAGATGTGGCCATAGAAGTCGTTACCAGCCGTCTTACGGATGAAGACCGGAAGATGAAAATTGACGAACTGTCAAGGTCACCTCGTCATGTCCTTGTATGTACCGATTGTCTATCAGAAGGAGTCAATCTTCAAACGGGATTTAACAGTATCATTCATTATGACTTACCGTGGAATCCCAACCGCATGGAGCAGCGTAACGGTCGTATCGACCGTTTTGGCCAAACTGAGAAAGAAGTAGCCATTTTTACCCTTTTTGATGAAGATACCAATCCGGTGGACAAGATTATCATGAAGGTGCTTTATCGCAAGCAGAACCAGATTCGCAAATCCTTGGGTATCTATATCCCCATTGCCGACAATGATTCTTCACTGATGGAAAACATCATGGAAGAGATTATCGTACTTGATACAAAAAAGAATCTCATCCACCAGCCTACACTATTTGACATGGATGAGTTCAAGGAAACAACCGAGGAACACGACAAGCGTATCCAGCGTGCGGTAGAAATTGAGAAGAAATCCCATACCTACTTTGCTCACAACACCAAAGCGATGGATCCGACTCGTTTGGTAGAAAGTCTGAACGAGGCCAAGAAAGTTATTGGTGACATTTATGATACCAGAGATTTTGTCATTGGTGAACTGCGTCATGCCGGTATAAATGTAAAAACGGATAATTTGCCTCTTTGTTATTCTTTCCAACTTGTCGAACTTGAAGAAAATATTAAACCTTATTTTTTACGGGCATCAGACAAGAAAGGGATGGTACGCATTTCGTTTGCATCACCTACTCCTAAGAACTATATGTATATTGGTCGTAATCATGTTTTTGTGGAAGACCTCTCACGAGCAGTAGTCAATGACACCATTAACGGAGGTAATCTTGGAGCATGCCGTGGCATGGTGATTCAGACCGACAAGGTACAGACGGTAACAACGGTGCTCTTGATGCGTGTCCGTTCCGTAATCAGTGAAGCGAAACATAGCGACCGCCAGCTCGTAGGCGAAGAAATGATATTCCTGGGTTATAAAGGAAAAGTAGAAAATCACGATTTCCTGCCGGAAGAAGAGTGTCGCAGCCTGTTCTTGGAATCACAGGCCACGGGGGACATCGACCTCGTAACCCAGCGCAACACTTTCAAGCGACGTTTGGAATGGGTGGCTGACGAGACAACACTGCGCCGGCATACCGATGACATCGCTACCGAACGCGCCAACAATCTCGTTCGCTCGTTTGCGCAATATCGTACCTACCTTTCTGAAGCAGAATATCAGGTGGTGAGACCGGTGCTTCCGATGGATGTTATCGCAGCATTTGTCTATATGCCAAAAGTTCCTCAATTATAAATAAATTCACATGGATTATACATCAATACACATATATGGTCATCTTCTTTCCGATGACATCTTGCATGAAATAGAAACCGACTTATCCATGCTGGGAAATCGTGAACAGGATTTCAATCTGGATGTTTCTCTCACGGCCAAGATTGACAATGCCTGGAGTAGTTTGCGCAATGACTGGAAACTTTTTGCTGAGCGCAATATGCTTCGCGACCCATACGGCACAAAGTCCGTGCGCCGTCTGATGGAACGTTTCTTCTCCAGTCTGGACTACCAACTGGATTATCAACCTACCCAGATAGAGGCCAACGAGCGCAAGTTTGATATCCCCTACATCTGTCCGGAACTTGGGCAGTTGCCCGTTATCATCGTTGGCGACAAAACCGGTGACGTCGAACTCGATATGATGGATAAGTGTACGCTTGACCAGCGTGTAAAGGGTGAGCATCGTCAGAAATCGCCCCATGCCACCATGCTCGACTATCTCAACAGCACTGAGCATATCTATGGCATTGTCACCAACGGGCAGGTACTTCGCCTGATTCGTAACACCGGACAACTTGTAAAACTGACCTATATCGAATTTGACTTGCGGCGTATGGTGGAAGAAGACCATTATGCCGAGTTCTGCCTGCTGTTCCGCTTGATGCACACTTCACGTTTCAGCCATAGCAGTGATGATGCGTGTATTATGGAACAATGGTTCAATCGCTCCATTGAGAGCGGCAACCGCATTCGTGCCGGGCTAAGTGATGCCGTTCAGAAAGCGATGGAGATATTGGGCCGTGCCGTTGTTTGTGGCAAGGGCGATGGCAATGAAGCCTTTCGGCAGGCTATAATGAATGGTGAAGCCAATTCCCAAACACTCAACAAGGAATTGATTCACTTCATCTACCGCGTGTTGTTCCTCTTCATCATAGAGGATCGAAACTTGGTTTATCACATCGGCGACCCTGATAAAGATGCCGACTACGACCGAAAAGTACATTGTCAGGACATATACAAAAAGTTCTATGCAGTCTCACGTCTGCGTGGATTGTCAGAGTTACCCCACTTGCGTAGCAGCAGATACCATGACCTGTGGGAAGGACTGATGGACTCGTTTCACCTGTTTGAGGATGGTGCTTTCGGTGCGCCCCTTTGCATCAAGCCGCTTGGCGGCATTTTGTTCGACAAGGATACGCTCCACTACTTACGGTACTGTCGGATTACCAACAAGGAACTCCTCGAGGCCTTCGCATGTCTGAACGAGTTTAAGGACGAAAAACAGAACCGAGTGAAAATAAACTATTCTTCTCTTGATGTGGAGGAGTTTGGTTCTGTATATGAAGGCATTCTCGAAATGCGTGCCGTCATCACGCAGGGTACTTCTGTCATGGATTGGGGCTTTACGTTTGGTGCAGGTCTGGATAGAAAGTCATCCAGCTCTTATTATACTCGCCCAGACCTTGTACAAAATCTGATTCGCACCACATTGGAGCCGGTTATCAAAGGGCGCATTGCCCAATGCCAAACCACTGAAGAGAAAGTACGTTCCCTGCTCTCTATGAAAGTTTGCGATGCCGCCAGCGGTTCCGGTCATATTGTATTAGCTATGGCTCGTACACTGGCATGGTATATTTGTACCTTGCGTACAGGTGAGGACAATCCGGCTTCGCAGGACTACCGTGAAGCACTCCGTGAGGTCATTCAAAAGTGTATCTATGCAGTCGATTACAACCCTGATGCAGTGGAGTTATGCAAAGTCGTGCTTTGGATTGAAGGTTATTGTGCAGGTAAGCCGCTTTCATTCCTCGACCATCATGTGCGTTGCGGAAACTCTGTGATAGGTGTCACCAATCTCGACACATTGCTCAAAGGTGTGCCTAAAGAAGCTTTCTCTGCCAAGAATAAAGAAGCAAAGAAAAAGATTATAGACTTGAATAAGGAAGCTCTTAAAGATGTGGCTTTGGTTCAAGACGGCAAGTCGGCAGGATATGCGATGACATTGTTTAGCGGAGACATTGCCATACAGAGCATTGACAGCGAGCAAGTAGGACTTGCCGGAAAAGTAAAAGAAATTAGTGCCCTGCCAGAAGAATCGCTTTTGCAAGAACTTACTAAACAGTCTAAGTGGGAAGAACTGATGCAATCGCCACGTGTAGAATGTTTGCGGCGTGCTTGCGACATTTACACTTAGAGCCTGTTTAAATTTTATTTAATAACATCCTAATGGATGCCAGTTTTACCATT
>OOBB01001066.1_pt1 | contig 10730 bp, 13 predicted proteins | sample 1671661 | NCBI WGS metagenome assembly OOBB01 (sample SAMN06348179, study PRJEB24527) | human gut metagenome | biome: human gut; feature: ankylosing spondylitis patient; material: feces | host: Homo sapiens | place: China | collected 2015-10
ATCTTATATAAAAGATTTACTCATAAATTCTTCTACTCCAATGAAAGAATTAGCAAAACAATTAGGAATTAGTTATTCAACAATAAAAAAAATAAATTCTGGTTCTTTATGGAAAGATGATAAAACAGATTATCCTCTCAGGAAAGTATCTTCTGGAAAACAAAGAGCCATTGAAATTCAAAAAATGTTGTTGGATGGTGCAAGTAATGAGGAAATCATTGCTAAAACTAATGTTTCTGTTATAACAGTTCGTCGTATAAATAACGGCGAGTCATATAAAGATAATTCATTACATTATCCATTGCGTTCAAGCCTGTAACGACTATCTCGGGTCAAGCCGAGAGTAGGACCGCTATTGATACGCGGTTCGAAACAGATATTGACGTATTTTATATACGGGTTAAAATATAGTCTACACCATTAGAAATAATGGATTAACGTGATAGTTTTTGCCGTGCGCATACTTTAGCTTATAGTCTTGTTGCTTTACAAGAAATGAATCTTGCTCACAATTATCCCATTATTTTTTGGAATTGCGCTTGTCTTATAAATGATGCGGGTGGTAATGAAGTTGAAGAAACTGAGGAAGATGATAATGTCTATAATTGTCTGGATGAAGAGTATTATAATGAAATGGAAGATTTTACAGAAGATGATGAATCTGATGTGGAAGATTCTTATGATGAAGATGAAGATTGTGATGGTTACCCAGTAGAAGTAAAAGTCTTGAAAAATGGAAAAAAGAAAAAGAAAACTAAAACAACTAATTATGGTAAAATAGCAACAGCCATTGGTAAAATTCGTCAAGAAGGCGTAGATATTACACCACCAGATATCAATCGCTCAACTTATACTTTTTCTCCTGATGTTGAAACCAATACTATTCGTTATGGTCTTAGTGGTATTACTCGTATTGGTGAAGACCTTGTAAAACAAATTATGGCTAACCGTCCTTATTCTGATTTATCAGACTTTCTTTCTAAGAATAAACTAACCAAACCACAAGTAGTAAATCTTATCAAGAGCGGCGCATTTGATTCAATTTGTGAAGACCGTGTAACTGTTATGTCTGAGTATGTTGATAGTATTGCAGATAAGAAAAAACGTATTACTCTTCAAAATATGCAGATGTTAATAAACCATAATCTTATTCCACATGAATTTGAATTTGAAATCAAAGTATATAATTTCAATAAATATTTGAAAAAATATTGCAAAGATGAAACAAATTTCAAATTGATTGATTATCCTCTTGAATTTTATCAATCTCATTTTGATACTGATTTGCTCAATTATTCCTCCGATGGCGCGACTGCGATAATTGGACAAAAAACATGGGATAATATTTATCAGAAATATATGGATAATGTTCGTTCTTATATTAAAAAAAACAATGAAACATTACTTGATACTTTGAATGAACAGCTTGTTCAGGAAGTTTGGGATAAATATTGTAAAGGTTCAATCAGTAAATGGGAAATGGATAGCGTTAGTTTCTATTCTCATGAACACGAACTTGCCAAACTAAAAGACCGTTATTATGGCATTGTTGATTTTCAAAGTCTTGGACCAGAACCAGAAATTGAACGAGTTTTTACTACGCGCGAAGGAAAAACTATCCCAATGTTTAAATTAGTCAAAATTGCCGGGACTGTTCTTGATAAAAATAAACAAAAGAAAACAGTAGAACTTCTAACAAAAAGCGGAGTAGTTACAGTAAAAATTTATGGTGTATTTAGTGAATATGACCGACAAATTTCTATGAAAGACCCTACTACTGGTAAAAAGAAGGTTATTGAAAAAAGTATGTTTTCTCGCGGTAATAAACTTATTATTACTGGTATTCGTCAAGACGATAGTTTTATTGCTAAGATGTATAAAAATACTCCAGGGCATCGCATTGTTCAGATTCTAGATGTCAATGATGATGGAACCGCAGTAATTAAAGAAGAACGTGCGGAGGTTCCAGTATGATAATTGGTTTGTATGATGTAGATTTTGCGAGGTATCGAGATAAGATACCTCCAAACTACACTCTTATGAAATATGCAGCTTATCATAAAAAACACAAGGATATAGTTAAATTTTTATCTGACCTCAAACGAGCAGATTTTTATCAAAAAATTTATTATAATCAAGATTGTTTAGGAGATTTGGAGAAAGTAATAATCACTCATCCTAATGCCGAACTTAGTGGCCGACGTATAGACGGTGGTATATGGGAACCTCTGCCATTAGAAGTAGAAAAATGCACAGCAGATAGCTCTATTTATCCAATACCAACGGATAATAGAATAGATGTGAGGCGCCGCCAGCAAAAAATTTATAGTTCCTATAATGTATTGGTAAGTACAAATGAAGATACTATATTCGATTTTAATAAAAAAATAGTATTTTTCCATGATTATAATATATTTTCTACTCCAAATTGGCAAGAACGTATTTTACAATGTACTAAATTTGATAGTAAAATTTTTCAAGCAACCTTTGCCGCGCGCTTCCCACAATTTATTCCTGATTATGATGCTCTAAATTTCTTTTCTTCAATACCTATTGATGATGATTTTACTCATTTCAGAGTAGATTTTCAAATAAGCAATGAAGAATTTGAAAATTATATTTTGAATTCTCATTCTTGTGTATCATCTATAACAACCTTTTGTGTTAATGATAAAGCAATTTATACAGCGCGCGAAATTGTAGATTTATTTTTACAAACTCGATACAGATATTTTTTTAGTAGACTTCATAGTAAGCAATTTTTACTTTATAATAAGGGTATTTGTATAAATCCCAATTTGGATAGCTTCTTTGATTTACTAATAAAATGGAATAATTCAAAAACTACTAAATTTACTACTTTTTATGACTTTATTATGTATAAAGGAAATAAAAAAGGAGAAGAATCTAAACGCAAATTAGTTAGAGAATTATTCAATCAAATCAAAGATTTAGAGACTTATTCAAAAATTGATGTAAAAGAATTACTAAAAAAAGGAGGCGGATGGCCTTATGACAAATGATGAAATTAGAAAAAGAATTGATTATCTTTATAAAAAAATTGAAGAAGAACTTGACCCATGTACATTTATACTAAACCCTAAGATGCGTGAATATGAATTTGAAATTGAGGGACTTCGCCGTCAATGTCAGCATCATTTCGTAAATGGTCAATGTCAATATTGTGATGAAATTAAAAAGTAAATAAAGTTGATTCTATCCGAACTACTTACATACTGGAGGAATGAAATGAAAACCATTATAAAACGTGATGGCAGAGAAGTAGCTTTCGATAGCGAAAAGATACGTTCTGCTATTAGAAAAGCCTTTTTCGCAGTAGATGGAGAAGTTAGTTCTTATGCTGAGGAAAAGGCTAATAATATTTCTAAATATATTGAAGAGTTAGAAGACGATACCCTCACCGTTGAAGACGTACAGGACTATGTAGAAAATGGTCTTATGGCTTCTAAAAGAAAAGATGTAGCAAGAGCATATATTAGTTATAGAAATGAGCGTACTCGCACAAGAGGAAATATTACTGATGAGACCTTTATTGAATTTTTGTCTGGACAGAGTGAATATTGGAATAAGGAAAATTCTAATAAAAATGCAAAAGTAGTAACTACTCAACGTGATTATATGGCAGGTATTGCAAGTACAGATATTGCAAGAAGGTTTTTACTTCCTAAAGAAGTCTGTGAAGCACATGATGCAGGAATTATTCACCAGCATGATATGGATTATATGGCGCAAAAAGCACTTACTAATTGTTGTTTAGTAAATCTTGAAGATATGTTATATAATGGAACTGTAATCAATGGAGTAAAGATTGACGCTCAAAAGCGTCTTTTAACTGGGACAACTGTTGCTACGCAAATTATTACTGCGGTTGCAAGTTCACAATATGGTGGTACAACAATTACTCTTACTCATCTTGCACCTCTTGTTAGAAAGAGTTATGAGTATTATGTGAATAAGTATACTGCCTGGGGTTTTGAAAAAGAAAAAGCAGAAACCTTTGCTTCTCTTGATCTGGTAAAAGAAATCAAAGATGCTGTGCAGACTTTTAATTATCAAATCAATTCAATGAGCACTACCAATGGACAAGCACCATTCTTGTCTGTTTGTATGTATATCTCTGAAAATCCAGAATATGAAAAAGAAACTGCTATGCTCATTAAAGAATTTTTACTACAACGTATTCAAGGTATGAAAAATGAAAAAGGAATTTGGGTTACCCCGGCTTTTCCAAAACTTCTCTATGTACTTGATGAAAATAATGTGTATGAAAATTCTGAGTATTGGTATCTAACAGTTCTCGCTGCAGAATGTACTGCACGCAGAATGGTTCCTGATTATATTTCTGCTAAAAAAATGCGTGAATATAAAATTTCTCCAGTTAATAATACTCATGATGTTTATGGGTGCATGGGTTGCAGAAGTTTTCTTACTCCAGATAGATGTGCTGAAAACTATGCTAAAGCCTTGAATTACAAGCAAGGTGTTAGCAAATATTATGGACGCTTCAATATGGGTGTTACTACGATAAATCTGGTTGATGCTGCGTTTTCAAGCGAAGGAGACTTTAATAAATTCTGGCAGTTAATGGAAGAGCGTTGTGAACTTTGTCATAAAGGACTCCGCGCACGTATTGATAGACTTGAATCGATAACTTCTGACGTAGCACCAATTCTTTGGCAGCATGGAGCTTTTGCACGTTTGGACAAGGAAGAGAAACTTAATAACCTTATTCATCATGGATATAGTACGGCAAGTTTAGGTTATGCTGGTTTGTATGAATGTGTAAAGTATATGACCGGACATTCTCATTCTGACGGCGCGCAAGGTGAAGAATTTGGACTCCAAGTAATGCAGTTCTTAAATGATAAGTGCGCACAGTGGAAACAAGAAGAAGATATTGATTATTCTGTTTATGGTTCTCCTATTGAATCAACTACTTACAAATTCGCTAAGTGTCTAAAAAAGAGATTTGGTGATGATGTATTTATTAAACTTGATGGGAAAGATAGAAATTATATAACTAATAGTTACCATATTCCTGTCTTTGAACATATTGAAGCTTTTGATAAACTTGAAATTGAAGCTAAATTTCAAAAACTCAGCCCAGGCGGTGCAATCAGTTATATTGAATGTGCCAATTTAACTAGGAACATCCCTGCAGTTCTTCAAGTAATTCAATTCATTTATAATCATATCATGTATGCAGAATTGAATACTAAGTCTGATTATTGCCAAGAATGTGGATATGATGGAGAAATTCTTATTGATAAAGATATGAATTGGTATTGTCCTAATTGTGGTAATAAAGATCAATCAAGAATGAATGTCGCAAGGCGTACTTGTGGATATATAGGAAGCCATTTTTGGAATTACGGTCGTACTCAAGAAATAAAAGAGAGGGTTGTTCATTTAGGAGAATAATATGAGATATGCAGATATTAAAGGAAATGATATAGTAAATGGAGAAGGTATTTGTGTGTCATTTTGGACTCAAGGTTGTCCTCATCACTGTCCAGGATGTCATAATCCAGAGACATGGAATCCTAATGGCGGAAAAGAATTTACAAATGACACGCTTAATGATTTACTATGCGCACTGACTAAAAATAATGTTCATCGTAACCTATCAATTCTTGGTGGTGAACCACTCTGTGATGAAAATTTATTCCTTACTGAACTTGTCTGTAAAGAAGTTCTAAAAGCTCAACCAGATACTAAAATCTATATTTGGACTGGTTATACTTATGAAGAACTCTGTGCGCGTAATAATAGTCATTTGAATTCAATATTATCCATGACTTACTGTTTGATAGATGGTCCATTTATTCAAGAGAAACGTAATATTACTCTCAAGATGCGTGGTAGTCCCAATCAGAGAATTATTGATGTTCAACGCACTCGCGCGACTGGACAAATTTGTACGATGGAGTGAAGTATGAAACCAATTAGTAATATAAAAGTATATGATTTAGAGGAATCTATGCGCGCCGCAGGATATCCGATGAAGACTGATTTGAATGAAGTTCCAGATTTTACTAAAGATTGGGACCGCGCGCAGAGATTAACAAAAGCATCAAGATTCAATGCCGCTCATGCTCAATTTTTAACTGGCATCATAGTAAATTTTGATTTAACTTTTAGTAATAAAGCGTGGGTAGAAGCAGAAAGATATAGGTTTCTTAATTTCGTAAGTAGCCAGTCTACTATGCACTGTATTACTAAATTTGGTCTACGCAAGCAATGTAATGAGTATGTTGATGAACGTATAATTACTATTGTTCAAGAGTATATTGACTTATATAATAGTCTAACTGCGCAAGATGAAGAAACAATAGAATTCAAGAAAAACCTCTATCTAAAAATTCTTTATAACCTCCCACCTGGTTTTCAGCTTACTGCACGCATGACAACGAATTATCGTTGTTTACTAAATATTTACAATCAACGTCATGACCACAGACTCCCAGAATGGAGAGAATTCTGTAGTCAACTACTTGAAGAACTTCCATTTTTTAAGGAATTGGTTGAAGTTTATATGAATAAAGAGATTAAGGAGGAATAACAATGGATTTTATGGAGAATGCTGAACAAATGTTCAGTAAAGAAAGTCTTGAACTTATAGGAACTTTACTTGTAATGGAAGATGAAGACTTTAATAAAGTAAAAGGTTCTGTTCTTGATGCAATGAGAGAAGGAGTTAGTAGACAAGAAAATAAACAACTTTATGCGACTTTAGTAAAACAAAATAATTTTTCTAAAGAACAATATATAAAAGAACTCAAAAAAATAGATAATCTTGTTGATACAGAAATGTCAGATTTCTCAGAGACTAAACGAGATTTTATGAAGCAATTCTTTTCTATTTGCTATAATGCAATCATTGATTCTTTTGATGTTGATAAACGCGCAATTCAAATTCCTATTGAAATTTGTAATCCTGAAGCAAAGATTCCAACTTATGCCCATAAAGGTGACGCAGGCATGGATGTATATTCTACTATTGATGTAACTATTGCACCAGGAGAAACCAAACTAATCCCTCTTGGTTTTAAGGTTGCTATTCCAGAAGGATATGAACTTCAAGTTCGTCCCCGTAGTGGTTTTAGTTTAAGAACTCATTTACGTGTAGCTAACGCACCAGGTACTATTGATAGCGGATATCGTGATGAAGTTGGTATTATTCTTCATAACTGCGCGCCTACCATTCAAGATTTCGGTGATGGCCGCGCAGAGACTTGTCTATATGGCCCTTCTTATACTATTTCTAAAGGAGACCGTATTGCTCAATTAGTTCTTCAAGCAGTTCCTACAGCACTTTTTGTTAAGACTTCTGATATTTCAAAGATTGGAGAAGACCGTAATGGTGGCTTTGGCTCCACAGGAGTAAAGTAAATGAAAAACACTATAGAGTCTGTTAATCAAGAAGTATCTAATTTAGGATGGAAATTGATAACGGAAGAATATAAAAACTTGGACACTGAGATGGAATTTCAGTGTCCAGAGGGACATAAAGTTTATACTAGTCTAAAGCGTTTTCGTTCAAAACAAGAATGCCCATTGTGTAAATTGAATCCATATAAAGACCTAAAAAATGGATATCGTCGCAAAACTAAAGAAACCCGTGTTTTAGCTCTTGACCAAGCAACTAATCTTACTGGTTATTCAATTTTTGATGGACAAAATCTTATCAAATATGGTATATATAAAACTAATGCTTCAGATGAGGCCGCGCGCATAGCAGAAGTAAAGAATTGGGTTGATAATATGATTTCTAATTGGAAACCAGATAGAATTCAACTTGAAGATATTCAACTTCAAATAAAAGGTAAGGAAGAAGATAGCGACAAAGTTATGGGAGTAACTACTTATAAGGTTTTGGCACATCTTCAAGGAGTTTTAATCAATCTTTGTTTTGAACGTAATATTCCTTGTGAAGTTGTTCATGTTAGTACTTGGCGTGAATATTGTAAAATTAAAGGAAAAACACGAACCGACAAAAAACGTAATGCTCAAATACAAGTAAAAGAATGGTATGATATTACTGTTTCTAATGATGAAGCAGATGCTATTTGTATTGGTCGTTATGCCGCAAATGTAACTATGAAAAACTCAGTTTTGATAAATTGGGTATAAAAAGAGGACACTATTAAGTGTCCTCTTCTTCTTTATTCTCTTTCCCCTTCCAATGATATTTATCATAAATATCATCTTGCATCATTATAATTTCTAATAAATTATAATCGATGTCTTTTAATTTTGTTAAATGGTTTTCTAGTTCTTTTAATTCAGTATCAGTACCTCTCATAAGTTCTCTAAACTTTTCGCTATCTGCTAACTGAGAATCTATACACCATTCTACGCAAGCAGCATAAAGTTCTTTTGCTTCTTCTTCCCACTCTTTCCATTTTTCAAATAAACAATGTACCAAACACTGTTTATCTCCCCTTGAAACACACATCTTGTCCATTTTATAAATGTCTTTTGGTATCAATTCATTGTCAAAATTATTTTCTTCTTTGAAAAGTTTATGTTGATGATTTATCATATACTTTTTCAATGAAAGATTCTCTTCTAATTCTCCATAAAGTTGATGCTCTTGCCATTCTTTATATCCGCGCAAATTCAGAAAAGAAAAAGCACATACAAGATTTGCGTGGTTCATCAAATTTTTTGCTTGCATAGTAATAACTTTAGTATACATAATTTGTATAGTCCAACAAGAAGTATCTATCATAAAGACACCTCCATGGCTTACAATCTAATAATACTTACATTAGCATGTATAATTGTACCACTAACAGTTTCAGGAGCGACAAAAGTTAAAACTTGATTGTTATTTACTGAGCAACATGAACTATTCACTTGAATTAGAGTAGTAAAACCTAATGGAGCTTTATCATTACCTGCTGCCACGGTATTAGTAGTTTGGGCACAGGGTTGAGCGACTCCATTTACATACATTTGAATAGTAAAAGCAGTACTTGCAGTTCCGCTTCCACCAACGCCATCAAAACTAACTAGATAACGGCCAGGAGTACGAATGGTAATAGAAGTACCAGCACTATTCAAACTCATTCTACAATCAGAAAATTTAGTAGTGTCAAATTTGATTGCGTTGCCTTGCGCTAATGTCTGACTTGTATTTGTAAAAACTTCCAACATAGCTTAAACCTCCCTATCGGAGCGATACCTAAGCCCTAAGGCTTAGGCACCACATCCACCACTGTAACCGTTTGCGCAATAGCTGTTAGCACTGGTATAAGGAGAACAGGTAATATATGCGGGACGAGAGACAGGACGCAGAACATCAATTAGAGTCTCATTCTGTTGTTTCTGAGAAAGTTGAAGATTAGCATAGAGAATGTCACGATCTTTGTCAGCAAGCTTATCACGAAGTGCCTGAATAGCATTTTCAGTGATTAGAGCACGAGTGGCTTCGCTTTCGCTATGGATAGCGGTTGTAATATCACAGGTATTGCGATAATTTTCAGCAGCCAATTCAGAAATTTCTTTCTTTAGTTCGCAGCAGCATTGACCTTGAGCATAACGATTTTCAGCGATATTGGCGTTGATAGAATTAACACCCTGATTAAGATTGCTATTTACTCCACCAAAGCCCTGGCAAAGGTTACTATTAACAGTGGCAAAGCTATTGCAAAGCCCAGTTGCCATATCGTTTAGTTTATTATTTACGCCCTGGTTATTAAACCCCTCGAAGAGGTCCGCACGAGTAAGAGCATTCTGAGCAGCAGCATCATTACCAAAACCATTACCAAACATACGAAGCGCCCAAATCCAGATTAGGTATACAAAGGGATTACTCCACATAGCGTTATTTTCATTACCATTAGTTAGTGCCATAATATCAGCGGGAGACATATTACCATCCATTTTCTCTTTCCTCCAAAAATATATTATAAGATAATCAACTTTTCTCTGCGCGCCGGAGAATTATTGCTATCTCATATTCATTACAAATTCCAAACCCTGTTTTATTTGTTCTTCACTAATGCCTTGCTGGCGGGCTTGGGCTACCAACTGTTTTAGATTTTCATCAGTAATTTTTGGCATAAATTGTTGAAATTGTGTTTGATTTATTGGCTGCTGAGCTGTTGGTATGTTCATATTTGGCATAGCACCATTAGTCAATAACCAATTTAGTAGGTTGGGACTTTGATTCGCCATTCGAATTTACCTCCTTTAAGAGCTTGTCAATTTTCTCTTCAAGCCTCGCGACTCGATCCGTTTGAATTTCCTTTTTCTCAATTGGCGGAGTTGGCGGTGTTTCCATTGCTGGACTAATTTTATAAACCCAAAATAGTGGAGAACCACCTTGAATTGATTTTATATACATCAGTCCTTTATTCAAACAAAGTGCTACTGAAACACCAGTTCCACAAGGCACACTATTCACTTCTTCAGGTTGTTCAATAGTATAAACATTACCTTGCGGCATAGGGAAATATTGCTGTGGTTGAAAGGCTCCTTGATTCATCGGTTTAGGAGCACCAGGGTATGTAATATTTTGTGGTCCCATTTTATTACCTCCTTTTTCCCTTCTATATATAAGAGGAATTTTTATTCACAAACTATGATAAAAACTTGCATTTACATCCAACTTTGAATTTTATTTATGAATTTTTTATTCATGTATAGAAAATATAAAGAGCAGTAGATTTTAGTCTACTGCTCCTTTAATATATGTCATA
>OOBB01001067.1_pt1 | contig 10729 bp, 9 predicted proteins | sample 1671661 | NCBI WGS metagenome assembly OOBB01 (sample SAMN06348179, study PRJEB24527) | human gut metagenome | biome: human gut; feature: ankylosing spondylitis patient; material: feces | host: Homo sapiens | place: China | collected 2015-10
TTTGTTACGTTATTATTTTCCATGCTGCGAAGTTACACAAAAAGCTGCACATTGGAAGTGAAGGCTATAGCCCTCACTTTTTACAAAGAATAACCTAGGTTAAAGTTTTTAACGCAGCATTTTTGCGCCCATTTTTGTTGGGGTATTTTGAAGAAGAAGTAGTGAAGAAGCGAAACATCGGAAAAGTGACGAGGTGAAGGGTGAAGGGTATATTTTAAATCTTATATTATATTCTTTTTTTTAGGATTTTTGGAAAAACCAGATAATCAGAAAAATGAAAAAACGGATTTTTTTCCTTGCCGCGCGTATATATAAAAAAGAGTTTTCAAACCTTCACCCTTCACCTTTTTATTTAACGTTTTGTGTGTCAAATAGTTACGGGTGAAGGGTGGTGAAGGGTGTTTTTCGCTTTTTATAAACATATTTTAAGAATTCAGCCCATTTTTACATATTTTAAGCGTTTATTTTTGGTCCCGAAATGGGTGCCTTTTTTTTAGGGTCCCTTTTTTCCTCTTTTCTTACCGCTGAAATCTTTGAAAAAGTGAGTAGAGTAGGGAATCCCGTCTTATGTTGTGTTAAACAATTATCAGATAAAAGAAGTTAACGATACCGAAAAATGACTGATTTTTAAACAAATATTAACGCAGAAATCTTGAAGTTTTGCATATTAGATTCTGGTTTCGCAAGTTCAGAAGTTAACGAATTTTAAGGAGTTATTCAAGTTTCGCCAGTGTGGGAATTTATTGAAGTTAAAGAAGTTATCACTCCCTACGGTCGTTCGGGAAGTTAAGAGACAATAGTCTTCTAGCTTAAAATGCAGGACATTTGTCCCTTAACTTCCCTCTAACTTCCCCACACGCGAAGTTCAGTAAGAAAGTGCAAAAAAGATGAGAAAAGTATGGCGGTTTCGGAAAATAATCGTAAATTTGCAATTGGAAACCAAAGATTAGGAATTATGGTAGAGATAAATGATAGAAAATTACCTGTAGGCATCCAGTCCTTCGAGGAAATCAGAAAGCAAGGATGCCTGTATGTTGATAAGACAGATATTATCTGGCAACTTGCCAACAGGGGGAAAAAGTATAATTACCTGAGCCGCCCACGCCGCTTTGGTAAATCTGTGCTGGTCGATACGCTCGAAGCCTACTTCATGGGAAAGAAGGAACTCTTCGAGGGCTTGAAGATTATGCAGATGGAGACAGAATGGGTGAAGCGTCCTGTCATCAGACTCGATATGAGTCAGGCTGGCGCAGTACCGGAAAGTGTACGAAGCTATCTGGATGATGTTTTCAATACTCTTGAAACGGAGTACAGAATTGTTGTGCGCCAAGATAGTTCTCTTGCCGTAAGATTTAAGAATATCATTGAAACTGCTTATAACAAAACTGGTTTACAGGTTGCCATCCTCATCGATGAATACGATTCTCCATTGCAGCATTCCTGGAAAACTCCTTATCACGAAGCATGTACCGCTATCTATAGAGAGGTTTTTGCCATTCTCAAGGCAGATGATAAATACGAAAAGTTTGTCTTCATTACCGGCATCACCAAGTTTACACAAATCTCTCTCTTCTCTGTACTCAACAATCTGAGCAACATCAGCTTTGATTCTGAGTATGCGGCTCTCTGCGGTATCACGAAGGAAGAAGTCTTACGTGATTTCAAACCGGAAATCAACAAGTTGGCAGCAAGTAAGGGATGGACTTTCGATGAAGCCGTAGTGCAATTGACAGCTTATTATGATGGCTATCATTTCTGTCATGAAAATATGGTGGATATATTCAATCCATTCAGTCTTATCAATGCACTCGCTGATTCCAAACTGAAAAATTACTGGGCTTCGTCGGGCGCAACCTCGCTACTTCCTAAGTTTGTGGACAATATAGAACTGAGACTGAAGGATTTTGAAAATTGTCCGATAGACAGCGATACCCTGGAGACTTCTGACGTAACAGGTGGTGGAGCGGAACTGTTCCTCTATCAGTCGGGTTATCTTACGATCAAGGGATATATGGATGAGATTTATTTGCTAGGCATTCCAAACTATGAAGTTCGAAAGGCTCTATACAGGATTGTTTTGCCAGCCTTGACATTGCAATCGAATGCCCAAGTAATAACTACCCAGAATATGTTGCTTTACTCCCTGAAGCTTGGCAATCTTCCTGAAGCCATGAAATGCCTGAAGGCGCTTATTGCTGACGTGCCTTACAGCAACAAGAAACTTGCCAGCATGGATATGGAGGAGCGCTACCGGCTGATAATGAGCACCATATTCAATGCCATCGGCTGCCGGGTGGAAGTAGAAAAGATGATTGCTACGGGCAGGATTGACATGGTGGTAGAAACCACTAACTTCATCTATGTGCTGGAGTTGAAACTGAGCAACAACGGTGGCGTGGATGCTGCCACGGAGCAGATGAAAGCCAAGCAGTATGCCGAACCTTTCAAGGCTGATAAGCGCAAGGTGATTGCCCTTGCCATAGAACTGGATGATATGGGAAAGGGACTGGTTGACTGGAAGGAAGTATAATAGTGCAAAAAGGGTCTATACGCCACCTTTTCATCGTGGCATATAGACCCTTGTCGTTTAATGTTCGTTGCGGGCAGAACATTTCCGCCCGCAACGGCTTACTGCTTCCTCAAGGTAGGCAATGCTCCGTTAAGTTCGTAACGCCACTCTGAGCCTGCGTTCTGCAAGGCGGTGTTCATGGCATCAACGGCGTTCTGCCAGGTAACGACAGAGCCGTCCACCTTCGTGGCTCCGGTGCTTTCCCTATTGTAGCCGATGCCTTGTTCATGATTGTTCTTCCAATAGCAGGCGGTCACGGTGGTGTAGTTATTTCCCAAAAAGCCGCCGATATGTACATAGCCAGTGCTACTACCCGTACTGGTTACGTTGCCCGTGGCATAGCAGGCAAGGAGGCCGTTTCCTCCGTTGAATCCCACCAGACTGCCGCCAGAGATATTCTTTTTGGGGGCTATTTCTATGATCACGTTGCCCGTGGCATAGCAAGCAGTCATGGTGGCACCATCATTCGTCTGACCTACCACGCCGCCGACATCGACCATTCCCTTCACTGTGGCCGAGGAACTGCATCCGGTGATGGAACCGTTCCATTGAGCACCCACCACACCGCCGACGTACACCGTGCCGCTGACGCTGCCCGACACCGAGCAGTTTTCAATGGTGCCATCGCTAAATCCTGCCACGCCGCCGGCAAAGCCCGAACTGGGATTGCTTGTTATCTGTACGTCCTCCATCATCACGTTCTTCACCGTACCGGCATTACCGATAGAGCCGAACAGACCCACAAATTGGTCATTTGTCGTAACGGTCAGCCCCTTGATGGTATGACCGCCACCGTCGAAGGTGCCGGTGTATTTGTTGCTGAAACTTGTGCCTATCGGCGCCCAGTCTTTGCCTGTGAGGTCGATGTCGGCGGTGAGGGTAATGTTAATGTCGGTCTTACCTCCGTTCACTAATTCGGCAACATTCATCAGGCCATCGGCGGAGGTCACGGTGTAGCTGCCGTTGCTCTCTATGGTATAGCCCAGGTCTTTTGCCGCAGCGAGGGAGACGGTGTAGGTATATTCACCGCCCGCCTGCCAGTCGGTAGCATTCTTCATCTTATAAACGAAGGTCTTGCCGTTAGTGAAGGTGCAGGTGATGAAGGTCGTGCCAGCTGCCACACTTTGCGGGGCTACAATGGCGGTGTAGGTGTTGCTGCCCTTGTCATACGGGACGATTATATCTGGGTTGTCGCCTTCGGTGGAGAGACCCGTCAGCTGCACGGATGCCAGCCCCTCGGTGTAGTCCGTCAGAACGATGGCCACCCGCGCCGTGCGGTGGGTGAAGCGGAGCGTGGGGCTACCGTAGGTCACCTTCTGTCCGTCGGCTACGATGAGGTCGCTGCCCTCAAAGTCCTTCTGGGCACTTTGGTTGGCTTTTACCTTTACCGCAGGTGGGGTTGTCTCGCCAGCGGTGTAGGGCCACCACGCTGTGACGGTGATGTCGTTGTGGTTGGTCCAGTAGTACGGGTCGGTGGAGGTCAGCGTGGCGTTGGTGGGGTCGGCGATGGAGGGTGTCACGTCGTATGCCTTCACCGTGCCGTCCATCAGGACTGCCACACTCTGCACACCCTCCCAATTCCCGTCCGCTGGGGCACGGGTGCCGGCGGTGGCTGTCGCGACGGGATTCAGCCCCGTGGCGGTGAAGACGATGGATCTGCCTTCCGCCCCTTCAGGCAGGAAGCCCGCTTCGTCCTGCGTGCAGGCGGCAAGGCCGAGCAGCAGGACGATGGCTGCGGATATATGAATGGTTGTTCGTTTCATGATGCGTGTTGTTTAGAGATTGTTATTGTTTCTTTTGCAGTACGGGCAGACCGTTGGTGCCTAGTGCCCACTGGTAGTCGCCAGCGGTGAGGGCGGTGTTCATGCCGTCGACGACTGTCTGCCATTTCACTGTCGCGCCGTCCACCTTCGTGGCATCTACCGTTCCTCCTTCAATACGGAATACTCCTTGCCCGGCATTGCCTCCCCAATAACAGGAAGTTATATCAGCGTAGTTATAACGCACTATAGCTCCATTGTTAGACTCTTTCAATGTGCCGTCGAACCAGCAAGCGATGATATCGCCATAATTTGATTCGGCTATACCACAAGTTCCACCATATGATGCAGAAATTTTTCCCGTCACAGAGCAGGCAATGATTTGGCCATGATTTCGGCCCACTATTCCAGCAGTATTTCCACTACTGCCATACAGATTCACATCTATGAGTTGTAGGTTCTTTATCACTCCACGTTCACTTAAGAGTGAACCCAAAAATCCAGTATTATTCATTGCTGAAGAGTTAAATCCTGTAATGCGGTGTCCTTGTCCATTAAAGACGCCGGAGTAGAATGTAAATATGTCTGACCGTGTCCATTCCTTACCCGTCATGTCGATGTCGGCGGTGAGGGTGCAATTTATCGATTCATCTTTTTGTGAGGCTTCGTTCCATGCCAGCAGGCCGTCTGCGTTATAGACCGTGTAGGTCTTGGTGTTGCTGTCGTAGATGTAGCCCAAATCCTCGGCTGTGCCGCTCTCGCCGCCGCCGTCAGCCCAGCTGCCGATGGTGCAGCCCTCTAACGTCAGACCAGTGGCGTTCACCTTGACGGTGTAGGTATAGCGGTTGCCCGCCTCTAATACGACGTTGTTCTGCGGACGGAAGTAGAAGGTGCCGCTGCCGAGTTCCACCTTGACGTACGGCTTGCCTGCCGCAACGGTCTGCGGGGCGGTCAGTGCCTCGTAGGTGTTGCCGCTTGCGTTGTAGGTCTTGATGGCGGTCGGGTTGCCGTTATCGGCGGACAGGCTCACGAGGCTCACCGTGGCACCGGCGACGCTCGTGAATCCCGTGCCGGGCTTCAGTTCGATTGCTACGCGTGCCGTGCGGTGGGTAAATCCAAGTGTCGGGTCGTCAAATTTCACCGTCTGGTTTTCGGCGGAAATGAAGTCGCTTTTCTGGAAGTCAGCCAATATGCTCTGGTCTTCGGCAACCTTCACGACAGGCATCTGTGTGATGTCTGTATTATCCATGGGCCACCATGCCGATACGGTAATCGGGTTGCGGCTGGTCCAGTAGTACGGGTCGTTCTCGCGTGAGAGCGTGGCGCTCTTGTATCCGTCGGCATCCGTAGCCGTAACGGTGTACTCCTTTACCGCATCGCCAATTTTGAGTGCCACGGAATTGACGCCCTGCCAGTCGCCGTCCACGGTGGTACGGGTTGATGGCGTTGCCTCCACGGACAGTCCGGTGGCATGGATGACTATTGGATATTCCTCTTTGGACAGACGGCTATCGTCAGCCAGTTCGTCCTGTGTGCAGGCGGCGAGGGCGAACAGCAGCGCGGTGGCTGCGGGGATAAATAATCTATGTCTCATAATTCTTCATTCTAATCAATTAATTATTAATATCTTACAGGTCAGCATCCACTTCTCCACCATCTATATCGTTCCACTTTGCAATGGTGGCTTCGCTGACTTCAAGGACTTTGTTGCTCACCTTGACAGTATAGGTGTAGTTGTTGCCCGCCAGCAGTGCGCCATCGGGCATGGTGAGTGTGGCAGGATATTCCTGACCTTTGTAATTCACAACCAACGGCAGGGATGCAACTGTCTGCGGGAAGAGGATGACCGATGACGTGAGATTGCCGTCTGCCAGATTCATGGCCAGTTCTCCGGTCTGTGCCCCGTTGTCTGCGGTGGCAATACCGTCGGCCGTGTTGAACGTACCGGTGAGTAACAATCCGTCCAGCGTGTAACGTTCAGGCTTGACCACGCTGAAATCCACACCATCGCCCGCCTCGAAGGTAAGGGTTATCCGGCTCATGCGGTGGTGGAAGGAGTTGTCTTCACCGCCTTTGTAGGTTTTGTCGGTAAAGCTCACCACCGGGCTGTTTTTGTCTCCCGTGGCTCCTGAAGCAAAGAGAAAGTCGATGGCAGGCTGGTTCTGCTGCGCCGTGGCATCGGTCGTGGCTGTGAGGATGCCTCCCGCCGCGTTGTACGGATAGTAGGCGCGGAAAGTATGGGCCTTTGTATCTTCGATATAGATAACCTTTCTTTCTGCCTCAAATTTCCCGTTCTTCAGGATGAAAGGCACGTTGCCGTACTGGGTATCGTTGTCGATGTCGGTGATGCCGATACGGTCACCGTTGTCCCAAGTGGTTCCGCTGGCACGGGTGTTTACGCTGATACCACCAGTAAACTGCACGGCTACCTTACCATTTGCTGTTGTAGAAGCTGTGTCTTCTGTACTGCATGAAACCATTGCACCTGCCAAGAGTGCAAGGGCGAAAAACTTAGTCATCTTTTTCATATTATAAATATTTTAAAAGTTATTATTATTTTATTTCTACTTCATTGTTGAGGTTCGTCCAACCGTTGATGGTAGCTTCCAGATTCATCTTTGGCTGCATTTGGTTGTAGTTGAGTCGCAACTCATACTTTCCTCCAACCTTCATCGCAGGGGCGGTGATGTCATACTCCTGCAAGGTCCCGTTAGGCAGCAAGAGGCGGAGATAAACATGAGAGGCGGGGCTTCCCTGTATGGTCGGCATCAGTCGGATGACTTCCGATTTCAGGGTTGATTCCGTAGCCAGGAGGGTAGGGAGTTCCACTTCCGTTGGCTCTATGCTCGGCAAACCGTAGTCTCCATCACTGTTCTTCTGTGTTGGGAACAGACACCAGGCACAATCCAAAGCCTTGCCACTCATCTCTGTGCCTTTCGGTATGTTCTCGATGATGATGGTCAGTTCCGAAAGCACGCTCTTTATAGGGGTTTGCACCACATAGCTGCCTTCCTTGTTATCTATCTTCACATCGGCAACTCCGAAATAGGCATTATGCTTCACATCTTTAGGATTGGTCAAACCTATCAGAATATTGTTCCAGTTGCTCAAAGACCGGGTCTGTTCGCTGATAAAGAACGGTTCTGTTAGGTTGGTGGTAGTCAGGATGCGATAGGTTCCTTCCGGGAGTTGGAAGCGTTGGCTTGCCACCTCCTGTGCACTGCCATAATGTTTTTCCTCTACAAGCGAGCCGTCATTGGCATTGAATATCCAGAGTTTCACATCCTTCACTTCCGTGCCTTGGTCGGCTTCATCAGCCCAAGTGAGCGATACCGACAAGCCGCTTTCTTCCTTGTCATCATGAACATCATGGTCGCAACTTGTCAACAGGCATGGGACGCATAACAGCACCCATAACCAAATATTAAATCTTCTTTTTGCTTTCATTCTCTATCTTGTTTTAGGAGTTACGGATGAGGATTGGTAAAAGGCAAGTTGATTCCTAATCTTATGCCACTTTCCCACAAGAAGTTGTTCTTATGCAGATATTCCGGCATTCCGTCCATACGTTCGCCAGTAAGACGAGTCAACCCGGAATAGATGCCCAATTTCAGGCATGAGGTCAGTTGGTAGCCCACCTGCAAGTCTGCACCATAACCCAAATGCCAGTTGGTAGAACCTTTTATCACTTTGGCATCATCGGCTATAGTCTGGATATCAGCCTTGGTAGTTACTGCATAAATATGAGGTGATACTGCCAAATCCCATCGGCTGTCAGCTGTTTGATGGAACAACCCAAGGAGGTTGATATTTACGCTGGCTCCATATTGTCCCATAGAGACATGGCTTTTCAGATTGGCATACTCCCAACTATCCATGCCTAGGACACCTGCCTTGTAAAGCACACCGTCGCTACCCAACCAATAGTTACGGTCTACGCAGCAGTCTTGTGCCGACAAGTTCATTTCTCCATACTTGGCAGATAACTCAGCCGAGAAGATGGAGTTAAAACGATAGCCGCCATATAAGCCAGCAGCCCAACCGAGATGCGTCTTGTCGTGTCCGAAACTTGAGAAAGTAGAGAAGCCGAAAGGCATTCCACCCTCTACTCCTACATACCAGCCTTGCTGACCGGTCTTTCCATCTTCTCTTGCTTCTGCTTTTGCGAAAGAAAATGGAAGAATTAAAGCAAGTGCTGCAACCAGTAATCGTTCTTTTCCAGTTAAATAATTTCTCATATTAATCTTTTTTATAGTATGTAAAAATATACTGTCTTTTTCCAATTCTATTCTTAGGTATGTTTCCTAATAGTTCTTTCGTTGGCAAATATAGTGTTTTTTTCTGAAAAAAGGTGTCTACTTCCCCCAAAAAAGTGTCTACTTCGTAGGAAGTAGGCATCTTTTTTAACGATTTGTTACATTTATCAACGAATTTTCCGAGATTTATTGTACTTACTGAATTCAAGTTTCGCAAGTTCAGAAGTTAAAGGAGTTATCGCTCCCTACGGTCGCTGAGGAGTTAAGACAACAGTCTTTTTGGCGTAGTTTTTTAAGCAGCAAGACATACGTCTTAACTCCTTAACTACCTTAATTCCTTTAACTTCCTGATATGCGAAAGTTCAGTTATTTGACCAATAATGATGTTAATTTCATTCAAATATTTGGCGTTATCAAGATTTTGCAGTATATTTGCATCCAAAAGAATTTGAATGTGAATCAAATGGTTAAGCATTTATTAAATTAGAAAAGGTTTTATCATTCTTTTAACTAGAGTCGCCCTTTGCGGCATGGATTTTTTAAACAGATGATTATGAAACAGGTAGAAGAAAGATACATCAGCTTGCTGACCGACTTTGGTTTCAAGCGAATTTTCGGAACAGCAATGAACAAGGATTTGCTCATTTGCTTCCTCAACAGCTTGTTTAATGGCAAACAGGTTGTGAAGGACGTATCGTATCTGAACCCGGAGCACGTGGGAGATGTCTATACCGACCGCAGAGCCATCTTTGATGTATATTGCGAGGGCGAAAACGGCGAGAAGTTCATCGTTGAAATGCAGAATGCCTACCAGACGTATTTCAAGGATCGCGCCCTTTTCTACTCAACCTTCCCTATCCGTGAACAGGCACCAAAGGGGAGTGAATGGGATTTCAAACTCAATCATGTCTATACCGTAGCCCTGCTCAACTTCAGCATGAACGAGGACGCCTTCGACAAGGAGAAAATCCGCCATCATGTGCAGTTGTGCGACACAGCTACCCACAAAGTATTTTACGACAAGCTCGAATATATCTATGTAGAGATTTCCAAGTTCAACAAACCCCTGGAAGAACTGGATACGCTCTACGAGAAGTGGCTCTATGCACTGAAGAACCTCTATAAGCTTACCCAGCGCCCTAAAGAGCTGTGCGACAAGGTCTTCGACCGCCTCTTCGAGGAAGCCGAAATAGCCAAGTTTACTCCGCAGGAAATGAGGGAGTATGAGACCAGCAAGATGGCATATCGCGACATCAAGAATTCCGTAGACACTGCTAAGCGTGAAGGTAAACAAGAAGGTCTTGCGGAAGGAATAGAAATTGGTATGGAGAAAGGTAGAGCAGAAGGCAAACATGAGGCCAACACAGAAACAGCACAACGATTGCTGGCAATGGGACTTTCTGCCGAACAGGTTGCCAAAGCTACCCAGCTGCCTTTGGAAATCATTAAGAATCTGAGCAATTCATAAAAAACAGAAAGCGGAGATGTAGATTAGATTGGTGACCTTCACCTTCATCTGAGTAAAAAAATAATACCGGGCAAGGAGATGATGCTCCTGCCCGGTATTGTTTTTAAGATGATTGGATTATTTGTTGACGCCGATTGTTGCATCTTCATCATCCCACTTTCCAACTTCAGCTTTGAAGTTGATAGGCTGCAAGATTGCCTGGCCTTGAGCATTGTAGCCACCACCGAAGATGAGGGTGTAGATGTAGCGCTTGCCTGGCTGCCAATCTGCCCCGAAAGGAACATAGAGGTCCTTGTATTCAGAATCGCTACCGACGAGGTAAGCACCACTCTGCTTAATCTTACAAGTAATCTTCAGATAAGACTGGTTTGCTGTATTTGCAGCATCTATGCTACCTGGTAAATCCCATTTTGTTAAATTCTGAGGAATGAATAACATCGGTCCCTGTGTTGAAATGATAGTAACCTCATCTGTTTTTGCCACCTTAATGCTCTCGTCCATTACCGCTGTAAATCCACTTTTATTGTAATGTACTTGATTTGGAGCCCAATCATTCTGTGAAGGTTCTCCTTCTGGAATTGTAAATGTTCCGCTAAAAATGAAATTATGAATACTGAGTGCTTTGATTTCTACCTCCATATTTGCATATTGTGTCTTTGCTTGGAATACTACTTGA
>OOBB01001076.1_pt1 | contig 10608 bp, 8 predicted proteins | sample 1671661 | NCBI WGS metagenome assembly OOBB01 (sample SAMN06348179, study PRJEB24527) | human gut metagenome | biome: human gut; feature: ankylosing spondylitis patient; material: feces | host: Homo sapiens | place: China | collected 2015-10
AGCGTTCTGACATGCTGGTCATCTACGCCGCAGACCAATGCCGTCTGCGGCGTTTTTCATTAGATTGTTCACGCTGATGAACCGCGACGCGCTCGGCTGCGCAAACCGATAACAGCAGCAGCGAGCTCAGCAGCGATGATGATCACGATGCCGACCGTGGCGAAAGACTCGAGTTTCTCGTCAAAAAAGAGCCAGCCGAAAAAGACGGCAAACAAAATGGCGGAAAACTGCAGACAGGCGCAAAGCAGCGGCCGGCCGCGTCCCCATCCTAATGTCTGTGCGAGCTGAGCGCCCATCGTGCAGATGCCCACGGCAAAAAGCATGGGGTCCGTAAAAAGGTCCTTCATAGAGGCTCTGCTCAAGAACGCCTCCGCCACGGCAGAAATGACCAGACTTGCCGCAGAAAACCAAAAGACTGTGCGGAAAATCGGTTCGCCCGCCGCGCCGAGACGCTTCAAGAACATCGCTGAACCTGCCGCCAAAATCGCCGAAAGCACAGCCAGCACGGCATAGGGCAGTTCATGGCTTCCGCAGGAAGGCTGCAGCACCATGCAAATGCCCGCAAAACCGCAAAGCACCGAACCGACCAGCACCCAGTCGGTGCGCTCGCCAAGACGCATCTTTTCAATGATCACAAAGAGCGAAACGAAAAGCGGCATGGTGTAAAAGAGCGTCTCAGCCGTGCCGATCTGCAGATGCTGTACGGTCATGATGTTGATCAGCAAAGCGAGCATGCCGCATATCGCTCGGCCGATATGCGCCTTCGGGATCTTTGTTTTGAGCGGCGTCTTAGCAACCGCCGCCATCAGAACGGCAAAGAAAGCCATGTAGCAGGAACGGACGAAGAAAATGTCCCAAATTTCGTACTGCGGCGGCACCCACTTCACGAACACATAGGTGAGCACCGTAAAAAAAGTGGCCGCAAGAATCCATAGCGAATGCAGCATAGCTACTCTCCTACCGGCCGCCCAAAGCGCTTTTGAATCAGCGCCAAGAGCTGCGCGCGGATCAGCTGCGATCCCGGATCGGCGTGCGTACGCTCGTGCCAGCCCAATCGAACGGTGAGTTTTGGCGCGGCATCAGAAAGCTGAAGCATCGCTGTGCGTCGCGGGTCGAGTGCAAGTTCAGCCGTTGCCTTGGGCACAATCGCGTAGCAGTCCGTCTCTTCCAGACAAAGTGATGCCGCAAGAAAGAAGGGCGTCACCAGTGCGATGCGGTCTGGATTTTTGGGATTAAACCAGCCGTTGCCGGGACTGTTGGGAGCACGGTAGCGGTCGGGCTGGGCATTGATGAGCACCTGCGGGAAGGCTTCAAGATCTTCGCGTTCAAGAGGCCCCAAAGTCGCAGCACGTTCAGAGAGAGGATGTCCGCGCCGCACCAGACAGACGTACGGCGTGGTAAGAAGCGCCACAGAATGAACATCTGGATGGAGTCCCTGCCGGGCAAAGAACACCAGATCGAGCAGATCTTCACGCAGATAATCAAAGAGATGTTCATCGGCCTGCATGGCGCGCAGCCGCACATGCGGCATGCGGGCCGTGAAGTCAGCAAAAATCGAGGCAATGCAGAGCGCAAATGCATTGTCGTAGCAGGCCGTGCGAACGGTGCGCGAAAGAGTTCTTGGATCCAGTTCGTCGTCGCGCCGCAGATCCTCAAGCACATGCATGAGGGAAAGCACCTTGTCATAACGGCGTTTGGCAGCTGTGGTCGGCTGCATCAGAAACCCGCTTCTCACAAAAAGCGGATCGTCCCAATAGGTGCGGAGCTTCGCGAGCATGCGGTTGGCACTCGAGAGACTGATGCCGAGCTGCTCGGCCGCACGCGGAAGCGTTCCGGTACGAAAAAGCGCCAGAAAAAAATAGAGCGCTTCAGCATCCACGCCGCGGACAAAGGCCGGCAGACCATGCTTGTCGAACGCCTCGAACGCCTCGAACGCCTCGAACGTCTCGAGCGTATCGACGGCATCCTGAGCACCTTGGCGTTTCCGACTAAGAACCGGTTCCGACATTGATTGGCTCCGAAATCTGACATTCAAACACGTAAATTACCTCATTTTCCGAAGACAGCGCTATCCCTAGAATTTGTCCGACTTCTTTAGAGCAATTCCACGTTTTATGGAAATTCGGCCAATGATTCATCCTTCTGAACCCGTACTCTCCGCCGCGGCAGCCGCCGTTCTTCTTACTTTTGCAGCCGCTTCCGCCGCAGCGATGACGCCTGGCGTCTACTCGGCCGCTGTGCCCTCCCGCAACGGTGAACTTGCCGTAGAAGTGCAGGTTTCCGCCGACCGCATCGAATCCGTCAAAGTCGTCCGTCAGCAGGAAACGCCGGGCATCGGGTCGCTTGCTGTTGAAGCGCTCCCTGCCGCGATAGTCGCCCAACAAACCAGTTCGGTGGATGTCGTGAGCGGCGCAACGATGACTTCCAACGCCATCATCAAGGCCGTCAGCGAAGCGCTTAAGCAGGCCGGCGCCGACGCGTCTTTCTTTAAAAAGAAAACCGACGCCAAGTCTTCAGACAAAGCGCTGCCGCTGGAAACACAAGCTGATGTCATCATTGTGGGCGGCGGCGGAGCCGGCATGGTGGCTGCAGCCACCGCCGTCGAGCGCGGCGCCAAGGTGATCGTGCTCGAGAAGATGGCCATGCTGGGCGGCAACACCGCCCGCTCTGAAGGCAACATGTCCGCCATGGATCCTAATCCCGAGAAGCTTCTTGACATGACGCAGGCCGTTCGCGACATCGTGACAAAGTACACCTCGATGAAGCCTTGCAGCAAGGCCGTAGCCGACCTTCAGGAAACGGTGAAAAAGCAGCTTGCCGCGCATGATGCCGCCGGTAAAAAGTACATCTTCGACTCGCCCGAACTCTTTGCGCTGCAGACGATCGAGGGCGGTGACTGCCACAGCGACCCGAAGCTTGTTCTGACAATGACCCAAAACGCCACAGCCGCTATGAATTGGCTGGAATCACAGTCTGACATGACGTGGTTCCACGTCCCGCGTCACTGGATTGATGTGGGCATCGGCGGCCTCTACCCCCGCGGACAGTGGCCGCGTCAGGCTGACGGCAAAACACCGATCTCTACTTACGATGCCTACATCGCTCCGCTCGCGAAAAAAGTGAAAGCCGCGGGCAGCACGATCTACACCTCTATGAAGGTGACCGAGATCGAACGTGATCCGTCGGGCCGAGTGACCGGCGTGAAAGCCGTTGATGTGAAGGGTGCGCCGCATATCTTCTCGGGTAAAAATGTCATCCTCGCCGCCGGAGGCTACGGCGCCAATCTCCAGATGGTGAAGAAGTACAACAACATCTCCGTTATTGCTACTTCGAACCAGCCTGGCACGACGGGCGAAGTGCTTGAAGCCGCCGTCAAGGTCGGCGCTGCGCTCGAAGGCATGCAGTGGATTCAGATCCATCCTCACGGCAATCCGAAAAACGGAGAACTCGAATCCGCCATTGCCGGCCGTCCGCAGGATACGCCCTACGTGAATAAGCTCGGACTGCGCTTCGTGGATGAAACGGGCCGGCGCGATGAAATTTCTCACGGCATCCTTGAGCAGCCCGGTCAGGTGGTCTACTCGATCTTCGATCAGGAAACCATCAACCAAAAGAAAGTGCGTGACGATCTGATACAGATTGCCCTCTCGCACGGCTATGCCTATAAAGCCGATACCCTCGAAGATCTGGCCAAAGCCGCCGGCATTGACGAAAAGGGCTTCGCCCAGACCATGAAGGCCTACAACGCTGCCGCAGCAGCTCAAGACACCAAAGGGCTTTCGGTTCCGAAGATTCTGATTGGCATGCCTGTGACAAAGGCACCCTTTTATGCCGTTCCGCTCACGACCACTATCCATCACACGATGGGCGGTCTGCGCATCAACGAAAAAACGCAGGTGCTTGACGACAAAGGCAACCCGATTTCGGGGCTCTTCGCCGCAGGTGAAATCACCGGCGGCATCCACGGCGGCAATCGCCTCGGACGCAATGCGCTCACCGACCTATTGGTCTTTGGACACATCGCGGGTCTGGAAGTCACAGCCCATCAAAATTAAGGCTTGATACACCAATCTTCCTGCTGTCCTCGAAGTATTTCTCAATGCTTCGGGGGCAGCTTTATTTTCGCCGCTGGGAGAAGTGCTGCTGCGATCAATGCTGACCGCAGAAATCTTTTGGGAAGCCGAACTTCGTCCAAATCGGCGTCAGATCAGCCGGCACCTGCGGCTGACTCCCCGGCGTCGGACGGGGCGAGCGGGGCGAATGCCAGTCTGACCCGGTGCTCGCGAGAAACCCGTACTGCTTGGCCTTGGCCGCAAAGAGCGCATCATCATCGCGGGTCTGCGAACCCGAGGCCACTTCAATCGCCTCTCCGCCGGCTCCCTGAAAGGCCGTCAGCAGTTCGTCAATCATCCACCCTTCTTTGAGGTTGTAGCGCCCGGGGTGAGCGAGAGAAGCCGTGCCGCCCTCACTTTTCACAAAACGCACGGCGTCGCGGATTTCCGGCCATTCAATCTGCACGTAGCCGGGCTTGCCGGGCTTGAGGTACTTATCGAAGGCTTGGGCGTAATTCTCCACATAGCCGGCATCCAGAAGCCACTGTGCAAAGTGCGTACGGGAAAGCGATCCCGGATGAACGGCAAGCGCCATTGCGCCTTCAAAGGCCCCCTTGCAGCCGCAGGCCGCAAGGAGTTTTCCCATCCGTTCCCCGCGCTCAATGCGTTTTTTGTCAACGCCTTTGAAGAAAGCCTTGAAGGCTTCCGTATTCGGATTGAGGTTATAGGCCGCCACATGAATCGATTTTTGTCCCCAGCGCGTGGAAATTTCAATGCCGGGCACGAATGCGATGCCAAGGCGTTCGGCTTCTGCACGAGCCTCCTCAATGCCTTTCATCGTGTCGTGATCGGTGAGGCTCATCAGCTTTACGCCGTTGCCGGCACAAAGACGAACAACTTCTGCGGGCGGAAGAATTCCGTCCGACGCATTGGAATGCATATGCAGATCAATAGTCACGACAAAGCTCTTGAAAGACTGGACACGTTTTGCCTCAATTGAGGCAGATGCGTTGCGGTCTAAAAAGTTTATCGATTTAGCCGCACCGCTAAAATAATGAACCTCAGGTTTTTCATTAATAGGTTTCGTCATTGTCATGGATGCTCTCCAAAAACTGCTGTTCCCGCGCGCAAATGTGCGCGGTGAAACGGTTGTATTAGGCGACGCCCTTGAACAGGCCGTCGTCAATCAAAACCTTCCCGTTGCGGCCCGCCGCCTCGCGGGCGAAATGGCCGCCGCAGCGCTTCTCACTGCAGGCGCGCTGCAATTTGACGGGACAGTTGCCCTGCAAATTGAGGGCGACGGTCCCGTTCGCCGTGCCTTGGCGGAAGTGCGCCCCGGCTATGCCTTCCGCGTGATGGTGGAGCTTGCGGCCGGCACGGATCCGGCGAAGCTCGACCCCAACGCCAAGCTCAAAGATCTCGTCAATGTCTCCGGCCGCGGCCGCTGCGCCTTCATTCTCGACAGAGCGCATCGCCCGGCCGATGAGGCGCCGTATCAAGGCGTTGTGGCGCTCGAAGGCGACACGCTTGCCCAAGCGCTTGAAAACTACTTTCGCCATTCCGAGCAGGTGGACACGAAGCTCGTGCTGGCTGCCGACGACAAGACGGCGGGCGGCGTATTCCTTCAGAAAATGCCCGCCGAAGGCGGAAAACTCCCCGCTGACTATGACCCGGAAGGCTGGCAGCGGCTCACGATGTTTGCCGGCACGGTGAAGAGCGCCGAACTGCTTACGCTCTCACCCGAAGACATCAACCGCCGGCTCTTCTGGGAAGAGTCTCCGCTCGTCACGCACGAAGCGGCGCCGCACTTTGCCTGCACGTGCTCTAAAGCCCGCTTCGACGATCTGGTACGTTCACTCGGCCGCGAAGAAGTCGACGCCATCATCCGGGAAAAAGGCGCTCTTGACGTCGCCTGCCGCTTCTGCGGCGCCAAAGCGCACTACGACGCCATCGACGCCGCAGCGCTCTTCACGCCGGGCGTGCAGACGCAGAAGGCATAACGTTCGTTCTTTCTGAGACTAAGAATGCTCACCAACGGCGCGGGGATGGCTCCGCGCCGTTTGTTTTGCCCGGGGCGTCAATCTACTGACGTCGATCCCGAGCCTTCGGCGCACGCTGGTTCTTGGGCGCGGAATAAAGATCCGACTTCTTAGGCGTAAAGGTCGGTTTAGCCCCTGCGGCAATGTCCGGAGCGTCGACGTCCGGCATGGATGCTGCTGCATCGGATTTGCGTGCCGCTTCTTCCGTCGTCTCAATGCGGAAGAGAATTTCATTGGGCTTGACCATATTGAGCTCGCGGCGGGCGCGCTCTTCAATGGCATCTTGATTGTTGGCGAGCGAATTGAATTCGGCCTGCAGCGCTTCATTGGTTCGGCGAAGCGATTCATTCTCCTCGCGCTGCGTATTGAGTACTACTCTCAACTCAGACAGTCTACTCCAACTTGCCCGCCCAAGCCACAGCTGGTACTGCGCGGCGCAGATGCCGAGAAGCAGAATGCAGATGAATAAGCGGACCATAGCGGCGTGGAAGCAGTGACTGCTGATTTTGCAGTTCAAAAAAACAAACCGGACAGCTCTCTATTGTAGATAGCTGTCCGGTGATGGAAGGTCTTCCCGAGCCTTAAATATTCAGCGCGGCAAGGATCTTTGCTGCCGGGAGCCCGTCAACAATGGGATCCGGCAGGGTTTTATGCCCTTCAGCCGCGCAGCGCCTGGAATGCGGTGCGGCCCGGATAGACGGCGGCACCGGCAAGGTGCTCTTCAATGCGCAGCAGCTGGTTGTACTTAGCCATGCGGTCCGAGCGGCTCATCGAGCCGGTCTTGATCTGACCCGCATTGAGACCCACGGCAATATCCGCGATCGTGCTGTCTTCCGTTTCGCCGGAGCGGTGCGAAATGACGGCCGTGTAAGCCGCGCACTTGGCCATATTGACGGCTTCGAACGTCTCCGAAAGCGTGCCGATCTGATTGACCTTCACCAGAATTGAATTGGCGATGCCGCGCTCAATCCCTTCCTTGAGGATCTTGGGGTTGGTGACGAACAGATCGTCACCCACGAGCTGAATGCGGTCGCCGAGCGCAGCCGTCAGCTTGGCCCAGCCTTCCCAGTCGCCCTCGGCCATGCCGTCCTCAATCGAGACGATCGGGTAGCGGCCGCACCAGTCGGCAAGCACACCGATCCAATCTTCAGCGGTAAGCGAATCGCCCGTGGACTTCTTCATCACATAGCGGCCGTTGTCGAAGAATTCCGACGAAGCGCAGTCGAGTGCGAGACAGACATCGCGTCCCGGCTCGTAGCCGGCGGCATTGACGAGCTTCTTGAGCGCCTGGAAGGTTTCAGCGCCGCAACGCAGCGCTTCACGGAACGTCGGAGCGCCGACCGGCACAATCATGAATTCCTGCAGGTCGAGGTTGTTGTTGGCATGCGCGCCGCCATTGATGACGTTCATCATCGGAACGGGCAGCGTTACGGCCCCCATGCCGCCGAAGTAGCGGTAGAGCGGCAGACCGGTTTCCTGAGCGGCAGCGCGCGCCACGGCCATGGAGACTGCGAGCATCGCATTGGCGCCGAGACGGCTCTTGTTTTCCGTGCCGTCCAGATCAATCATCAGGCGGTCAATGTAGACCTGATCGGACGCTTCTGCGCCGAGCACGGCATTGGCGATTTCGCCCGAAACGTTTTCCACGGCCTTGAGAACGCCTTTGCCGCCGAAACGAGCCGGATCCTTGTCGCGGAGTTCAATCGCTTCGCGCACGCCGGTAGAAGCGCCCGAGGGAACCGCCGCCGTTGCGACAACGCCGCTTTCAAGCCAAACTTCCGCTTCAACGGTCGGATTGCCGCGGCTGTCGAGAATCTCACGGCCGATGACATCGATAATGGCGCTCATGTATGTGCCTCTCAGATCTATTTACGAGTGGAAATGATGGTTTGCTTGACGGCGCTATTCAGCCCGTCAGGCTTGGGTTGATAAAGAGCTCTCCGGCACCGCACTCCTTTGGATCAGCGAGCCGGCAGGAAATCAGGACGCAAAGCTCTCTTCAAGGTAGGGATGCGCCTTAACCAGACGATCGATCTCAACGAGCTCAGCAAGGAGTTCCTTCATGCGATTGAGCGGAACGGCATTGGGACCGTCAGAGAGTGCCTCTGCAGGATTCGGATGCGTTTCCATAAAGAACCCCGCAACGCCCACTGCGCAGGCCGCGCGCGCGAGCACCGGAACGAACTGACGCTGACCGCCGGAACTCGTGCCGTTGCCGCCGGGGAGCTGCACGGAATGCGTCGCATCCATGACAACCGGCGCGCCGGTCGCACGCATGATGGCCAGACCGCGCATGTCGCTTACCAGGTTCCCGTAGCCAAAGGACGCTCCGCGTTCGCAGCACATGAAGCGATCGGGATCAAGTCCGGCTTCCTGAGCAGCCGCGCGGGCCTTGGCAATCACGTTCGCCATGTCGCCGGGAGCGAGGAACTGCCCCTTCTTGATATTGACGGGTTTGCCCGACTGCGCACAGGCCCGGATGAAGTCCGTCTGGCGGCAAAGGAAAGCCGGCGTCTGAAGCACATCCACGACCGCCGCGACCGCCGGCACTTCCGCTTCGGTATGCACGTCCGTGAGGACCGGCACGCCTACTTCAGCGCGCACCTTGGCGAGGATCTCGAGCCCCTTTTCCATGCCCAGACCGCGGAAACTCTTTCCGGAGGTGCGGTTGGCCTTGTCGTAGCTGGCCTTGAAGATGTACGGGATACCGAGTTCGGCGGTGATCTCCTTCATCTGATGGGCAATGTCGAGCGCCATCGCTTCGGATTCGATCACGCAGGGACCGGCAATGAGAAAGAACGGACGGCGGTTGCCGACTTCATATCCGCAGAGCTGCAAAGCGCGTCTCCTTGAAGGGTGAATGAATTTCAGAAAAACCGCCCGAGGTTCGGTGGAGAATCCGGGCGGCTTTTTTGTCAGGCGGGTTTTAGGCCTCAGCCTTTTCAGCTTCTTCCGCAGCTTCGCGATGCTTTACAGCAGCTTCAATGTAAGCCTTGAAAAGCGGGTGGCCGAAGCGCGGATTCGAGGTGAATTCCGGATGGAACTGTACCGCGAAGAAGAACGGATGATTGTGGAGCTCCATCATCTCGGGCAAGTGTTCGAGCGGGGTCTTGGCGCTGATGACCATGCCTTTTTCTTCGAACTGCGGGACGTAGGAGTTGTTGACTTCATAACGGTGACGATGGCGTTCGGCCACAACATCGCCGTAAATCTTGTGCGCAAGCGTATTGGGCGCAACCGGCACTTCCTGGCGGCCCAGACGCATCGTACCGCCGAGGTCCGAACTTTCGTCGCGGCGCTGAACCGCACCCGAATGATCCTTCCATTCGGTAAGGAGCGCCACCACGGGGTGAGGCGTGCCGGGATCGAGCTCTGTCGAATTGGCGCCGCCGAGACCGCAGACGTGACGGGCAAATTCGATCACCGCACACTGCATGCCGAGGCAGATGCCGAGGAACGGAATCTTATTGACGCGAGCGTATTCAATCGCCTGAATCATGCCTTCCGTACCGCGCTTGCCGAAGCCCCCCGGCACGAGAATGCCGTCGAGCCCCTTGAGGCAGTCCGTCCCGTTTTCTTCGATCTTGGTCGAATCAATGAAGCGGATGGAAACTTTGGTGCTCGTATGGATGCCGGCGTGCGTGAGCGCTTCGTTCAAAGACTTGTAGCTGTCGGCGTAATCGACATACTTGCCGACCATGCCGATTGTGACGTTATGGATCGGGTTCTTGAGCTTATGCACGATGTCGGCCCAGGCGGAGAGGTCAGCCGGCTTGGTTTCGAGACCGAGCTTCTTGCAGACGATTTCGTCGAGATGCTGAGCATGGAGCATGAGCGGCACTTCGTAGATGGTCGAAGCATCGGCCACGCTGATCACGTTCTCCATCGGAACATTCGAGAAGAGCGAGATCTTGGCGCGTTCATTCTCGGGAATCATGCATTCGGCGCGGCAGAGCAACACGTCGGGGTAGACGCCTTCTTCGCGCAGCTTCTGCACAGAGTGCTGCGTGGGTTTGGTCTTGAGTTCGCCGGCGGACTTGATCCAGGGGCACAGCGTCAGATGAATGAAGCAGGTGTTGTTGCGGCCCACGCGGAAAGACATCTGGCGGACGGCTTCCACAAACGGCAGCGACTCAATGTCGCCCACCGTACCGCCGATTTCCACGACGCAAACATCGGGCTTGCCGCCGTGGGCAGAAGCCGCACCGCGGGCAATAAATTCCTGAATTTCATTGGTGATATGCGGAATCACCTGCACGGTCTTGCCGAGGTATTCGCCGCGGCGCTCCTTCTTCAGAACGCTCTCGTAGATCTGACCCGACGTGAAGTTGTTGGGCTTATGCATCTTCGAGGAGATGAAGCGCTCATAGTGGCCGAGGTCAAGGTCAGTCTCCGCACCGTCTTCCGTCACGAACACTTCGCCGTGCTGGAAAGGCGACATCGTACCCGGATCCACATTGATGTACGGGTCGAGCTTGATCATCGTAACCTTGAGGCCGCGAGATTCGAGAATGGCC
>OOBB01001080.1_pt1 | contig 10569 bp, 8 predicted proteins | sample 1671661 | NCBI WGS metagenome assembly OOBB01 (sample SAMN06348179, study PRJEB24527) | human gut metagenome | biome: human gut; feature: ankylosing spondylitis patient; material: feces | host: Homo sapiens | place: China | collected 2015-10
GTTCCAGTGCGGAAATACGGTCGTCCAGCTTGACGAGGTCTGCCTTAGTGGCGAGGCTCGACGGGTCGATAGTGACCTTGACATCGGAAACGCGGTCGATGATGGTGTTGATGTCGTAGGTCGCCACGTTGGTGATGGCCGTGCCCTCGGGGCGAATCCACTGCGGATTGTCGGAGAATCCTGCGTAGGCGTACAGAATCTCTTTGCCGTCGGTGTCCTTTGCAAAGACGCCGATTTCCTTGACGAAAAAGCCCTGCGTCACGCCGATGCTGGAAACGGTGACGACGATTTTCGCCTCGCCGTTCTTCGGGTTGTCCACGCTCTCGATGGTGGCGTTTTTCAGCTCATGCACGAGGGCGTTGAGCGTTGCCGGGGATGCAGGAGGAGTGCCGTCGCCGACTGCGACGCGGGTAATCTGCAATGCGCCTTTCTGCGCCAGCAGTTTGCCGATAAGGGCAATGCCTTTGTTGGTGGTAATAGAACCGTCCATTTAGATACTCCCTTTCTGTGCTGTCTGCACAATGTAGTGTGTGTTCTCGATGACGCCGCAGCCGGTCCGGGCTGTGTATGCTGCGGCCGCGCGCTCCTGCTGAAATGCCGGGGCGATAGCGACGAGCGTGTTCTGCGCATAGGCCGCACCGGTCCTTACGGTGCTCTCTGCGCTGTCCTCCCAGCCGCTATACAGAATCATGTCTGCGGCCGTTCGGCTGCTCTCAACCATGCCTGTGCGGGCGTGGAGCGCGTTCTGTGCGCTGCACCGCTCCGGTGCAGGCAGGTCAACGGCCGTTTTGCTCGATTCGAGGACGACGGCCGCTGCGTGGAGCCCGGTCTCAAACGAGAGGCCGGGCTGCGGATGCAGGTCGATGCCAGTCCTGTCGCTCTGCGTGATATAACTGCCGGTGCGCAGCTCTCCAGCTGCGCTCTGGCCGACAGGCGGCGGGGGTACAATGTCGTACCGGTTGCCCTCGAGTGCGTTCGAGCCAACATAGAGCCGCTCCGAGAACTCGATTTCAATGTTGGTGTATACGCCGAGGTGCGCGGGTATCTTCTTTCGTAGGATGTAGTAATAGTCATCCTCCGGTGGCGTGTCCTTGATGTCGGACTTCACATGGATATAGACCGTTCCGCCTACGAAAGAGACCTCACAAGTGCCCTCTGTAAAGGCCCGGGTGATGTCCTTGATTTCTCGCGCGCCGATATGGTTGCCGCCGATGAAGTACGAGGCGACGAGCTTGCGTCGCGCCTCGAGGGTGCGCTTCTGGTTCAGAGGGATGCCGAGGAAGGTTTCCATCTGCGCCAGTGCATCCGTGTCCATCAGGGAGACGAAGTTGTTGTTGACAACAGCGTCCACGCCGTCCTCGATTTCGTCCAGTCCGACTCCGGCTGCGCGCCAGATAGCAACCATCTCGAAAACGTCCCGGTAGAACACCGGGTAGAATGTTTTCAGCTCCTCGTATGCGCTGGGGAATCCGTTAGGATACAGGGTTGGTTTCACTTACTGTCACCTCCCCCAAAACAAATACCTCCTCTTTTCCGGCCTCGACGTTTGCCGTCTGGCCGTTGAAGCGGAGGTTTGCGTAGTCCAGCACTCCCAAGAGGCCGTAAATCGTGTTGCCGACCGTGCTGATGCGCAGTGTAGGCGTTTCGTTGTCGTCCGTGGTGAGGTTGATGCTCTTGATTTGAGCTTTGAGGGCCGTCTGCGCTGCGCTCCTGACGCTGGCGAGGTCTCCTCCCTTTGCAAGCGTCACGGAGAAAGAGATGTTGACCCTTTTCGCCGTGGCGGATGTCGCGGTGAAGTGCGCGCCGATGTTGGCCTGTCCCTCGCCTAGGCCAGTCCCGCCCGGGTCGATGTACTCCTGTACGCGCTGCACAACAGCCTCAGACGCCGGGCCGCCCTCCGTGTCAATGAGAACGCCTTTGACCGTGTTCTCTCCCGCCCAAAGGGGAACAATGCGCGCACGGCCGACGCCGGAGATGCTCTCGCACCACGTTTTGTAATGCTGCTGGTTTCCGTTTTCTGCCGGTCCGGCGATTTTCTCCTGTACACGCTTTCGGAGGCTCTCGTCGTCCTCGTCGTCTGCGCCCGGTTCGAGCTCCTCGACGATGGAACAGGCTGTGAGGCTCCGCTGCGTGTCGGTCGGCACAACAGAGGTTCCGGCCGGAATGTCGTTCGCCTCCGTTCCGGCTTTCTCCGCCTCGATGTAGATGCCGAGGGCGTCATCCTGCGACAGCACAAAATACTGGCCGCTGCAGAAGAAGCGCGTCCCGAGCTCCGGGAGCTCCCCGTCGTACTTGATGCGGTACTTTGCCGTCGCGGCTGCCTGCCGGTAAACGGCGTATTCTTCCGCCTTGAGCGTCAGGTAATCGCCGGTCGCCGTCACCAGAAACACCATCTCGAACACCTGTTCGAGGTCTGCATAGTATTTGGCAATTTTGAAAGCGATGCCTGCGACAGCATCGTAGAAGATGCTGCCCTGCCGGAGGTCGATTCCGTCCGGCGCGCGGCTCAAAATCTCCTCCAAAACCTTGTCGTAGGTCTGGGCTTCAAACACTCTATATCACCTCCTCGACCTCTGTGGTCCCGTAAATAGTGTCCGCCGTGAAGTGGACGTTGCAGGAATCCTCGTTGAACTCAAACTCAAAGTCATAGACTTTAAGAATCCGGCCGTCGCAGAGGAGTGCATCCTCCACAAGTCTCGGGATTTCTGCCCTGATAAGCTCCTCTGTCGCGCTCTCGTCCGTGACAGTGTCCTTGATTTCGCTGCCGTACTGGTTGTCGTAGACGAGGCAGTGGAAACGCGGGGTGAGGAGTGCTTTCAAAATAAACTGGTTGACGGCTTCGAGGCCGTCAACCTTTCCGACGATGTGCCCGGTATCGAGGTCGAGCTTGTAGGTGAGCGACGGCTGCTCTTTCTCCTCCTCGATGCCGGAAATGGGAATGGGAATATATACTCTGCTCATACGATAGCCCTCTCAAGAGCGTAGTAGCTCTTACCGTCGTTGAAGCGGAGAAGGTAGACAGATTCGCCCGTCTTGAGCGCATTGTAAACGGTCAGCAGACCGCTCTCGATGGAAAAGGTTTTTAGCGAGTGGATGTGTGCGCTCTCCTTGCTGCTCTCGACCTTGTGATAGTCTCCCTTGGGTTCGTCTTTTGCACCCTCGAAAGGGCAGCCGACGAGGCCGGCTACCGATCCGCCTCTCGAATCGTTAAGCTGAAACTTGTGGCCGTGCGCGCCGCCCACATGGGTGTTGCTGTCGATTTTGCCGTCCGCGAGGGCGATGTCTACTTTCACTTGATAGTCGGTCAAGTTCCGGGGGACGAGGAGCGCGCTACCAGAGATTTCGAGCTTTTCGTCGTTCTCTATCTGGATGGTGAGCGGGCTCTCTTTCGTTACCGTACCGACAACGATGCCGCCGTCTTTCGGCAGCATAGATAGAAAGAGCTGCTTTAGGCTCGTCGCTTCATCCGGGTTCATGTGCAGCTCCTCCTATCCGATTTGACTGGCGTCCACCCATCCATAGACGGTGCTCTGCTTGTCCGTGTGGATGATGTGGTACGGGTGTTTTGCGTTCTTGCTCTTGGCGATGGCGGTGATTTTCGCCGGTCCCGCTTTCGGGCTGTTGGTCGGAGACGTCGCGGTGGACGCAACGTACTGGGGACCGCCCGAAAATTGGACCTTATCGCCGACGGAGTGCGAGGTCGAACTCTTTTCATCGCTCGCCTTTGCGCTCCGCTCGGTGTCTGTTGCCATGTTCAAGGTAAGGCGCATCGCATGGTAGTTGCCCTTGAATGTGTGGGTATCCTCGTCTACATAGTAGCTGTTCGAGATGCCGAGCGGCCTGATGATGATGCACAGGCCGACGCCAGAAATGACGTTTGCCTGCCCGAGGCCCTCGATTGTCAGCGTTTTGCTGGGGAGCTTCTGCTCTGCGAGCATGGATTCAGCCATGTCCGTGAGGTTTGCCTCCTCGGTGTTGCTGTCGGGCGTGGAAATGTCCTGCATGATGCCGATGGTCTTTTCGAGCTCTGTGTCCGCCTTTTCGGCAAGCACTTTGTCCTCCTTAGACAGCAGCTTTATGCGGGTTTTCACCTTCTCGATGCTGCAAGTGTAGTCGTAGCTTATAAGGTTCCGGCCGGTTTCCACCACCCATTGCAGGATGCTGTCTTTCCGCTTTATCAAGCTCAGTTTCCCGTCGGCTGACGTCACATAATGCCTGATGCCGGTGGCCTTAAACGTGAGGCTCAAGGCGTCCAGAATAACATCGCAGGCTGTCGTTTTGGCCTTTGGCAGCTCCGAGATGACGTAGCCGGTGTCGGCCACATCCTTGTACGGAATCTGGAATCGGTCGCAGCAGTCCTTGAAGATTTCGGACGCCTTTTTCTGCTTGTAGCAAAAGCTGTCTTTGTTGTTCGACAGGTAGATACCCACGTCGTAGGCCTTGATGGTCATGGTCTTTTTCGTGCTCTGCCTCTGCCGCATGATGATGCCGCGAAACAGCTCTGCGCCCTCCCAATAAAAAACACAGTGGTTTCCCTTGGTGACATCAATGCCGGAACGGGCGTGTTTCCAGCCGTCATCGTCGATAAGCGATACGGAAAGAGTGCGCGCCGGGGAGCCCTTTCGGCCGCTCCATGTCGCGCTCTCCACCAGCTCGCTCATGTCGTAGGTGGTCTCGCCTTTTGTGACGAGGAATGTAATCTTGCCCATTGCCTCACCTCACGGGAGCTGCAACACCTGTCCGGGATAAATCAAATTCGGATTTTTGAGCTTATCCTTGTTCAGGGAATAAATTTCGTTGTACCGGCCTCCGTCGCCGAGGGTCGATTTCGAGATGTTGTAGAGGCAGTCTCCGGGCTTGACCGTGTAGGTTTTCGCCTGCACTCGGTTGTCTGTCCGGGTGGAGCCGCCGGAGACGGTCGCGGTTCCGGTCGAGCTGACTTTGACCTGCCGGATTCTGACCTCTCTGTACTCCTTGAGCTTGATTTTGTAGTAGATGCTCCCGGGGTCGCCGCCTTTTCTGTAAGGCTGCAAGCTCTGGATAGCTGCGTAGAAGTTCACGCGCGTTCCGGTCAGGATGAGGTGCACCGGCTTCGCGCTGATTTTCCACTCGAAAAGCCGCCGTATCATCGCATCCGGTGACGACAGCATAAACGGCGTCTGGATGCCCGGGAAATACGCGGCCGGAAAAAAGCTGTCCCACGATACCTCCACGGCCGCCCGGTCCTGCAAAACGAGGATTTCGCCGAGGCCACTGATGGTGACGCTCGTGTTCTTCGTCCCGTGAGTGACGTCGAACTTCGTCGGCAGAACGGGAAAGCGCAGCTTCTCGCGCTCTCCGTTGTGCGTAATCCAGAGCTGCATACTGCTCTCAAAAATCATAGGCAAGGTCTCCTTCCTCGAAGATTTCGCCCTTGATGATGCTCATAAGGACCGGCTTTGCATGGCGCGTCAGAATGTCGAGGACGGATTCCTCATTCATGCCGCCGACGTCGATGGAGCCGCTGCCGTTGATTTCGATGATAATGCGCTTGACGGTCTCGCCAATGCTGGGCGCGTCCGAGGAGGAGGCCGGGGCCTCCTGCTGCTCGTCGCTGGCGGCCGGGGCAGTCGTGTTGACCGGGGCCTCCTCTGCAGGCGCAGCCTCCTCCGTAGTCTGCGCCTGCACCTCCGGTTCGACGTACTCAATGCCGGTGGGCTGCGCATCAGAGCCCTGCCCGTCAGCCGTGAGATAGGAATACTCCTTGACGGCCTCCATGCCCTCCGGCAGGTCATTCTCCGGGAGCGGGCTTGCCGTAGGCTCCGGGAGTGCAGCAGCCGCGAACGGCGTTGCAGGAGCGTCCGTGGGCAGTTCGGGCTCCGGGGTGGTCGTCGGTACTTCTACCGTCGCCGTGGGTTCCTCGGGGCTCTCTGCGGGCTCTGCCGGGGCTGCGGTGGTCTCCGGTTCCTGCTCCGGCGCAGTCGTCGCGGGCTCCTCCGGCGCGGGATTCGCCTCGGCCTCCTGCACAGGGAACGTATCAGCCGGAGCCGGTACAGGCTCCTCGGCCCTGTTGTCTGCAGGAGCGGCTACGGGGCTTTCCTGCACCACTTCCTGCTCAACAGGGTAGTTTGCTTCTACCGGCTCTACGGCGGCCTCTGCAGGCAGAATTGCCGCCTCCGGCGCGGTCTGCGCTTCAACAGGTGCGGGAGGTTCTGCAATCTGCTGCACAACGGGCTCCGGCTCAACGGTAGGGGCAAGCTCTCGTGCAGACAGCGGCGAGGCCGTCGGCTCCGAGGGAGCTGCCTCTGTGGGCTGTTCCTGCGGCAGTTCAATGGCCGCAGCCTGTTCCGGGGCCAGCGGCTCCGGCAGGAGCTCCACGGGCTCTGCCTCCTCGGTCGGCATAAGCTCTGCGCCGTTCGTCGCGGTGCTGGGCTCCTGTTCCTTGAGCTCCTGCATGGCAGGCTGCTCAACCTCCGGCAGTTCCGGCTCCGGCGCGGTGTCGTCCGGGGCGTTCGTGGCGTTTTCCGCGCTGTTCACGGCTGCGAGGATTCTTTCGGTCTCCTGCGTGGGGAACACCTCGGACCCACGCGCGCCGATGATAAGCTCGGGGCCCTCCTCACCGGCGATGTAGACGTCCTCCTGTGCGGACAGAGTGCCGTTCGCGTGACCGGTGACTGTCGTGGTGGTTGGCGTCGTTGTCGGCGCAGTTTTCAGGTGGGAGGCGGCTGCGTTCGCAACGGCCTCCGCCGCGCTCCCGGCCTCGCCGGTCATGGAGCGGATTGCATCACAGTAGGCTTTGATGGTATCCTGTGCCGCTTTCCGGGCCTCGTCGGTCATCTCCATGTTTTGAACCGTCTTGGACATCCGGGTCTCGATTTCGCCCATCTTCTCGTCGAAGTCGGTTTCCATCTTGGCGACGTTGTCCGCGAAGGTGTCCTTTGCCTTTTCGGTCTCCTCAAACTTGGAGTTAAACTCGGTAACGAACTTGGAGGCCGCTGCGGGCATACCCTCGGTGCTGCCTCCCAGTTTCTCGATGTTCTGGATGATGGCGTTGATGTAGCCCGCGCTTTCCTCGCTGCCGTCGCTCAACGACTTAATCAGGCCGTCATCGAGGCCGTATTCTGCGGCCTTTTTGAGGTTTTCAGAGTAGAGGTTGAGGTAGTCCGTCTGGCTCTGCATGGCCTTTTCCATGTCGCTGATGGACAGTTCAGACGAGGTTTTCATCGTGTCAAACAGACCGATTTGCCCCTCGATGCTCGTCCGGGCCGATTCATACGCCTTGTCATAGGCCACTGTGAGGTTATCGAGTTCTGTCTGTGCCGTGCTGACGGCCGCGCTTACAGCCTCCTCATAGCTGACGGTCTGGTTCTGCGAATCCTCGACCGCCTGCGCGACGCCGCGCCACTCGCCCTCGATGTCGGAGAGGGTCTGCTGGTTCTCGTCGTAGGCAGATTGCAGCTCCTCGAGGGATTTCTTGTACTCGTCGATGTCAGAAGTCCACGCCACCCACGGACTGTCCTCCATCCAAAAGCCGCTGCCGCTGACCCAGTCGCCGGTGACGTCGTCCTGCCTCATGCCGCGCCGCTGACGCTCCGCGTCGAGGTTGGCCTCCGCCTCCGCGATTTGCTGTTCGAGGCTGCTCTGCTCTTTCAGCAGGTCAACATAGGTCTGCTGCTGCTCGGCCTTATACTCCGAATCAGCCTGCGCCTTTGCAGCTTTCTTGATAGCCTCGACGGTCGCGTCCACACTCTCGGTCACGCCGTCGTAGGTCAGGCCGAGGCCCGGGACGTCTGCGTTGAGCTGGTCGATGATGGCTTTCATCTCCGTGTAACTCGCGGTGGTCTGCGTGTTCTGCGAGGCCAGCTCCCCGAGCCGTTGGGTCAGAGCCAGTGTGCCGAGCTCTTGGTCCTTGATGCTCGAGGTGGAGCTGTTGTAGGCGTCCATGACCTTGTTGTGGCTCTCGACGAGGCCGTCGCACTCCGCCACAAACTCCTTGACGGTCTGCCGGTTGGTTTCAAACTCGTCGTTGAGCTGGTCGAGCTGGTAACGCAGGCTGTTGGCCGCGTCGGAGTTCTCGCCGTACTGCTCACAGGCTGCATTGTACTGGTCGTTCAGCCTCTGCAGCTCGTCGTACTGGTCACGGCAGGTGGCCGTCATGCCCTCGTACTCGTCGCTCTGCGTAATCAGCACTCCGGTCAGGGTAACGGCCGCTGCTGTAACAGCAACAATGCCTGCTGCCGCGAGGACGTAAGGGTTAGCCGCCAGCGTCGCGGTGAATGCCTCCGTCACGAACTTCGCAGCCGTGGTTGCGAGGTTGTAGGCTGCCAGCGCGCCCGTGAATCCGCCCACACCGACCGCAATGGCCGAAATGGCCGCTACGACGGCCGGGTGCTCGTCCACAAAATCACTCATGCCCGCAAATACGTTGGTGAATCCTTCGTATACCTGCGTGAGCGCGGGGTTGAGCACATCGCCGACAGAGATTTTCAGGTTGTTGAACGCATTCTCCATCCGCTGCTTGCTCTTGTCGGTCGTGTCCGCCATCGTGGAGTATGCCTTTTCGGTTGCTCCTGCACTGGTACGCATGGAATCGAGCACACTGTTGTACTTGTCTGCTCCTGCGTTGAACAGGGACAGTGCGCCGATACCGGCCTCCGTGGAGCTCCACAGGGCATTGAATGCCGTGCTGTCTCCGTCTACCGCGTCGCCAAGCATAGACATAACATCGCCGAGGGAATAGCCCTGTTCCATGAGCTGCGCAAAGGTCTTGCCAGTGGAGTTCAGCAGGACCTCAGAAACGTCGCTGCCGGTGTCGCCGAGCTCTGACAGCATCGACTTGAGGTAGGTGCCGGATTCTGCGGTAGCAATACCGTTGGCGGTTAGGACAGCGTAAGCCGAGCTAAGATTGTCCATCTGGACGTTGTACGCAGACGCCAGAGGAATGACCTTGCCGACGCTCTGCGCCAGTTGGTCCACGCTCGTTTTGCCGAGGTTCTGGGTGGTGATAAGGTAGTCGGAAAGCTGCGTTGCATCCGACGCCGCGAGGCCGTAGGAATTGATGGCCGTTGTCAGAACGTCAACAGCCGTGGTCGCCGACGTAAAACCGCCGACGGCCAGCTTGGTCGCGGTTCCCGCAAAGGCCGCAGCGTCCGCCGTGTTGACGCTGGCAGAGATGGCCTGATAGGTCGCCTCCGCCATGTCGCTGGCCGCCTCGCCGGTCTCGTTGGAGTAGCTGCGCACCTCTTTCGAGATGCTGCTCAAGGATTTCTGGCTTGTATCAGCGATGGTAGCAACCATTGCGGTGGAGGTCTCGAACTGTGCGGCCGCTTCGGAGCAGTCAAAAAAGCCGTTCTTAATCTCGTTCAGAGTGGCGGCTATTCCGGCCGACGCAAGGACGCCTTGCAGCTCCTTGATGCCGTCGCGGCCCTTTTTGCTCGATTCCTCGCTCTGCTTGCCAGTTTCCTCGGACTTATCACCGAACTTCTCGACCTCCTCCGAGGCTTTACGGGCTGCCTCCGCTGCCTCGTCGAGGTTCTTCTCGGTCTCGGTCGTTTTCTCGGACAGGATGCCGGTAGAATTTGCCGCCTGCCCGGTGGCCTTTTCATAGTCCCCGATGGCCGAGGACAGGTCATCGACGGAATCAGCAGCAGCGTCGGTGCTCTTGGCGGTCTGAGCGGCCGTGCGGGAGACTTTGCTCAACGCTCCGTCTGCCGCCGTGCCGGTGTTCTCAAACGCTTCAAGAGCCCGTTCGCCGCTCTGCGTCATCTCGTTGAACTTGGAGGAGATTTCGTCGATGGCCTTGAATACGACTTTCAGTGTTGCCATGTCGGTCCTCCTATCGCCTTATAGGGACGAGCTTCATGGTATCTCTTCTGCACGGGCGCGCGCTTTCCTCCTCCTCGGAGGCGATGTAAAAGAGCTTCTGTCTCCGGCTCATTCGGTCGAACTCCTCCGGTCGGAGGCCGTGCCGCTGCCAAAGAACATGGGCCCAGTACGTCTCGCTGCCCGCGCTGTGAATCAGTTTTTTGCGTCGTCGATTTCCTTTTCATCGGCCTGCTTCCGCTCCTCCTCGGAGAGCTGACCGCCGATGCCCAGCAGAGCCATGACGACGCGGGTGACATGAGCAAACTCGTCGGCGCGGGAGAAAACCTTTTCCGGCATCTGGGTGATGTCCACGCAGTTGTAATACTTCATCAGCTCCGGGTCGTCCAGCTTGGGGTACTGCAGGGCCTCAACGAGGATGTGACGGGTGGCCTTTGCATTGTCGCGCTCGTCTCGGAAAACCACGTTGCCGCCGTTGATGTAGGGATTGCCTTTCTTGTCCAGAGCGACAGTGTGGGTGTGATACGCCTCATTGATGGCGCGGATACGCTCAGAGGACAGCACCTTGACCTCGAGCTGGATGACCTTTCCGTTCTCGTCCTTAAAGCTCTCCGGGGCCGGTACGGTGACGACCCTCTCCACCTCTGCTGCCTCACGCATAAAATATTTCAGGTTCTTGCTCATAGCTGTCTCCTCCAAAATAAAAATCGGAGCCCCTCCACCTAGGAGAGGCTCCGCCTGTATGCTCCCGACAAAAATGTCGGGGGG
>OOBB01001090.1_pt1 | contig 10460 bp, 3 predicted proteins | sample 1671661 | NCBI WGS metagenome assembly OOBB01 (sample SAMN06348179, study PRJEB24527) | human gut metagenome | biome: human gut; feature: ankylosing spondylitis patient; material: feces | host: Homo sapiens | place: China | collected 2015-10
TAACAAATTTAGTTTAACCATCCTAAAGGTGACAACTTTTTCACGTATAAGACACTTAATGACATAGATGACCACACTTTTGCAGCAAAGATTTTGGTAAAACGACATAAATCGCAAAAATAAATTTTGGTAAAACGACATATTTTTGCTAAAAAGATTTTGGTAAAACATATTTTTTATATAACTTTGCACCCATAAAACATTGAAAATATGGAGAATAGGGTATTCAAGAGAAAAATATATAGCCAAATGGCTGAATGGAAGGAAATTTCCAAGGGAAGTACAGCCCTCCTTGTAGAGGGTGCTCGCCGTATTGGAAAGTCAACTATCGTAGAAGAATTTGCCAAGAATGAATACGAATCATACATTATGATAGATTTCAATGAGGCTTCCAAGGAAGTGAAAGCACTCTTTGATGATCTTATGAATATGGATTTCATTTTTCTTTTCCTGCAGAATGCTTACAATAAAACATTGCATGAGCGAAAGTCGGTTATCATCTTCGATGAGGTACAACAATGTCCGAAAGCCCGACAAGCCATCAAGTATTTGGTAAAAGACGGTAGATATGACTATATAGAGACTGGCTCACTTATCAGCATACATAAGAGCACTAAGGACATTAGCATCCCTAGCGAAGAACATCGTATCGAGATGTTTCCGATGGATTACGAAGAGTTCAGATGGGCCATGGGGGACACGGCTAGCGTGCCTCTGCTGCGTCAAGTTTTCGATAAGAAAATATCTCTAGGCGAGGGAGTCAACAGATTGAAGATGAGAGAGCTACGCCTATATATGTTGGTAGGAGGAATGCCACAAGCTGTCAATGCTTATCTTAACACTAACAATCTACAGCAAGTAGATACCGTAAAGCGACAGATTCTCCAACTATATGCTGATGATTTCAGAAAGATAGACCCATCGGGCAAAATATCCAAACTATTCATGTCTATCCCAGCCCAATTGAGCAGGAACCAGCTCCGCTATCAGCCTACTTCTGCTGTAGGAAGAATGGCTGCTGAGAAAATAGATGAGTTGATACTCAACTTAGAAGACAGCAAGACTGTTAACATTGCGTACCACACGGATGATCCGAATGTAGGAATGCCACTGACAGCCAACATCAACAAGTACAAACTGTACATAGGCGATACGGGACTATTCGTAACTTTGGCTTTCTGGGACAAGGATTATACGGAGAACATCATCTACCAGAAACTGTTGAGCGACAAGCTATCCACCAACATGGGATACGTATTTGAGAATCTGGTTGCCCAAATGCTGAGAGCCTCAGGCAACAGACTCTTTTACTATACTTTTCCAAAGGATGCCACGCATTCTTACGAAATCGACTTTTTGTTGTCACGCGGCAGTAAGTTGTGCCCTATAGAGGTCAAGTCGTCTGGATACAAAACGCATGCCTCGCTTGATGCTTTCTGTCAAAAATTCTCCAACAGGATAGTAAATCCGTACTTGGTTTACACCAAAGATCTGCAGAATGATGGGCAAACACTCCTGATTCCGATTTACATGACCCCATTCTTATAAAGCAATGTTTTTTTATTGTACCTTTGCACCTCAGTTGGGCGATAAAAGCATCATCTCGTCAGCGAGAACTTGATGCTCAGGCCGAAATCCTGCGTTGTGGTAGGATAACTGCTGCTCGACAGGAGCGGGGTGTTGGTCTGACGGTCATAATAGAAACTCATGGTAAGGAGTTTGCTGAAGGTATAATCGGCAGCGAAACTCAGTTTCAGAGCATTGTTGCCGCTACTGGCACTGCTTACCATTGAGGCAATATCACGAACGATGGCTGCCTGCTTGCGGAAACTGAAGTCAAGACGTAGATTCAGATCATGGTTGGTACCATTCTGAACCGTCTTGGTGGTCGATGCATTCTTATTGGCTGCATTCTTGTTGCCGCCCTTCGACTTGGAACGGGATGCCTTGGCACCCCAGCCGAAAACATCGAAGTTGTTGATGCGGTAACCCATACCGATTACCCAGTCCTTACTCAATGCCTCGTTCAGCTGCACACTCGTCATACTGAGGTTCAACACACGGGTCTGGCGATATTCAGCCTTCACCGTCATATTATTGTTGAATGTGACATCCATACCCAATAATGGCGAGAACGACTCGTTGATACTTACCTGCGAAATGTTGAACATGCTGCTTGGCGACGGATTGCCCGTAGTGGCATCATTCACGAAGCCGAGACCGTTCATATACTCCTGGAAGGTGCTGTAACTGTTGTAGCTGCCAACTGCAAAGACACTTTTGTAAGAGTGGTTGATGTTGACACTCTTGAAGTGCTCGTTGAACCAAGGCAGACGTCCCAGTCCGCTGTAACGGATGGTCCAGTTTGGCAACATCCGACTCAATGCCGGGAATACCGAGAGCGAATTGCCACCCATCGAGGTATAAGCCTTGAGGAAGGCAGGAATCATGACATCGCTGCTATACTGGTTGACCGGTGTGCGGGAAGCATCAAACTTGCCGCCAGCCAGAGCCGAACCAGCCGGATAAACGGTACCTGCATACTGCGCCTCTACCCTATCTCTGAAACCAGCCAGCGAGTTGACAAACTTCTCGAAGGTCTTGCTGCGATACCCCGAATTGGCATTGCCCATTCCCTCGAAAGCCGACCCCAGCGAGATAGTAGTCATCTGGAAGGCTCCACTCTGGGTAGTTGGCGTTCCTTCATACATATACTGTATGCTCTTCTGCGTGGTCTTGGTACGTGTGGCAGAGAGATCAATCTTGAAATCCTTGACAGGCTCCAGGGTGGCACGCAACGTAAGATTATCCGTTCTGCTGGTAGTGGCTGGTGTTGCGATACTGTCGTTGCAGAGCAGCCAGTCGTTGTTTCTTGCCTTCTCGATATAATCGTCGCCAACCATACCGAAGGCGAAGTCAAGACCCGGTGCCATCTGTCCCACCTTCTTCTGTCCGAAGGCATCACCCACACTAGGCAAGAAGCCCGGCAGGGTGAGCTGATAGCTGCTGCGATAGTTGATGCTCACATTGCGCACCATCATTGCCAGACGACTAGCCAACTGCAATCCCTTATACCATTTCTTATCATCAAGCGGTTCCTTAGCCAGTACAGAGAGTTTCACCTTCATGGCAGTATCTACCTTTGAGATGATTCTGATCTGGTTATTATCCACCTTTTTATATTTAAGCGGGAACACTTTGCCGTCTTCCGTCTTGGCATTCACAATCAGTCGCTTGGTATTCTTGCCGTGGCGTATCTTGAATGTGGTATCAGGCAGGAGGGTGATTTCCCGTTCGAAGGCACGCTTGTTCTTAGGCAACGCCTTCTTCGGATCAGCCGCCTGTTCCTTTGCTTCCTGCTTCTTTTTCTTTTTTTCCTGCTTCTTGCGCTGCATCTGTGCCCTACTCTGGGTACGGTCAAACTTATCGTTTACCTTCTTCAGGAAAGGCACATGGTTGTAGAGTTTCACCAAGTTAAAGTTACCGTTCAATGTCAGTTCGCGCTGGGTATTGATGGTGTTTCCATACGAGTTACCCTCCTCATCCTCTGTACCGCGCTCCCAAGAATAGTTGGCATTGTAAGAGGCATCGCTGTTCACCCAGTCGAAGACAGGCAGCAGATTGAGAGGCACCTTGTAGGATGCCTGGAAATTCTGACTGTAGTCGAGCGGTGCACCCCAGTGGCGAATGCTGGTCCATACGGAATCCTTCCAGGCATGATACTGGTCGGCATAAAGATCCTTGTTGACCGGTGTATATGGTTCCTCTATCTGTGCATGGGTAGCACTCTGGAAGTTCATGTGCAGGTTCTTGGTCAAATCCCAGTTGATGGAGAACTCACGGTTCCAGAGGAACTGTTCACTGAAGGTGAGCGGCAACTTGGAGTCTACTCCGGCAGCTCCACTCATCAGGGTTTCCATATCGCGCTCCTGCAACTCGTAGTAGTCACGCGTCATCTCGGTATTGAAGGCTATGTTCTGCGGCAGCCAGTTCAGTCCGAAACGTTTCAGAATGTCGAGCCACTTACTCTTGTTCTTCAGTCCCTTGAATGGTTCCCAAGCCTTATAAACCGGGCTCCATGAATAATCCAAGGCTCCGCGCCAGTTGTCCTTGCGCTCATACATCGTCGTTTCACCCGTTGTATACTGATGCTGATGACTGTAGGTGAATGAGAAGTTGGCAGGATCGTATGGCATCGGATGGCGCTTGGTAGCGATACCCACCCGGGCATTCGAGATGGAGAAGTTGGTCTGCGTAATCTTGGTGGCAGCGATATTCTCGATAGAATCGCGCTCATGCTTGGATCCGGCAGCATCGAGGGCATCCTTCAACTCCATATCGGTATCCAGCGGATTATACTTAGGAGTGGTCTTCTCCTTGGTAACACTATAATATAAAGGTATGCTCACCTTCGCCTTGTCAGGGAAGAACTTACCCATTTCGAGCGATGTGGTCACACTGTAGGTACCATAATTATCGGTAGTGCGACTGGCCACGCCATCTTCCAGACCGCCGAATCCCTCGCTGATGTATCTGCCGGTGGCATTCACGCTACCCAAATCGGAGAGTTGTACGTTGAGGTTGGCATTGGCAGCCCAACCGCCCGAATTATTGTGTTCCTTGAGTCGGAGTTCGTTTATCCATACCTCACCGCTCTTGATGTCGGCAGAATTGTTTCTCACACCCAGCATCATGGTCTTCACTTCGCCCAAACTCGGATTACCCACGATGGTAATCTTGTTCTGCGGATGTTCTGCATCCATCATGGAATAAGGAGCGAGATAAGAAGCCACACCCTGTGCCTTCGCCTTGTTGCGGTTTTTCTTCAATGCCGTAAAGACGCTCAGTGGCACATCGAGCATATTCTCCTCAGGCCATACCGCCTTACAGTCGGCTAGCACATAGCGGTTGTAGTTGGAGCGTGGCTCGGTGAGTTTCAGCGGGATTTCATACTCGTAGTAATTGTTCTTGTAATCACTACCCAGACGGATGAAGACTGAGAGATCACCATCCTGCAGACGGGTGGTATTCTGCTCCAGGGCATTGGCATGGGCAAACATCTGGATGCGCTTGTACTGGCGCAGATCAAGGGTAGAATTCTTGTAAACCGCCTTCGCCTCGCCTGTGCTCATATTCTTGACCACCAGACTCAACGCCTGCTCGTTCGCCTCAACCAACTGAGGCTGACTAGGATCCTGTTCGCGCTTGATACCCGGAGGCAAGACATAGTTGACCGGTGTCTTCTCGCCGTTCTCTTCCAGACTCACGCTGCTTGCGTCGAGGGTTCCGCCACTGGCTGCACTAAGCGGCTGGTCATAGGTACGCCACTTGCCCATCACGAGGTCGAAGGTACCGAAACGCAGCACGATAGGTTTCTTGAAACCGGTGAGGAACATACGCATGAAGCGGATGCTGGAGAAATCGTTGATGTTACCCTGACGGCTCTCAAACTCATCGATAGGTATGCGGAACTGATACCAGGTAACGGTAGACTTGGTATTATCACGCCAGGTCTGGCTGTATTCACGCTTATCTACAATATGATTGTTACCCACCACGAGATCTTCCGGACGGATGCTGACACGGTACTGGAAGTATTTCTCATATTCGTTGAGGGTATAATCCTGGTTGATATCCTCGACATCCGGCGTTGACTTATAAGAAGTATCATAGCTCTCAGAACGGCTGTCGCTGTCAGGCGAGTTGCCCTGAGGATTGTTGATATACTTATATCGCTGCAAGATAGGAGCACGCATCTCATCCCAGTCGGAACCGCGGAAATAGTGGTAGTCATCACGTGCCGGATCGGCAAAGATGCTGTCGAATACCGCCTGGTTCACCTTGCCCTGAATCTGGTCGAGATAAGCACTCTTGTAGAATTCCTGCTCCTCGGCATCAGTCAGTCCGTTGAAACCCACATCCTGCAAGGCTCTGCTGCCACTGGTGGTAGCAAAGGCATAGGTCACGGTGCTCTGGGTAGGAATCTTACCCCACTGTGTATAGGTGTAGCTCTTGCTGCCATCTACCGGCATACCACTCTCATAGAATTTCTTGCCATCACGCAGGATATCCTCGCTCACCTCGCCCAGGTTGATGTAGAAATCGCCACCGTAATCGGCAGCATCAGCCTCTTCGCGGGAATAGATGAACGGATCGAGCATCCAGAACTCGATGTATTCGATGTTTGCCTGCTCGAAATCGTTGGTATCCAGCTTACGCATCATTCCGCCCCAGTTGCGCTGCGGATTCAGCAGGGTTCCGTCTGCCTGCAAATCTGTTACATTGAAGTTGTATGGTCCCGGCTCGCTTGGATAGTAAGCCAGATTGAGTACATTCAGGGTATTGGTAGCGCCCTGATAACTGCTCTGGTCGCGCAATGGAAAGAGCTCCTTGGTATAGACCTCGCGAACATAATGGTTACTCAACTGCTTGAGGTCGCCCTTGATATGTCCAGGAGTGAGCGAACTTCCACGGCGGGTGAACAGCGGATCGATGGTATACCAGGCTAGGCGCGAACGGTGGAAACCGCTACTCAGACCGGTCTTGTCGCTGTAATCGTCCTTGAAATTGAGCGAAGGCACACTGGATATAAACCAGGAGGTAGGAGTCGTTACATCGATGGTGGTCTTCGTACCCTCGAAATCATCGATATAAGATGCATTGTCCTGTGTGCCACCTGCCTCACCGGCAATGAGCTGGGCAAATTCTCCTGTAAAGGATATCTGCGATGGCTGGGTAAGGTGCAGGAATGGTATCTTGTCAAGCACATTGGTGAGCCACTGACTCTCCTTGCGCCAGTTGAGATTGATGCCCCAAAGGGTGTTCTTCAGCGGTTCAGAGCCCATGGATACCTTGGTGGTAAGCGCCTGTTCGGAGAGGTGCTGGATAGTACCGCTCAACTGGAAGTTCTTGGTAAAATCATACTCCCAGTTCAGTCCGAACATCGTTTTTCGGGTTTGTCCAAAATCGGTATTACTCTCCAGAGAAACGTTGACAGCCGTACCGGCATCGATGATGCTCTGGTTCAGGATGGTCACCTCACCGGCACTGTAATCTACCGAATAGTCGGTGCCCTCTTTCAGGGTGATACCGCCTGCCGTAACGACCACCGACCCCTGTGGAACATTGTAGGCATCGAGCGAGATGACATTGGCTGCAGAGCCCTTGAACTGTCCCACAATCTGATACTTGTTCTTTTCGGCTATCTGCTTGGCTACGGTCTTCGTACTGTCATAAAGTTCGGTAAAGGCATACTTTTCAGCCTTGTCGGCAGCCACGCCCCGCTTGACCAGATAATCACGCATATAACTGCCGAAAGGCTCTACCTTCGGAATGAACACGCGGCCGTTAGAGACGGTATAGCCTTCTACATAATCGAAATATCCATTGCTGTGTGCCTTGTTGTTGTTATCCAGACGGTCGGCGCCCAGCACACGGATGATAGGCTGCTCCTTCACCTGCTGCTCAGGAATATAACTGAGATATACGCCGGTGGTATCGCTCTGGTATTTTACATCCAGGCGGAACTTCTCCTTCTCTACGGTAGAAGCCAGATAATAAACGTTCTTCATCATCAGCCCCCAGTTGCCCTGTCGCGGATTGTTGCTGGTATTCTTGAGCGATTTCACGAAGAGTGCCTGCTTGGTATCGCTGAGATCGGATGCAAACTCGCCCACCTGATAGGTAACGCCTCCCGATGTATACTCATAGGCTACGGCAAGTACCTGGTCGGTCTGCAGACTGGTTTTCAATGAGATATAACCCAATGCAGTATTGACCGTATACTCTGAAGAATTGAGCAGACGGGCACTCTCCAGCTTCTCATAATCGGCTCCGCCAACCAGTCCGCCTCCATCGAGAGTGGTTGCAGCCTGGTCGATGTCACGGGCAGCAGCATACTGCCCTGTCATCGCAGCATACTCTGTATTCGCCTGGTTAGAAGGCACCTGTCCGCTCGCCGCCCACATCGGGTTGCTCAGTTTCTGGTTCTCGCCCAGGTCGGTCAGGGCTACGATGTTTCGGGTATTGGTGGTATTGCCGGTTTTGTTGGTAACCCACACCTCCACACGGTTAATGGTGATGCCCGTGGTGAGATTAGGGAGTTTCTGCATCCAGGCATCATAATGGCTTCTGAAATACTGGGAGAGGAAGAAGTGGCGGTTCTCCTCATAATCGGCTACATTCAGTTCGAAAGGGGTAAGCTGCACACCGCCCCTGGTAGATACGCTCTTCGATGCACTCTTCTTCTGCGAAGCTACCATCTGCAGCTTGAGTTTGCCAAACTGCATATCGGTTCTAACGCCAAACAGACTGCTGGCGCCTTTGATGAGCGAAGAGTTGGAAGGGAAGGAGACGTTGCCCGCCTCAACGAGTTTGATGATTTCATCTTCCTTGCCGTCGTACTTCAGTTTCATGTTCTGTGCATCGAAATCGAAGGTGGCATCGGTGTTGTAATTCAGGTTCATGTTCACCTTATCGCCCACCTTTCCGTTGACGTTGAGGTTGATTTTCTCATCAAAATCCATCATCGTCGTCTTTCGGTTGCGGATAGGCAACGAAGGATTGTCGATGTTTTTCTTGTTGATACCGAACTTGAGTTCGGCAGAACCCTGTGTCTTCACTCTGATGCCACCAGGACCGAAGATTTTCTCGGCAGGTCCCAAGTCGAAGTGCATATCCGAGAAATCGAACTTCTCCTTGCCTTTTGCCTGGAAGATTTCATCGTTCTGCTTGCGGAAGTAGCTGTTGCGCTGCTGCTGTTCGGTCCATGCAAGATACTCTTTCGGAGTGAGCATGATAGGAGCCGAAAGCCAGGTTGAGCCCATACGGTTGCCGATGATATAGCGGTCGAGGGTATCGTTGTAGACTACCTGATATTGCAGATTATCAGGACGTTTCAGGTCGAGCGGACTCTGATAGAGGTCGCTCAGGGAGTAAGGTTGGGTGCGCTGAATCTGCCAGCGGGTATGCAGCAGCGAATCGGGAATGGTATCTTCATCGAGCTGCACGGGCTGGGCTGTGCTGGTATGGGTTTTCTTTTTATCGTCCTGAAGTTGAGGCAAAGCTATCGCATAGCCGAAGGTTGCCACCATCAGCCAAACCAATAGAAAAGATATGAATCTTTGCTTCTGTTTCATCGACAAAAAACTCCTAACTTATTTGATTTGCTTCAATGCCAGTTTCACAACCTGTTCTACCGGGAGATCAGGCTGTGCCTTGAGGATATCTACTACTACCTTGGCAGATGGTGCCGGCGAGAAGCCGAGCATGGTGAGGGCGCTTACCGCCTCATCCTTTACGTCATTGTTCACCATCACCACATTGCCTCCGCTGGCTGGCAGTTCGTCAGCAATGCCGAGGCTCACGATTTTATCTTTCAGGTCGATGATGATTCGCTGTGCTGTCTTCAGTCCGATACCCTTCACGGTTTTCAGCACCTTGTCGTTACCAGTAGAGATGATTTCGCAGAGTTCGCGTGGCGAGAGTGAAGAGAGAATCATGCGGGCTGTATTTCCACCTACTCCTGAAACGGTGATAAGGAGGCGGTAGAGTTCACGTTCCTGTTTGGTAGCAAAGCCGAAAAGGGTGAAAGTGTCATCTCTTCCACCAGCCACCAGCACTTCGTGAACATAGAGTTTCACTTCCTGTTTGCCCTGAATGGCAGTATATGTATTGAGCGATATATTGAGTCCGTAGCCCACCCCCGCAGTCTCAACAACAGCCAGCGCAGGTGTCAGCTCTGTCAGATCGCCATGAATATATTCTATCATTTTCTTTTTCTCCTAATTAAATTAATATATTAATAACGTGCAAAGGGCGGGATTATTGTAATAGAGTTCCATAAAATTACGTCCCGACGTAGTGCAAAGCGCATCGGGAGGTATTGGAAAGAGGATGAATGATGTTTCGCAACAAAATAGCGAAACTGTAAGGTTCTTGCTACGGATACTTTACAAATCTCTGCTTATTCATATCTAAGAAACTATGATTTTACTACTTTTAATAAAGAGTGAAGAATTCACTGTAACTCTAACATCGATAAATGCTCGCAAATTCAAGTCTACGAATTTTTTCTTTTAAAAAGTTTGTCGATTACAAAAAAATCCTTATATTTGCAGCCAAATAGCATAATATCGGGAGCATACTATAGCTGCCAGGCAAATAATTATGCAGATATGAAAGTCTGCATAAACACCTATTTCGTGAATACGAACAGAAATATTTCATTAAAATTTAAAAAGATACTCGATATGTATAACAAAATTATCTTCATTATGATGTTATTACTTATGATTTCGTGCAATTCGAAGCAGAAACGAAATCATAAAAACTCAATAGAGATTAAAGAACAATTAGGACAATCGTCTTATCCTTTTATAAAAAGTATGGAGTATCATGCCTATATCAATAGTTCGTTAAAATTTGAGATAATGGCTAAGCAGCTTTACGTTGCCAGCCAA
>OOBB01001093.1_pt1 | contig 10445 bp, 8 predicted proteins | sample 1671661 | NCBI WGS metagenome assembly OOBB01 (sample SAMN06348179, study PRJEB24527) | human gut metagenome | biome: human gut; feature: ankylosing spondylitis patient; material: feces | host: Homo sapiens | place: China | collected 2015-10
AAAAATAAAACATGAAAGCAAAAAACATCGGAGGTAAAATATACGTAAGGCCAATGCCTATTAAGGACATTCTGAAACATTTCGTAGAGGCTTTCAAACTACAATTTGTCTGCCTAATTGGGGGGGGCGGGTTTTTAACCCGCGGCAGCAGCATATTGCTTATAGTCGCTTAGTGACTATAAGTAGATGTCCAAGCCTACTGCTGCCGCGGGTTAAAAACCCGCCCCCCAATTAGACCCCCCAATTAGGCAGATAAAATGCAGTTTTTCAAAAACCTATACTTCATTTGGCACGACATTTGCATCACTTACGAAAAAAAGTATAACAAAAAGTATAAAAGAACAACCATGCAAAAGGGTAATATTGGAATTACGACGGAGAACATCTTCCCCGTCATCAAAAAGTTTCTTTATAGCGATCACGAAATCTTCTTACGCGAAATTGTAAGCAACGCTGTTGATGCCACTCAGAAGCTCAAGACACTAGCCATGAAAGGCGATTTCAAAGGCGAGTTGGGCGACTTGACTGTACACGTATCGGTTGACAAGGAGTCCAAGACACTCACTATCAGCGATCGTGGTATCGGTATGACCGCTGAAGAGATTGACAAATACATCAACCAAATTGCCTTCTCTGGCGCTAACGATTTCCTTGAGAAGTACAAAGACGACGCTTCTGCTATCATCGGCCACTTCGGTCTTGGCTTCTACTCAGCCTTTATGGTGGCTGACCGCGTTGACATCATCACTCGTAGCTATCGCGACGATGCGAAGGGCGTAAAATGGACCTGCGATGGTTCTCCCGCCTTCGAGATTGACGACTGCGAAAAGGCCGATCGTGGTACTGACATCGTGCTGCACGTGTCTGACGACTGCGTGGAATTCTTGGAGAAGAATAAGATTCAAGAATTGCTGACAAAGTATTGCCGCTTCTTACCCATAGCCATTGCATTTGGCAAAAAGACGGAATGGAAAGACGGCAAGCAGGTGGACACCGAAGAAGACAATGTCGTCAACGACACTACCCCACTCTGGACAAAGACTCCTTCAACCCTCAAAGACGAAGACTATAAGAAGTTCTATCGCGAACTCTACCCGATGTCTGACGAACCGCTCTTCTGGATTCACCTCAACGTTGACTATCCGTTCAACCTCACAGGTGTACTCTATTTTCCACGCATTAAGAGCAACTTAGACGTTCACCGCAACAAGATTCAGTTGTACTGCAACCAAGTGTTCGTTACTGACCAAGTAGAAAACATCGTGCCTGACTTCTTGACTTTGCTTCACGGTGTGATCGACTCTCCTAATATTCCTTTGAACGTTAGCCGTAGCTACTTACAGAGCGATGCGAACGTTAAGAAGATTTCGTCATATATCACGAAGAAGGTAAGCGACCGCTTACAGTCTATCTTTAAGTCTGATCGTAAGGACTTTGAGCAGAAGTGGGATGACTTGAAATTGTTCATCAACTATGGCATGCTCTCTGAAGAGGACTTCTACGATAAGGCTAAGAACTATGCCTTGTTGAAAGACGTTGAAGGCAAGTACTTCACTTACGATGAGTATAAGGAATTGATTAAGGACAATCAGACAGACAAAGACGGCAACCTTATCTACCTCTACGCTACCAACAAGGACGAGCAGTTTAGCTACATCGAAACGGCTAAGGCTAAGGGTTATAGCGTATTGTTGCTCGACGGTCAACTTGACACACCGATGGTGAGCATGTTGGAGCAGAAGTTGGAGAAGTGCCGCTTCAGCCGCGTCGATGGCGACGTTATCGACCGCATCATTCAGAAGGACGATGCTCCAAAGAGTGAGTTGAGCACTGACGACAATGCATCACTTACGGGTGTATTCACTGCTGAAATGCCGACTATGGACAAGGCGCAATTCCATGTAGAGTCTGCTGCTATGGGTGAGAATGGTACTCCTATTCTTATTACGCAAAGCGAATACATGCGCCGTATGAAGGATGCCAGTCGCTATCAGCAAGGTATGTCATTCTATGGCGAAATGCCTGATATGTACAACGTCGTTTTGAATGCAGACCACCGCTTGATTAAAGAGGTGCTCGCTGACATGAAGAGTCAATTGGCTGACAAGTTGCAACCTATTGAGAGTGAACTCAAAGGCTTGCACGCACGCCACACGGCTATTGAGCAGAGTCAGAAGGACAAGAAGCCTGAAGAGTTGACCGACGCTGACAAAGAGGACATGAAGAAGTGCAACGACGACATTGCTGCACAAGAGGAGGCTCGCAAGCAGGTTTGGGCTGAATACGGCAAGCAGAACCCCGTCGTACCTCAACTCATCGACTTGGCCTTGTTGCAAAACGGTTTGTTGCGTGGTGAGGCGCTCAGCAAGTTTATCAACCGCTCTGTTGACTTGATTAAGTAATGAAGTCGTCTAAACTTTTCTGACGAAAATTATATTTGAACTTCATAAAAGTTTAGACGACTTCAATATCTGTTTTACTGATTAATATAAACTCCACCCTTGAATAACTCAAGGATGGAGTTTTTTTGATACCTTTGCAAGATAAGATTCAATAATTCATACGTAAACGGAATGACACAATTTCTACTCAGCCTATTATTTCCTCTCAGTTTATTGTCTTGTCACAATGCTACATCTAAGCGAACGACGGAAACACGACAACAAGCCTCAACACAACTAAGCACGAGCGAAAAGGTTGATACGACTGACAACATTTTAAGTCATACGATCTACACCCAAGCAGACTCTGCACGCGTGGTTGAACTTCTCAAAATGAAACCTACAGGCAACGACGCACTCTTTTATGCACGAAAGTTGAAAGGAATTCCTTATGTAGCCTCAACACTTGAGGTTGCCGACCCCGAACAGTTGGTTGTCAATCTCCGCGAACTCGATTGTACTACTTTGGTTGAGACGACGCTGGCACTCGCACTGACAAAACGTCAGCATAGTGACAGTTTTGCGGACTATTGCCACAATCTTCAACGCCTTCGGTATTGGGACGGACAGATGAATGGCTACCTTTCGCGTCTACACTACTTCTCTTGGTGGTGGCACAACAACAAGGATAAAGGTATCATTAAGGAAGTGACGCTCCCTACAAAGTACACGACTGTTATCAACGTACAAAACAATTATATGTCTGTTCACCCCGACAGATATAAGTTCTTAAAACTTCACCCCGAATGGGTGGATAGCATTGCTCGCATGGAGCAACGCTACAATGGCCCTGACGGACGTTACTTAATGGAACAATATACAAGCCTTTCACAGAAGGATCTTTCGGCCATTCACGATGGTGACCTCATTGCTATCGTCACTACCAAAAAGGGCATTGACTATTCTCACCTTGGCTTTGCCGTATGGGGCAAAGACGGTAAACTGCACTTGCTCAACGCCTCATCTATTCACCACAAAGTGGTAGAAGAACCTAAAACGCTGCGCCAATATCTAAAAGAACACCCCTCATCTATCGGCATCCGGCTGTGGAGAATGTAAAGACCTCTCCCCCTAAGCTCCTCCCCAACTGGGGGAGGGGCTTAGGGGGAGAGATCTTTTCCTACTTTACCCCACGCTCGTTCAGCGCGTCGGCATAGCGTTTGGCGTTGGCCATGTGTTCCTCGTAAGTGGCAGCGAAGTTGTGTGTACCTGAAAAGTCCTCCTTAGCACACATATATATATAGTCATGGTGTGCATAGTTCAGTACGGACTTGATAGCATTCAACGACGGAATGCAAATAGGGCCAATGGGAAGTCCTTCGTATCGATACGTATTATAAGGACTATCAACCGTCAAGTGGTTGTGCATGATACGACGCAGACCAAAATCATGTAAAGCGTATTTTACCGTAGGGTCGGCCTGCAACTTCATGCCTTGATGCAGACGGTTTAAGTACATACCGGCTATCATCGGGCGCTCTTGTTCATTGGTGGACTCTTGCTCTACGATAGAAGCTAAGATGTACACTTCGTTGGGAGTTAAACCAGCAGCCTTGGCCTGTGCCTTACGACTGGAAGTCCAAAACGCATCGTATTCTTTCTTCATGCGCTTGAGCAACTTCTGTGGAGTAATGTCCCAATATACTTCGTATGTGTTCGGTATAAAAAGACAAGCCACTGAAGTCTTATTAAAGCCTAACTCCTTCAGTGCTGCTTCGTCGTTGAAGGCGCGGTCGAAAGTCAGCGAGTCTGCCCCTAATTGTTGTGCCAAGCGACCTGCTAAGTCGTCAATCGTATGTACAACGGGGATTACTAATTCTACTACTGCTTGACGACCGCCACGCAGATTGCGCGCCAAGGCAAAAGAGCCTATGCCCTTCCCCGTCGTATACTTACCCACATGCACATGCGACCCATACCCCATCAAAGTGGCACATATCTTTAAGCCCACCATTTGTCTGGGCTTTGCCGTTTGATTTAACTTTACGTAAACCGAATCAACGGTGTCGTCCTTGTCAATATAGACGTACGATGCCGCCTTACTTGAACTAAAACTGGCAAAGAACAACCAATAAAAAACTACCAACAACACAATGCCTACGCCCGATGCGGCATAAAGCATCTTTCTTTTTTTCTCGTCCATAATCTATTTCTTTAAGCATTCGACGGAATGCCTTTTTGAACATTTTGGCAACAAAAATACTGCTTTTTCGCACAATTGAGTTGTCAAAATAAAAAATAAATATAGTCCGACATAGTATAGCCTTATATTTTTTACTACTTTTGCACAAAACTTAATCTAATGTGCCAATTCAGCCATTAAGAGCATTACAACGAGTTGGCCCTACTAAATACATCTGATGGAAACATATACCGATTTCGTCGATTTAATAGCCGAGAGTCTGAAGACTAATTGGGACCTCGACGCACTGACTGATTACCAAGGCATTACCTTGCAATATAAAGATGTGGCGCGAAAGATTGAAAAGCTTCACATTTTGTTTGAGAATGCGGGTGTGGCAAAAGGAGATAAAATTGCTCTTTGCGGCCGCAACAGTGCCCACTGGGCAACCGCTTTCATAGCCACCCTTACCTACGGTGCTGTAGCAGTACCCATCCTGCACGAGTTTAAAGCGCAACAGGTGCACGACATAGTCAACCACTCTGAAGCCAAAATTCTATTCGTTGGCGACATGGTATGGCCCGAATTAGACGCTACGGCCATGCCCCACTTGGAAGGTATCATCAACATTCCCGATTACTCGCTCCTCCTCTCACGCAGCGAATTGCTTACCAATGCACGCGAACGCTTGAATGAACTCTTTGGTAAGAAGTATCCGAAATACTTCCGCAAAGAACACATTAACTATCCCCACACCCCCGACCCCAATGCACTGGCCATGATTAACTATACCAGTGGCACGACGTCTAACTCTAAGGGCGTAATGATTCCCTTCCGTGCCTTGTGGTCAAACTATCAATTCGCTATCGAGGTGTTAGGCCACCAAGTGGAGAAGGGTGACCACATCATTTCAATGTTACCTTTGGCTCACATGTATGGAATGGCGTTTGAGTTCATTTTCGAATTCTTGCATGGTTGTCACGTGTTCTACCTCACACGCATTCCTTCGCCCAAGATTGTGCTCAAAGCCTTTGGCGAGATAAAGCCGACGATTATTATCTCTGTACCTTTGATTATCGAGAAGATTATCAAGAAGAACGTATTGCCTAAATTGCAAACGCCCAGTATGAAGGTTCTCTTAAAGTTGCCTTTTATCAGTGGACGCATTCTTGACAAAGTACGTGAAGGACTTATCTCTGCCTTCGGTGGCAACTTCTATGAAATCATCGTGGGCGGTGCTGCCTTCAATAGCGAGGTGGAAGATTTGCTCAATAAGATACATTTCCCCTACACGGTAGGTTATGGTGCTACCGAATGTGCACCTATCATTGCATACGAAGATTGGCAGAAGTTCCACAAGGGTTCGTGTGGTAAGGCTGCACCACGCATGGAAATTAAGATAGACAGCGACGACCCACAACACACCGTTGGCGAAATTCTTACACGTGGCGACAACGTGATGTTAGGTTACTACAAGAATGACGAAGCTACACGCACCACACTCGTTGACGGTTGGTACCACACAGGCGACCTTGGTGTGATAGACGCAGAGGGCAACCTTTACATTCGTGGCCGTAGCAAAAATATGCTATTGGGTGCTTCAGGCCAAAACATCTATCCTGAAGAGATTGAAGACAAGATCAACACGCTACCCTACGTTAACGAAAGCATCGTAGTACAACGTGGCGAGAAGTTGGTGGCGCTTATCTACCCCGACTACGACGAGGCCAAGCGCGACGGACTCAACGAGAATGGTCTCCGCGCTGCCATGGAGCAAAACCGCAAGGACATTAACACCATGGTGGCTTCATACGAACGTATCTCAGCCATCGAAATCTACGAAACGGAATTCGAAAAGACACCTAAGCGCAGCATCAAGCGCTTCTTGTATAAATAAAAAGTCATAAATACAACAAATGGGGGCTGGCCTATGGCCAGCCCCCATTTGTTGTATCAGTAATAATACGAAAGTCAATTTTTCATTTACATATTAGCTATTTGAGCTATCACATTCATCAGAAACCAACTATCAAAACATTGAAAGGTAAGTCGCTTTGCATTAACCGCATCTCGATGTACCTCTATTCCATCACTATATGGAGTAACACCTATTAGTTTGAAATAGGCTATTCGCTGTACTGACGTCGGACTTTGAAAGACGAGGTGCTAATAACGAGAATTTTATACCATATATAGGCCCATACAATCTTTACAAAGTTTATTGATGTCACGTGGGTTGTTATTTGAAATGTAAGCTATTCGCATAATTCTTTAGATGCATTTATAATGTAATAAAAGGTCTTTATATTTAGTACTGTAAGTAAAACTAATGCAGCAAAAGTTCCGACTATCCATGCTAATCTCTTTATTAAGCTTTCTTTCATGAATATTTTGATAAAGCCATAATGCTTATCTTTTTTCCAAAAGAAATATTCGCTTAACCAACTGGATAATAATATAATGAGAACAATTAAAAACATTAATCCTACACCAGTACTATATAATCGTATTAAAGGATTACCTACAATAATTGCTACAACATTTAATAATAAAGATATTGGCAGGAAAAAAAATGCTATTGAAATTTTTTGTTCCTGATAATAAGCCCTATAAAGTGATATTGGACTTTCATACGGAGACCAACCATTAGAGAACTTACGTCTTTTCATGTATTCCTTCTCACCAATTTTTCTAATTAGCATTTTCTTTATAACACAATTGCTGTAGATTGGACGATAAAGCAACCAATATACAAGAAAATTAAACATATAACATAAAGCAGCACCTATGTCAAATATTGAAAATAAAATTCTATTTACAAACCTATCAATATTACTAGTCATTATATTTTTTTTAAGTAGGCATTCGAAATCAGTTTATATCAAAAGTGCTCTATTTTGATACTGTTTGTACCTTTATTCGAGTGAACATAGCGGGCTATGCAATCGAGGGAAAGGGAACAAGATGCGCCCAAGAGAGTACTCTTGATATAAACTTATTGAGAATAAGTTAAATATAAACTAATTTTGAATATCTATTTAATTGGTTATTCAATTGCAATTTCTACGAGGAAAGAGCCTACAGCTTCTCCACCAACTGCGCCAATTATCCCTCCTATAACACCACCTATCGCAGGTCCTGCGGGGCCTGCCCAAACTCCTACAGCTGAACCAAACTTTACACCAAGTTCAGCAAAAGCCAATCTACCCAACCAAGCACCAGCCTCACCCCCAACACTTGTTGCAAGTTTTTTATTCCCATCCTCCAAACCTTCATCATAATATGTAGCACCAATATCATAAACCTTAAGAGCTATATCTATTTTTCCTACATATGTTGTAATAAGTTTTCCGATACCATTAACAGAGGTAGTTCCTATATATTGGTTTCCACAAAAGACACGCCCAGACTTTGTTTCAAAGTAGAATTTGCCATTGCTACCATAATTGATTTTTTTAGGATTATGCTCTAATGCATCCCCAGCCGTGTTTACAGCACCTACTACATCTGAAACAGTTTCGTTAACACATGGTGAACTAACCGACGACTCACTTGTTCCAAATGGATAACTATCGGATCCATAATAATTATTGCAAAATTCCTTATAGAAATCACTATTGAAGTCGAAGATAAAGTCTTCTTCACTAGCTGAATTATACGCAATGACTTCTGCTTCGCCTAGCCAATAGCTTACTAAGCCATCTTTGTCTTCTACATATCCGCCCCTAAATTTGCCTTTGTCGATTAAAGAGAGTGCTTCGTCCTCAGAATAAGGGGTATCTTTCGTCCCTTTAACGCCACTATTCGCTGCTCTTGAAGATGTCTGTGCCTTGCGTATTTGAGGCAAGTCGTTTAAAGTTAGTTTTTTTCTGTCCATTTTTTTATTAAAGATTTCATATTTATATTCGATCTATTACCAAATAACATTCGTGACAAAAATACAAATAAATATGAGAATATTACATTATTTGAGGAAAGGAAACTTTCTCAAATAAAGAATTCCTTAGTACTTCCTCCCCTTCAAATATTTCTGATAGACGCTATGTATACTTGCAAGCCTTTTATTACAAGAGTAGAATAACCTGTTTTGAAATATTGGTTGACGTTGTATGATGTCTGAATACCCAAAGTCTTTTTGAGTTGAAATTGGTGGATACATCACTTGAGGACTATCTGCTATATGAGATAACACGCCATCAGCTGTATCTCCTTCCTTAAAGTCATAGTTCAAAATCTTAGAAAAGATGGGAGCGAATAGAACTACAAACTGGGTACACCAGAACCAGTCAACACAACTTCTATTTGTAGCTACTGGAACTACATTACCAATTATTGATGTCACGTGGGTTGTTATTTGAATATGTAAGCTATTCGCATCTTAATTTGCTCCTATAATATAGCCCAATAATCTAAAATCTATCACAGTTAGTAAGACTAATGCGACAAGTGTTCCAATTATCCAGACAAGTCTCTTTATAAAGTTTTCCTTCAAGAAAATTTTGACATATTCATAATGTCTATCTTTTTTCCAAAAGAGAAATTCGCCCAACCAACTAGATAATAGTACTATTAGAACAGCTAAGAACATTAATCCTACTTCAATATTATATAATCGCCTTAAAGGATTCCCTACAATTAATGTTACTACATTTAAGAATAAAGATATTGGCAAGAAAAGAAACCATGTTGATATTTTATGCTCTTGCCAATAAACCCTATAAAATGCTTCTGGGCTCTTATATGGAGACCAATCTTCATACCACTTTACGAGAGAGTCATAATCTTCTCCAAAACTTTTTTTAATCCTTTTCTGTATAAATGGTATACTATTATATGGACGCCAAATAGCCCTATATACGAACCAACTAATTAAGCAGTATAAAGGAGCAGCTAAATCAAATATAGAAAACAAGACTCGATTTGCCAACCAATCAATTTTGTTAATCATAGTAAAATTTTCTCTTAAGATGTGTTCTTATTATTCGGATTTCATTTTGAAATTATGTGGTTATAAAGCTATATCACGTTGGTAATCAACTAATATAATTTTATAAGTAGGTATTCAAAATAATTTTAGATTTTATGTTCTGCATTATTTTAATATCCAAAGCTCTCTCTCTGGCACTTCTTGTTCCTTTGTTCTCAGTCACATAACCCGTTATGCCCCCCTCCGACTTCCCCGTTATCGGGAGAGAACAATTTCACACAAAAAACTGCATCCCGATAGAGCACTTTGGATATTTAAAGGGGTGTTCTAAAAATTCTGGCGCGTTGATTTGTGCCCTATCGGAAGTGTATTTTTGAAAGCAAACGAAGGAGCATAACGGGCTATGTGACTGAGTTTGCTTTCAAAAAGGCACTTTCGAGAGGGTGCAAATCAACCGACAGAATTAGAACATTCTAAAAAACAGAATTTTTAGAACGCCCCTAAAATAATTTTGAGCACCTACTTAGTAATGTTCAAAAAATAACTTCCGCAGAAAATCTGCGATCAAGAGCATTTGATGATTTGGCAATTGAGCTAAATATAAACTGCAACAGAAAAATTGCGGAAGTTATTTTTTAAACATTACTTATATTCGATCTATGACCAAACAATATTCACAACAAAAATACAAATAAATATGAGAATATTACATTATTTGAGGAAAGGAAACTTTCTCAAATAAAGAATTCCTTAGTACTTACTCCCCCTCAAGTATTTCTGATAGACGCTATGTATACTTGCAAGCCTTTTATTGCAAGAGTAGAATAACCTGTTTTGAAATTAAGATGAGAATTTTTAATCACATGCCCACGAGATAAAAAAGGAACCACTGCAAAACATAAATCAAGCCCGCTTCAGTTTCCTATTGGCAAATGTTGCCAAAATCCCATATATT
>OOBB01001094.1_pt1 | contig 10445 bp, 9 predicted proteins | sample 1671661 | NCBI WGS metagenome assembly OOBB01 (sample SAMN06348179, study PRJEB24527) | human gut metagenome | biome: human gut; feature: ankylosing spondylitis patient; material: feces | host: Homo sapiens | place: China | collected 2015-10
GATACCACAACCCTCGGGGCCAAAGGCCCCGTCAAACTTAAGAACCCTCCGGCCACCAAAGGCCGGTCCATCTTAAGAACCTTTCCCTCTGCCCCCTGAGCGAAGCGATGCACAGCGAACATGATTTGAAGGAGCACTAGCGACGCACAAATCATAGTGAGTCGTTTCCCCTGTGGGGACATAACCCGCCGCCGACAGGCGGCCATAACCCTCGGTCCGGAGGCCCGTCAACCCTCACACCGCAGGCGTGTCCATCTCGGAAATACGATCCAAGAGGATGTACACATTTTCCGTATCGTATTCCACCTGTTCAGACCATCGGGTGACAGAGCGGATGAGATTTCCTGTTCTGGCATATTCCAGCAGGATGAAAGTTACGCTTTCACTGCTGTAGCAGGCGGCATCTTCTATATCGTAGGCTTCGCACTCATCCAGCTGGCGGTAGAAAATGTACCGGTACAGATTGGTAAGGAAATGGGGCGGCAGGCTTTCGGCGAGATGTTCTGCTTTCCGTCTGAGCTCTTCTTCATGGTCTTCCATGAAGGACAGGGATTCTGTCCACTCCCGGTCAATGGGATTTGTCTCTTCCAAAAGCTGCAGCACCTGGTGCACCTGGTCTTTCTGGAAAGAGGGATGGACATAAAGAAGGCGGCGGGGCAGGGAGAGGGAGAGTCGGCTCAGCAGGTCTTCAAAGGAAAGGAGTCCTTTTTCTCCCTTCACCGCAAAAACCATTTCTCCTTCTTCCGCCAGAAGCTGCTCCACCGTTTCTTCGCAGGCCAGCCCTGTGCCGGCAAGGGTCACGTCTTCCTCCCTTTGGCTGTCATAGGTAAATTTGTAGAACCGGGGATGGTCCCGGCAGATCTGGCAGAGACTGGAAGGTCCCATTTCCAGAATGAGCCGGCAGAGCCCTTTTTCATTCAGAAAATGGCAGTATCCCTGATCGTTCAGCCGGAAGCAGGCGCTGCCTTCGTCGCCGGTGGTCATCCATGCACGGAGTTCATCGCCCAGAGGACCGGGGGTATGTCTGTATTTGCGGGCAGTGTCTTCATCAATATCGATTTCCCATTTCTGGCAGCAGGTGTGGCGGCATTTGTCTGCCTTACAGGCAAAGGAGGGAAAGAAGGTAGGGAAAATGGTAATCATGGCAGGACTCCTTGGGAATTCAATAGGTTTCCTGGCTCGGTGTGATAGGACTGCGGTTCATGGCGGCAGGAAACGATGGCGGAAAGTTTCTTGTCCGGCGCGGCACCAGTGCGGTTCACAGCGGCAGGAAACTGTTTGCGGAAGTTTCCTACTCGCCGTGGCAGCAGTGCGGTTCATGGCGGCAGGAAACTGTTTGTGGAAAGTTTCCCCACTCGTCGTGGCAGCAGTGCGGTTCATAGCGGCAGGAAACTGATTTCGACAAAAATCCCCGCCCATGGCAGGGCGGGGAAGGGGGGATGGTTATTTGACTTCCTGGATAATGGGAAGAATCATGGGGCGCCGTTTGGTGCGGTCGTAGAAATACTTGCCCAGGGTATCGCGGATCTGGGTTTTGATGGCATTCCATTCGGTCACATTGCCGGCTTCGCAGCGGTCCAGTACCGATTCGATGCGGTCCCGGGCTTCCGTGAGCAGGGCTTCGCTGTCCCGTACATAGACGAAACCGCGGGAAACGATATCCGGGCCTGCCAGGACCTGGTTGCTTCCTTTTTCCAGTGCAATGACTACGATGACTACGCCGTCCTGGGCCAGCTGCTGACGGTCGCGGATGACGATATTTCCTACATCCCCTACGCCCAGGCCGTCAACGAATACAGGGCCTGCCTGTACTTTGCCGTTGATTTTGGCGCTGCGGTTGGTGAATTCGAAAACAGAGCCGTTTTCGCCGATGAGGATGTTCTGCTTTTTGACGCCCAGGCTTTCAGCCAGTTCCGCATGGCTGCAGAGCATGCGGTATTCGCCGTGCACAGGGATGAAGAATTTCGGGTGTACCAGGGAAAGCATGGTTTTCAGATCTTCCTGGGAGCCGTGGCCCGATACATGGACCCTGGTGGTGGCACTGGTTACCACATGGGCACCCAGTTTCATCAGGCTGTCGATGGTGCGGCCTACGCTTGTTTCATTGCCGGGAATCGGGGAAGCGGAGATAATGACCGTATCGCCGGCATGAATGGTGACCTGCCGGTGGCTGCCGTCAGCCATGCGGGACAGCCCTGCCATCGGTTCGCCCTGGCTGCCGGTGGTGAGAATGCAGAGACGGTCATCCCGGTACCGGTTGATTTCTTCCGGTTCGATGAAGGTGCCTTCCGGCGCCGTGAGGTAGCCCATTTCCAAGGCGATATTCACTACATTCACCATGGAGCGGCCGAAAACGCAGACTTTGCGCTTGTAATGGACGGCGGCGTCCACAGCCATCTGGATACGGGATACATTGGAAGCGAAGGTGGCCAGAATGATACGGCCCCTTGCTTCGCCGTAGGCTTCCATGAGGGAGCGGGTGACCACGGCTTCCGACGGTGTGTAGCCGGGGTTCTGGGCATTGGTGGAGTCGGCGCAGAGCACCAGCACGCCCCGGTGGCCCAGTTCGGCCAGCTTGTACATATCGGTCTGCTCGCCGTCTACCGGGGAATGATCGAACTTGAAATCGCCGGTGTGGACGATGGTGCCGATGGGGGTACGCAGGTAAATGCCGCAGGAATCAGGAATGGAATGGCAGACATGGAAAAATCCGAATTTAAATGAACCGGCTTTGAATTCATCTCCTGATTTGACTACGTGTAAATCATAATTGGAAATATGGGCTTCCTTCAGCTTGCCTTCAATGAGGCCGCAGGTGAGGCGGGTGGCATAGACCGGCGCCGATACATCCCTTAAAAGATAAGACAGAGAGCCGATGTGATCTTCGTGACCATGGGTAATCAGAATGGCTTTGATCTTATCCTTGTTTTCGATTAAATAACTGAAATCGGGAATGACAATATCAATCCCCAGCATATCTTCTTCCGGAAAGGCCATGCCTGCATCAATTACGATAATTTCGTCGCCGTAACGGAAGACAGTCATGTTCTTTCCGATTTCCCCCAGACCTCCCAGGGGAATAATCTGTAATCTAGCTTTTGCCAAGATTCAAATCCTCCTATTCAATTGTTTGGTGCCTATATTTTTGAAATAAGCAGAAAAATAATGGTAAATATTATGTATGTAAAAAATAAAAAAGCCGTTCCATAGTCGCTTCTCATATTATAGCACAAGGGGGAAGGGGGAGTGGGAAATATTTTATGGAGAGGCGAAGCCCTGTGGCAAAGATCATCGGGCCTTTGGGTCTAAGGATTCAATGGCCTGATAACAGAACGCTCTTATCAGAAACAGGGGGAGCATCCCATGCTTACAAGGCATAGGAGAACATTGCCTATAACTATTGGATATTTAAATCTTTCTATATTAGAATATGGGCAGAAAGGATGAGAGGGACGAAAGAGACCCCCTCTGGATGGCATAGGAAGAAAGAGACAAAGGAGGAATCTGCCATGAAGAGGATAGGAATTTGTTTGATTGCCGGACTGCTGCTGGCAGCTCTTCCAATGGTTATGAATGCAGAGAAAGTTCCTTTTTACTATGGACATTCCCGGGAGCTCCATGCATCGGTGTATCACCAGGAAGAAAATTCCGGAATCAAGGAAGGGGATATGTATTTCCTTTCCTGGGATGAAAATGTCGATGCCGTCGGTTATGAGCTGGAGATTGCAGAAGAAGAGGGGGCCTGGGATGAAGAGCAGCCTTCCGGAAAGGCGGTGTACCATGTGCCGAAGGTGTATGTGCCGGGCATTATGGTTTCTTCTTCGGCGCTTCCCTTGAAGGCAGAGACAAAGGATCATCTGTACTGGAGGGTGAGACCCTTTGATTTGGACGGGAAGCCCACAGGGCCTTTTTCAGCGCCTCGCCGGCTGGAAGGGTCCCTGGTCCCCATTCATCGCTATGCGCCGCTTCCCCGTCCCTATGACGAAGGGGAGAAGGGAGCAGCTCTTCTGTATCCCGTATATTCCTACATCGGTATTCCTGGAGCAGATTCCTACGAAGTAGAAGTGACCAGCTGGTATCCGGAAAATGAAGATGGATATGCCCCTTCCCGGTATCGCGTTTATGCAGGGGTTACTACGCTCACTGATCTCTATGATCCGGCACCCAGGAAAGGAACGTATTACTGGAGGGTGCGGGGACTGGATCGGGAGGGGCATCCGGTAGGTATCTGGAGCCTTCCCCAGAAAAGGACACTGGATGTACATGGCTGGACAGTGGGAGTCTTTGGCGACAGTATCAGCCATGGTGGAGGCCACCTGTCCTTCAGTCCGGCGGACAGGGCCTACAGCTATGAATCCTATCTGTCTTTTCCGGTGGTGAATCTGTCTCAAAGCGGCGACACCAGTGCCATGATGGTGGAACGGTTTGAAAAGGATGTAGTTCCCTTTCATCTGCGCACGGTGCTCATCATGGGAGGAACCAACAGCCTTCGCGCCGGTGTTCCGGCGGAAGAGGTGATTCATGACCTGGAAACGCTGGAAATGATGAGCTATGCCCACGGCATAACTCCTGTATTTCTCACGCTGCCTCCCATCAATCCTGCCTCCATTGCCAGAGCCTTTCAGGAACCTACGGCTGAGGGCTGGCAGGCCTCCTTCCGCAGGGTGAATGATTTTATCAGAACCAGGAAGCATATAGATACGGCGGCTCCCTTTGAAGGAATGGAGGTCATGCCCCCGTCCCTGGCATTAGACGGCCTGCATGGAGACTGGCGGGCCAAGCAGGACATGGCGGCCGTGATTAACGAAGCATGGAGAAGCGGCAGACCGGCTCTGGGTACATCATAAAAGGAGAGATATAGAAAATGGAATTTCGCGTATTGAAATATTTTCTGATGACAGCCCGGCTGGGAAGTATGACCAAAGCGGCCCAAAGCCTCCACATCACCCAGCCCACCCTGTCAAGGCAGATCGCAGAACTGGAAGAAGAGGCGGGCGTTCACCTTTTTGAAAGGGGAAACCGCCGGCTCGTTCTGACAGAGGAGGGTCATCTTCTTCGGAGAAGGGCGGAGGAAATGATGGAACTCATGGAAAAGACGGAAGAAGAACTTTCTTCCAGTGAAAAAAAGCTGAGAGGCTGTATCATGGTGGGCGGCGGAGAGCTGATGGTGACGGAGCGTTTTGCCTCTCTCATTTTTGCATTTCAAAAACAGCATCCCTTTGTCCGGTTCAACTATTTCACCGGGACTACCGATGAAATTGATGAACGGATGAATCATGGCCTGATTGATGCGGCCATTCTGGTCTGCCCTTTTGATACAGAAGCCTTTGATTATATACCTGTGGGGCCGGATGCCCGGTGGGGAGTCTACCTGCGGACAGATGATGTGCTCGCATCCAAAGACCATATCCAGCCTTCTGATCTTCACGGGCGGGCACTGATTCTTCCTAGCAGAAAAAAGCTGAAAAATGAAATCATCAGCTGGCTGGGGGAGGAGTTCCAGAGTATGACCGTCCCGGTGACAGAGAATCTGGGCGGCAATGCAGGACTTTTTGTGGAAGCATCAGGCTTCTGCGCCGTGACTACCGAAGGGGCCGTGCCCATGTATGACGAGAAGAAACTGAAGTTTATTCCTTTATATCCGGAGCGCCGCATCCAGACTGCCATTGCCTGGAAGAGGAATGTACCCCGCACGCCGGCGGTGAAGGCATTTCTCCGTTTCTGTAAGGAAGCGCTGGCAGACAGGTAATCCATGACGGCAGCTTTCCATCCTGATAGGGCGGATAGGGGCACTGATGGCGGCCTGCTGCCTTTGGGCTTCCTTGTTTCATAAAGCCTTATGACAAGACAGCTGAAAGGAGAGGAAGATGGCATGAAAACGAAAATCATACGGCTCCTTGTTCTGCTGCTCACAGGACTGGGCGATTGGAGCGAACATCATTTTACCTGCGCTGCTGAGGAAGCACAGCTGCTTCCCATTTCCTATACTGATGAGGAAATCGGAAGAAAAGAGAAGAAGAAACCGGTCGATACAGCGAGGGCGGAGGAAAAGGACAAAACAGACTTCCAGAGATAAGGGAAGAGAGCAGCGGTAGAGAAAGAATCGGGATTTTACAGGATTTCCTGAGCGGGCATGGAAAGAAAAGGGCAGAAGAAATCTAATCCGTGGCAGCTATGCTGCGAAAGAAGGGACATGGGGAAAAAAGGGGCCTGCGCTGCGCCTGTCGAATCGTCAAAGGACGCCTTTCTGGCGTCTTTTTTAGTGGGAACGGGACATATGGAGCATCCTTTTCTAAGGCCCTGCCGCTTTTCCATCCCCTTTGCTTCAGGAGAAGAGGAGGCCCCCACAAGCCCGGGGCTTGGGGATTCTGCATGAACTTATCTAAATGTGGTAAAATATAATATCTATATCATCATATTTATGAAGGAGTTTTATATGAACGATCGGATTTCCGGAGACAATCATGCCATTGTGCGGGCCGGCATGTGCACGGCGCTGGTGGTGGTGCTTTCCCTTCTGGGGTTTTACATGCCCCTTCTTTCTACCGTAGTTTTCCTTTTGATTCCCCTTCCCATTGCCTATCTGGGCATGAAGGAAGGCGTGAAATGGTCCATTGTGGTAACCACCGGTGTGCTGGTGCTGGACTCCACCTTTTTCGGCGTTGTGTCCGCTGCCTTTGTCTGTGCCATCTTCGGCCTTCTGGGGGTCACCATGGGGATATGCTACCGGTTTAAGGTGTCTGCCGCCAAGACGCTGATTGCGGGTGCCGTGGTGGTTCTTCTGGCCCTGGTGGCGGAAGGTATGGCTACCCTCTATCTCCTGGGGCTCCCCAGCCTGATTTTTGGCAGTGAAGGCCTTTCCCAGATCAGGGACAGCATGCTGGAAACGCTGCCTTCCTTCTACAGTGGCGAGGCCCTGGACCAGGCGAAGGAAAAGGTGGAGTTCCTCATGGATGCCATGGAAAAATCGGTGCCCTATACGCTGGTGGCCGTTTCTGTTTTCTACTCCTGGGCTTCCATGACCCTGGGAGCTCATGTATTCAAGAAAATGGGCATTACCGATATTCCCCATCTCCCTCCTTTTGAACGGTGGGAATTTCCAAAGGGCACCCTGGCCCTTTACCTTCTGGTGCTGGCGGCCCAGTATTTCTTCAAGGATCAGGAGCAGGTATCCTATGTGGCCTACAATCTGGGCACCCTCTGCGTTTCCATTTTCTGGCTTCAGGGGCTGTCGGTACTCTGGTGGATGCCTCACCGCTATCCCTTCATGAAACCGCTCCGGCTTTTCATTATGATCCTTTCTGCCTTCATCGGCGTTATCCAGATGTTTGTGGTGTTCCTGGGCATTGCGGACATGGCTGCCAGCTACAGAAAGAAGCGGAATTACCAGTAGAGACAGGAGCGGCGGCTGTATGGGCCACTCTGTGGCCTGGGTTCAAAAGGTTCAGAAGGTTCAAAGGGTTCAGAGGGTGGCGGCTGACGCCGCAGATTATAAAAAAAGGGGGCACGGCTGGCGCAGCCGGATAGAGGGTATATCTGCCGCAGGCAGATCATTCAGCAGACTGTTTACCAAGCCATACGACACAGAAAGCCAATCCCGTAACGCTGACTTCATACTCATCGCCCAAGAGGGCGATACCACAACCCTCGGGGCCAAAGGCCCCGTCAAACTTAAGAACCCTCCGGCCGTCAGGCCGGTCCATCTTAAGAACCCTCACACCGAAGGTGTGTCCAATGAACCCTCACACCGAAGGTGTGTCCAATGAACCCTCACACCGAAGGTGCGTCCATACACATACATTTGCATTCATCCCTTATTTCGAGTAGGATTAGAGTAGGCCGGCAAAAGCCGGCGCCATAGAACCGGTTTTCAGAAATCGAGGTTACAAGAAGAAAATGCTGAATGATATCTGGGTGTATAAAAAGACATCCCGTATTATGCTGGCGCTGCTGCTGATTGCAGTGGTTATGCTCTCTACCCAGAACTGGCAGCTGGGACTTCTTCTTTTCATCATCATTGCAGGCTGCATCGTGTACATCAAGCGCTGCGATTTCTATCAGGAGAAAAAACTGTCCCGGTACCTGGATGATTTGTCCGCCGGCGTATCGGCAGGCACGGTGTATGCCGTGAAGAACCTGCCTGTGGGCATTGCCATGATGGATGAAAAAAAGGAGCTTGTGTGGGCGAATAATGTATTTAAGAACTGGATAGGGAAGGATGCCCAGGAAGGGGTGCGCTTCCAGAATCTGGTGACTGGCCAGAAGATTTCCAAAATATGGGGGAAAACCGGCTGGTTTGACTGCCATGCGGGAGGTACGTTCTTCCGGGTATTTCACAAGTTTATCGACGTGGATATCGGCGGCGGCACCCAGTCGCCTTTCATGGTTTTCTACTTCATGGACCGCACCGATGTGGAAGTGGCGGTGAAGGAATGTACCGAAGCCCGGCCGGTATTCGGCATTATCCGCATTGATAATGTGTCGGAAGTGACGGCGGATATGACGGATATGGAAAAGTCGGCCCTTCTCTCCGATGTGACGGAAAGGGTGCTTTCCTATTTTTCCAGCCGTGACGGATTTATCAAGCAGTACTCCACCACCGACTTTGTGACCTGTATTTCCCAGAAGGCTCTGGCAGACATGATGGAGGAGAATTTTGATATCCTCGACAGGGTCCGGGAAATCCATACGGTGAACCGCATTCCTGTCACCCTGTCTATCGGCGTGGTGCAGAGCGAAGACAGCTTCGCAAGGCAGTTCGAGGAAGCCCAGGTATCGCTGGACCTGGCCCTGGGCCGGGGCGGGGACCAGGCCATTGTCCGCATCGGCAAGGATGTGAAGGCTTTTGGCGGTAAATCGCCTACAGCCGTCAGCTCCACTCGTGTCAGGGTGAGGGTGGTAGCCCAGGCGCTGAAGGAAATCATCGACGGCGCCGATATGGTGCTCATCATGGGCCATGCCCACGAAGACTTCGATGCCCTGGGCGCAGCCGTGGGCGTTTCCCATCTGGCCCGGTCTTCCCATAAGGAAACCCATATCGTCCTTTCGAAAGAAAGGGACACCTGCCGCAAAATGGTGGAAGCCATCGAAGGAAGCGGCGTGGCGGAAGGGCTCCTTATCGATGAGGGCCAGGCCAAAGGCATGGTGACAGATAAAACGGTGGTTATCGTGGTGGATACCCATGTACCGGAACTGGCTGCAGCGCCGGAAGTGCTGAAAAAGGCCAAGAAAAAGGTGGTCATCGATCACCACCGGAGAGCCAGCTCCATGATTACAGGCACCCTTCTCACCTATATGGAACCTTCTGCTTCGTCAGCTTCTGAACTGGTGAGCGAACTGGTACAGTACTACGGCGGCGAAGAGGAAATGAATGAACTGGAAGCGTCCTGCCTCTATGCAGGCATTGTGGTGGATACCAAGAACTTTGCCGTACAGACCAGCGTCCGTACCTTCGACGCAGCCAGCTTCCTGCGCCGCTGCGGCGCCGATACGAAGCTGGTACACCGCCTCTTTGAAGAAGATATCAGCAGTATCAAGTGCAAGGCGGAAATCCTGGCAGGCATGCAGCTCGTAGACGGCACCATTGCCATTGCCTCCTGCCCGGATCATGTGGAAGAAGCCCAGATTCTGGCAGGCCAGGTGGCAGACTACCTGGTCACCATCAAGGAAATCCGGGCCAGCTTCCTGTTTTACCAAACCGATAAGGGACTCTGTCTTTCCGCCCGCTCCGACGGCTCTGTCAATGTACAGATCGTCATGGAAGCTCTGGGCGGCGGCGGTCACCTGACCGTTGCCGGCGCCCAGCTGGGGAAAGAGGGAAATAAAGAAAGTGCGGAGAAAGTGATTATTGCACAGGTCCGCAAACAAATAAAGGAGGAAAAAGAATGAAAGTCGTACTCTTACAGGATGTCAAAAAAATGGGTAAAAAAGGAGACGTAGTAGAAGTCTCCGACGGCTACGGCCGCAATGTGCTCATCCGCAAAGGCCTGGGCGTAGAAGGGACCAAGGCCAACCTCAATACGGCAGCCCAGCGTCAGGAATCCAAGGTATTCAAGGACCAGGTAGCCGCTGATGAGGCAGTCATCATGGCAGCCCAGCTGAAAAAAGTGAAAGTGGTCATCAAGGTCCAGTGCGGCGAGGACGGAAGAATTTTCGGCTCCGTCACCGGCAAGGACATCAGCGAAGCTCTGGAAAAACAGTATAAATTCAAGCTGGAAAAGAAAAATATCCGCCTGAAGAGCCCCATCAAGACCCTGGGCGAATATGATGTGGAAGTATGGGTACACCAGCAGGTGACCAGCACCGTCCACGTATCGGTTGTAGCAGAATAAGAAAAACTCCACCCTGGCGGTGGAGTTTTTTGCGTCACTGGCGGCGCTTTCCAGTATTCCCGAAGGTTGACACGCCCTTACGGGCGTGAGGGTTGAGCCAGCCGCCGGGCCTTT
>OOBB01001096.1_pt1 | contig 10431 bp, 10 predicted proteins | sample 1671661 | NCBI WGS metagenome assembly OOBB01 (sample SAMN06348179, study PRJEB24527) | human gut metagenome | biome: human gut; feature: ankylosing spondylitis patient; material: feces | host: Homo sapiens | place: China | collected 2015-10
CTTTCTTCGCGTGCGTTTCATCCAGCTGAAATTTTGACAGATCAGTTCTCCGTTGCGTCGCCGGCAGGCTGAGCAGTCATCGAGACGGCGCGCGAAGGCACAACGGTGCTGATGGCGTGCTTGTAGACCATCTGCGTCAAGGTGTTGCGCAAAATAACGACGTACTGGTCGAAAGATTCGATCTGTCCCTGAAGCTTGATGCCGTTGACCAGATAGATCGAAACGGGAATATGTTCCTTCCTCAGCATGTTGAGGAACGGATCCTGCAGAAGCTGAACCTTATTGCTGGGCATGATTTTCTTTTTCTCCGACGCTGCAGCTTCGCACATGCAGGTCTTGCGTTGATTGTTGTTTTCTTCCGCTGCGCCGTGAGAGTCGTGTGCGTCCGTCTCTGCGCGTATAAATTGCGCGCGGCATATGTTGCGGGAACCAGCTCTCCGTCGGTCGTTTGAAATCAACCGTCGGATTGGTGGAGCATAGGCCTCCGCCGCAAAACTGCTTGAAATATTAGCACTGCCGGCCGACAGGCTCCGCCTCCTTAAGGCAATGCCGCGTCTGCATTTGCAAGGAACTATTGCGGCATTACGTTGTTCAGCACGCTTTTCTCCTTAGATGCACTCGCTTTGAAGCGATCGGAGCCTGCACTTTGCGCTGTCCAAGGACTTCAGTGAAGGCTATGATTGTCCGCAAACAATGCGCAGACCAACCTCTGCGTGAGACGCACATTCCGAGGAATGCCACCCCATGCTTCACCGCACCTTCTCCGCCGCCCTGTTTGCCGGCTCGATTGCAGCAAGCTTGCCGGCCGCTGCTCATTTCGGCCTCATCCTTCCCGATCCCGCCATGGTGCTTGAGCAGTTCAAGACTGCTTTCAAGCTCGATGTGAGCTTTATTCGCCCGATGGAAGCGAGCACGATGACAATGGTCAAACCCGCGGCCTTCTATGTGGTCGAAGACGGCCGCAAAACCGATTTGACTCCAGCGCTGCATCCGGGAAAGCTTTTCGGCCGGGATGACTGGACGCTCGAATACAAATTTGAAAAACCCGGCGTCTATCAATTTGTCGTTGAACCGCTCCCCTATTGGGAGCAGTCCGAAGATAAGTTTTACCTGCACTACACCAAGGTCATCGTTCCTGCGCTGGGTGCTGGCCTTGGCATTGATCCCAAGGACGATGACTGGTCCAAACCCGTCGGCATGAAGACTGAAATCGTGCCGCTCACGCGTCCGTACGGCAACTATGCCGGAACGCTCTTTCAAGGCCGCGTGCTCGTTGACGGCAAATCCGCGCCGAATACAACGGTGAAGGTCGAATTTCTCAATGAAAGCGACCTTTATCAGCCGCGCAATTCCTACTACACCACCCAGGTCATGAAAACTGACGACAACGGCATCTTCACCTTTGCGGCGCCATGGGCGGGTTGGTGGGGCTTTGCGGCAGTGCGCGATGCGGGCTATACGCTTAAGGTTGACGGCGTCGACAAACCCGTCGAAATGGGCGCCGTGCTCTGGACCGAATTCGGTAAGCCCATGGTCCGCAAGATTCGCCAGCCCGGCCTCTGACACGCCCACTTACGGACGGGCTGCGAGTGCGCTGATAACGAAAAGACGCTCCCCGGCATTGCGGTGAAGCGTCTTTTCTTTGCCGCCGAGAGCGTCCGGGCTCAGCGCTTTTTCTGTTCGTCCACGTACGGATTGGCCTTCGTGCGGAATTCCACGCGAAGCGGTGTGCCCGCAAGATTGAAGGTATCGCGGAAATAGCCCTCGAGATAGCGGCGATAGGACTCTCCGATATCCTCCAAAGCATTGCCGTGAATCACGATCACCGGGGGATTGCTGCCGCCCTGGTGTGCATAGCGGGGCTTCGGACGACCGCCTTTGGCTCGCGGCGGCTGCTGGCGCTGGACCGCTTCGAGCAGCGCACGCGTGAGCTTCGGCGTAGGCAGTTTGGCATATGCCGCAGCATGGGCTTCGTCGACCGCCCGCATCAAATGGTTGAGGCCGTTGCGCTTGAGCGCCGAGATGCGGATCATGCGGGCCCAGCGCAGGAAGTGGAGTTTACGCTCGAGGTCCAAATTGAACCGCTCGCGTTCATAGCTGTCGAGCAGATCCCATTTATTGACCGCCACCACAAGCGCGCGCCCTGCTTCGAGCACGTAGCCAGCGATGTGGGCATCGCCTTCACTCACGCCTTCCTTGGCGTCAACGACAAGAATGACAACGTTGGCGTCCTCAATGGCCTGCAGTGTTTTAACGACGGAAAACTTCTCCACGGCCTCAAAAACACGGCCTTTCTTGCGCAGACCAGCCGTATCCACCAGCTCGTAGGGACGTCCGTCATATTCGAAATCGATCTTGATCGCATCGCGCGTTGTGCCCGGCATATCAAAGGCAATGACGCGCTCTTCGCCGACCAATGCATTGATGAGGGTGGATTTGCCGGCATTCGGACGGCCAGCAAGCGTGACCTTGATGCGGCGGGGACCGTCATCGTCTTCTTCGGCTTCCGGTTCGTCAAAAGGAAAGTCGTCAGGCAGGCACGAGAACGCCAGATCGAGCGCATCGCGGACACCCTGACCATGCGCGCCGGAAACCAGATGCGGTTCACCGAGCCCGAGTTCATAGAACTCCGCCTTGGCGGTTTCAGTGAGACCTTCGGCTTTATTGACGAGCAGCACGACCGGTCGATCAGCGCGGCGCAGATGCTGCGCGATGCGGATATCCTGCGGCGTCAGACCGGCACGGGCGTCGGTCAGGAAAAGAACAACGTCGGCCTCCTCAATCGCAAGCTCGGCCTGCCCCGCCATGGCCTGCACAATCCCTTCGGTGCGCACGGGCTCAAAACCGCCCGTATCCACCACGATGTAAGGACCGGGACCGACGCGTCCCTGACCGTACTGGCGATCTCGGGTGAGACCAGGAAAATCTGCCACGATGGCATCTCGGCTGCGGGTGAGCCGATTGAAAAACGTCGACTTGCCGACATTAGGCCGGCCCACGAGAGCGATGACTGGAAGCATGTTAGGAAAACTAGAAATTCAACCGCCGCACGGCGGACTCATGACCATCATGAAAGTCAGCTGCGCGGCGCTTGATAAAAATAAATTGTCGTTGGCGAGAGTCGATTCTGCTCCCGCTCTTTGTAGCGAATCTCGGACTATTCCGAGTCGGCTCCTTCAACCACATAGGCCACGTCGCCTTCGACCGTCTGAAAGACAGCGCCATAGCCGTACTGCGCCGCAGGCGTGGTGACGGCGCCGGAGAGCTTCGTGCGCGCGACGGGAGTGCCGGTCGCCGGATCAAGGAACGTAATGTTGCCCTCGTAGTCGCCGAAAGCAAGCGATGTTCCTACGCGGATCGGCGCCGAAGCGGAACGGTAAAGGAAGCTTTCGTTCACCCAAGCCTCACGGCCGTTCTGACGGTTGAAGGCGTGAATGCGGCTCGCATCGTCAACCTCATACACCAGACGGCCGTCTGCCAGCGGCCCGGTCACCGCGTCAACCTTGGCATTCCAGACAAGGCGTCCGTTCTGTACATTCATACAAACGACATTGCCTTGGAAAGCGGCTGCGCACATGAGTTCCTGATCAACCCAGGGGCGGCCGACCACGTCAATCAGACGCTCAACTTCTGTGATGCCCTTGGCCTGACCGATGACGGCATCAAAGACGACGCGGCCGTCATTTGGGTTGAGCGCCATAAGCCGACCGTTAGCCTGACCGACGAGAATGCCCGCAGGCGACCATGCCATCTGCGAAAAGGCACGAAGCGTAAGCGCCGGCGCCTGGCCCTGATAGTGCCAGACGCGCTGGCCTGTAATGAGGTCAAAAGCCGTGATGCGGGTGTCCGACGTCTTCACAATGACGCGATTGGCACCCACCAGCGGCGGCACTTCCATGTCCGATGAAAGTTTCGCTTCCCAGGAGAGTTTGCCTTCAGCATCGAACACCTGCACTTTGCCCGTTGATGTGCCCACCGCCACATGACTGCCGTCAGTGCCGACGCCCGCTGTCACATCGCCGTCGGTGGTCGTACGCCAGACGATGCTGCCGGTTTGACGATCCAGACGCACGACCCGATTGGAGCCTGCCGCATAGACCGCCGTGTCCGTCACAGCCGGCGCGAGATTGCGCTCAGCCGCGTCACCCACATTCGTGCGCCAGACGACGCGCGCCAGGTTCGTCTGCTTGAAGTCCGGATAATCGTGCGGATCATGCGTGCTCGAAGACGAGAAGATGCCGCAGCCGGCCAGCGGCAGGACGGCAAGAGCTGCTGCGAGAGCGGTGAAGGAAGACTTATGGGTCATGTGTGCAAGGACCTTGAGATTGGGGACTGCGTTGTCCAACTAAAAAGAGAAAACACATCAGCAAAGGTGCATCGCTTTAGAAGTCGGTTGCGCGCCCTGAATTCTAAAAGAAAGCGCAGCCGCAGGACCTCTCCCGACGGCCGCTTTCATTGCGCTGCGCGGATGCGGCAGCAGGAATCATCCGCCCGCCGAACCGTTCCCGATGACGAGCCGCGCCTGAAACGCCTGGATTCAGCTCGCCGAGGGCAGCGCCGCAAGCTTCAGTTCAAGCACGCGGTTCAGAGGATCCTGCGGATTGAGCGCGGCCTGAGCCTGCGTCCAAGCATCTCGAGCTTTCTGCAAGTCACCCTTAGCCGCCCAAATATCGCCCTGACGGTCGAGCACCAGAACCTTCTGCGCCTCGGCAGGCTTGGCGGCAGTCAGCACCGCAGCCGCCTCGTCGAGCTTGCCTTCGTCAAACAGAACGCCGGCGAGGCGAACGCGAGCCACCGTGTCGTACTCCGGACGGCCGGACTTCTCAATCACCCAATTGAGCTTGGCTTTGGCATCGGCCAGATCGCCCGCATCCGACGCGGACTGTGCAGAAGCAAAAGCCGCCAGCGGCGCATAGAGCGTGGAGCTGTACTCAGAAATCAAACCAGCCGAGAGCGACTGAACGTTCTTGAGGTCATGCGTTGCAACGGCATTCTGCAGCGCAGCATAGATCTGAGAAGCTTTGGCCGCCTGATTGCGCTGCCACCAATTCCAGCCGTTCCAGCCAGCAAAGGCGAGGCAGCACACGCAGACCACGCTCGTTACGGGCGTGCCCCAGCGGTCCCACCAGGCCTTCATTTGGTCAATGCTCTCTTGTTCTTCCAAGTCGTAAGCCATGGCTCAAACCTTTTGTTGAAATTTTTTGAATCTTATAACCAGTACTGAACAGCATCAGCGATGGAGGGCAGCAAGCGCTTCGGCCACCTTGTCGGCAGCTTCCGCCGTCGCTACCAGCGTTTGTTCGGCAAAGGGCGCATGCTCGTGCGCACGCAGCGCCTTGATGCCGACCGTGCCCTGAGCGAGTTCATCCTCGGTGGCAAAAACGGCAAATTCGGCGCCGGAAGCATCAGCCTTTTTCATCTGGCTCTTGATGCTCGCCTCGCCCGGATGCGTCACCACACGAATGCCGCGGTCGCGCATGGTTTCAGCGAGCAGCATGGCCTTGGCCTGTGACTCGCCGCCGTGGTGGAGCACATAGACGTCGGTCTGCGAGGCCTTTGGCACTTGTCCCACTTCACGCATCAGTTCGATAACGCGTTCCATCCCCATGGCAAAACCCACCCCGGGAGCAGGACGGCCGCCGAGCATTTCAACGAGCGGATCGTAACGGCCGCCGCCGCAGATCGTACCCTGAGCGCCGAGCTTATCCGTAATCCACTCAAACACGGTGTGGTTGTAATAATCGAGACCGCGCACCAAACGAGGATTGATCGAGTATTCAATGCCGGCAGAAGACACCAGCTCTTCAAGGCGGCTAAGGAATGCCCGGCTTTCTTCGCCAAGGTAGTCGAGCAGCTTAGGCGCAGCGTCCACGAGCCCCTGCATGTCGGGATTCTTCGTGTCAAGAATGCGCAGCGGATTCGTATAAAGACGACGGAGCGCATCTTCGTCGAGCTGATCCTTATGGGCTTCGAAGTAGGCGATCAGCGCTTCACGGTGCTTTTGACGCTCTTCCTGAGCGCCCAGCGTATTCATTTCGAGCTTCACCGGACCAACGCCAAGCGCCTTCCACATGCGCGCGAGCATCATAATGATTTCGGCATCAATGTCCGGGCCCGCCATGCCGAGCGCTTCAGCGCCGAGCTGATGGAACTGACGGTAGCGGCCGCGCTGCGGGCGTTCATGACGGAACATCGGGCCGCAGTACCAAAGGCGCTGTGTGGTTCCGTAAAGGAGATTGTGTTCATTAACAGCACGAACCACAGCGGAGGTGCATTCCGGACGAAGCGTCAGCTGATCGCCGTTCATGGAGTCGGTGAAGCTGTACATCTCCTTTTCAACGATGTCCGTTACCTCGCCGACGCCGCGGGTAAAAACGCGCGTATTTTCAAGAATCGGCGTACGGATTTCCTGATAACCGTAGGACGACAGCACGTCGACGCAGGTCTTCTGCACGTACTGCCAGATGGGAGCGTCCTGCGGAAGCATGTCATTCATGCCCTTGACGCCGGTGAATTTTTCTTTAGCCATTTGCTCTGTTGCTGCTTGGTATGTCTGAGGCTGCGGCACCGCTGTGCTCTGCCGGCCCCGGATGCGCCGTCATTTTATGGATGAACGACGCACCGCTTTGTGAAAATGCTGTGTAAAAGGCAGAGGTCGCCGCTCAGCTCCCCTGCTTCGCGTAGTTTTCGCGGACGAATTTTTCAATGATATCCTGAAACTGCTTGGCAATGTCCGCGCCTTTGAGCACGCCTGCCTTCTCTCCGCGTATGTAGACGGGTGCGACAGGGCTTTCACCCGATCCCGGAAGGCTTACGCCAATATCGGCTTGCCGGCTTTCCCCCGGACCGTTGACGATGCAGCCCATCACCGCCACCTTCATCGCTTCCGAACCCGGGGCAATACGCCGCCACTCCGGCAGACGCTGAAAGAGATCCGACGAGGTGCGGCCGCACCCCGGGCAGCTCGTCACGAGCGGCGTGAAACTGCGCAGCTCCATCGACTGCAGGATTTCCTGTGCCACGATCACTTCTTCCGTGCGCGATGCTCCGGGAGCTGGCGTGAGTGAAACCCGGATGGTGTCGCCTATGCCTTCCTCAAGCAGTACGGCCAGTGCAGCCGTTGACGCCACAATGCCTTTGCTGCCGATGCCCGCTTCCGTCAATCCCAAATGGAGCGCCGCCTTCGTGCGGCGAGAGGGTCCGGTAAAGCGCAATAAGTTCCTGAACCTCCGAAACCTTGCAGGAAAGGACAAGGCGATTGGCAGGCAGTCCCAGCGACTGCGCAGCCTCTGCGGATTCCACTGCCGAGCGAACCAGTGCCTCACGGAGCACGGCCTGCGGCGACTCCGGGTATTCGGACTGACGATTTTCATCCATCAGCCGAGCTAAGAGCGCCTGATCAAGCGACCCGCCGTTCACGCCGATGCGCACCGCTGCGCCCGTACGTTTGGCAACCTCGATCATCATCGCGAAGTTCTCTTCGGCCTTGGTGCCTTTGCCGACATTGCCCGGATTGATGCGGTACTTCGATAAGCAGTCAGCACATTCAGGGATTTCCGTGAGGAGTTTGTGCCCGTTGTAATGGAAGTCGCCCACCAGCGGCACATGAATTCCCGCCGCATCGAGTTTTTCGCGGATAGCCACGACCGCCCGCGCCGCATCGGGCGTATTCACCGTGAGCCGCACGAGTTCGCTGCCCGCCTCGGCGAGTTCGGCCGTCTGTCGATAGGACGCCTCTGCATCTGCCGTTGCCGTATTGGTCATCGACTGCACGACTACTGGCCGGCCGCCGCCGATCGTAACGGTCGTCGAACCCCAAATCACATCAACAGGCGTGGTCCAATGACGGTTGAGACCGCAAGCATTCACTGTTGGCATCTCGTTGCTCTTTTTAACTGAAACCGCAGAAATCAGAAAAGGCGCCTTAGCTCGACGTATCGAGCGGCGAGCGCCTTTTTGGACTCTCCGGCATGCCCGAAGGTGCCGGGCGATTATTCGATGGTAAAGCGGGCGATGCCGTTTCGTACGACGCCGTCCAACGGATAAACCTCACCGTCGATCGTGAGCGAGACGACGCCGGCATTGCCTATTGTGAAGCGCGAACCCTTCGGAATCTCATAGGCCTGCACAGACTGCGGACGCATTTCGCTTGCTACTACATTGCGGCCATTGGGTGCGATAACCTGAACCCAGCTGGCCCCAGCTCCCAGACGGAATTCCACCTTGTGGAGCACCGGTGCGGCAGCGGGCGGCTGAGCGGAAGCAGCGGGCGCCGGTTGCGCCGGCGCGGCTGACGCGGTCTGCGCAGCAGGAGCCGGCGCGGCCGACGGTGTCGGCTGAGCTGCCGGAGCAGCAGCAGGCTGAGCTTGCGCTGCGGCGGGAGCTGACGGCTGAGCAGGCTGAGTCTCAGGAGCAGCATCCGAAGGCGCAGCAGCGCTTTCTGCCGGCTCAGCGGCCGGTGTCTTAGTCTCTTTAGCCTCGTTGGCACCGGACTCAACCTTCTGCGCTTCGCTCGAGGTGTGCAGACTGGCAAACTGATCGGTATAGACTGCCCAGATGCCGCCGCCAACAAGCGCCGCCAACACCACGAAGAGCACGGCCTTCAAGGTGCGGTTTTTCGGCGGTTCATGGAAAACCGCTTCCCTAGAGGGAGAACGGTTCGGGAGCTGCCCCACCTCCACGGCAGCGCCGCGGCGCCCGCAGCGCATCATGTAGTCGTCAACCAAAGGCGCCGGATCAATCTTAAGCGCATGCGCATGCCCGCGAATGAAAGCACGCACATAGACGGGTTCGGGCAAATTCTCAAGGCGCTCCTCTTCGAGCGCGCGAATCTGTGTCACGGCAAGACGGCACTGTACGGCCATATCGCCCACAGAAATGCCTTCGGCCTCTCGAGCAGCTCGAAGCACCGCACCAAACCCCTTAGGGGCAGCCGACGCTTCCTCACGTACGGGAATAGTCGGTTCTGCCTGCATCTGGGCAGTTTCGCCCTGCAGCGTGTTGAGACTCGGCTCGAGCTTCTCGGACGCCGAGCCGCTCGAGCGGTCTGCAGCATTTTTTTGCTCTGGGGTCGTGAAATTGCTCTCAGCCATGGATGCGCCTCAATGAAAACGACGGTTTCAAGAATGCTGCGGGCGATACAGAATCACCGCAGCCTCAGCCTTCTGCTGTGCGAGACGTTCCGCTCGACGCGTACGATCGCGCACTTCACCGGCGAGCTGACCGCACGCAGCGTCGATGTCGTCGCCGCGGGTCTTGCGCACCGTTGTCACGTAACCGAGCTCGTTGAGCCGGCGACAGAAGGCGAGCACCTTCTCCCGGTCAGGCTTTTCAAGGTCTGACTGCGGAAAAGGATTGAAGGGAATCAGATTGAACTTGCAAGGCACGTGCTCGCGGCGAACCAAAGCCGCAAGATGATCGGCATCGGCGAGTGAATCGTTGATGCCGCCGAGCATTACGTATTCAAACGTAATAAAGTCGCGCGGAGCCACACGCAGGTAGCGCCGGCAGGCGGCCATCAGATCGCCGAGCGGATGCTTTTTATTGATGGGCATGAGCTTGTCGCGCAGCCCATCATCGGCAGCATGAAGACTTACAGCAAGCGCCACCGGGGCAGCTTCTGCAAGCTTGTCGATCTGGCGCACAAGTCCAGAGGTAGAAACGGTGACGCGGCGGCGTGAAAGGCCGTACCCGTCATCGTCCAAAAAAATCTTGATCGCGGGAATAACCGCATCGAGGTTCTGCAGCGGTTCACCCATACCCATCAGCACGACATTGCTGATGACGCGGTCATTCGGATCCGTGATGCCGCGGTCGCGGCAGAGCTCGCGCTCGGCCGTCCAAAGCTGGCCCACGATTTCCGCTGTAGTGAGATTGCGGTTGAAACCCTGCTTGCCCGTCGAGCAGAAGAGGCACCCCATGGCGCACCCGGCCTGCGAGGAAATGCAGAGTGTCCCGCGGTCATCTTCAGGGATGAAGACGGCTTCAACAGCATTGCCGTTGCCGACGGCAAAAAGCCACTTGCGCGTACCGTCAGAGGACTTCTTTTCGTGAATGACTTCGGGCGGACGAATTTCCGCAAGCTTGAGGAGCTTGGCCCGAAAGGTCTTCGCGAGATCAGTCATCTCGTTAAAGTCGCAGACAAGATGACGATGCACCCAGCGCGTAAGCTGCCGGGCACGAAAAGGCTTCTCGCCGATCGATTCGCACCAGGCCTTAAGACCGGCCGCATCGAAGTCGAGAAGATTGACGCGTGCAGCCGCCTCCGCAGGAGCAGAAGCGGCCTCTTCGCGCTTGTCAGGGTTGACGAGCGTTTCGGACATTAGCGGCTGTGAATCGCAAGCGTCGGGAAGAAGTAGGCGATTTCAACGGCGGCCGTTTCCGGAGCGTCGGAACCGTGAACAGCATTGGCGTCGATGCTTTCAGCGAAAT
>OOBB01001114.1_pt1 | contig 10287 bp, 10 predicted proteins | sample 1671661 | NCBI WGS metagenome assembly OOBB01 (sample SAMN06348179, study PRJEB24527) | human gut metagenome | biome: human gut; feature: ankylosing spondylitis patient; material: feces | host: Homo sapiens | place: China | collected 2015-10
TAGAGCAACTGACTCTTAATCAGTGGGTCCAGGGTTCGAATCCCTGAGGGTGTACAAAATTTCGGAAAGTTTGACAATTATAGTGGATGCACTCTTAGCTCAGTTGGTAGAGCAACTGACTCTTAATCAGTGGGTCCAGGGTTCGAATCCCTGAGGGTGTACCGAAGCCGTGAGGCAAAATGAGGAAAGGCTCTGAAAATCGATTGATTTTCGGAGCCTTTTTTATGTCCTAACTCAGCAGCAAAAGACAGAGGTATTTTTGTCTTTTCACATCACTCTATCAAGAAACCTGATTATTCTATGTTCCGTATGAATTTGGCCGGTACACCTCCCACTACGGTATTGGCAGGCACGTCTTTCGTTACGACGGCTCCGGCTGCGATGATGGCATTGTCGCCAATGGTGACTCCCTGCAGAATGGTGCTGTTAGAGCCTACCCATACGCGTTTTCCCAGTACGATGGGAGCCGGTGTCATGGCCGCACGCTTTTCCGGATTCATGTCGTGATTAAGTGTGGCGAAAACCACGTTGTGCCCAATCAGGCAACCGTCGCCCAATGTCACTCCACCCTGGTCCTGGAAATGGCAGCAGGCATTGATAAACACATCTTTTCCTATATGGATATTTTTCCCAAAATCAGTATAAAAAGGAGGAAATACCCGGAAAGTGTCGTCTACTGGCCGACCAAAAAGCCGGGACATCAGTGCCCGGATTTCTTCCATGGTGTGATACGATCCGTTCAGTTCGAATGTAATGCGGCGGGGTTCGTCACTCATGCGGTTAAGCAATTCCATAATTTCGGGTGTGTCAAGCGGTTTTCGCATGGCTACGTGCATCAAAAAATCATTTAGTTCCATGTGCTATGTTTTGAATGGGTAATACAATTTTTATTTTACAAAAATATCCTGATTTTTCGGAAAACACGATATACATATTACGGATAATCATACCCCAATTACTTGTATACCGACAAAATGCCTCACTTTTGTATCACTTTTTTCTGTTTGTTTTGTTTTTTATCGCGTACATTTGTAAAAACTTTAAATGACACATCATGAAAAAAACGTATGTAATGCTATTTTCCTTCCTTTTGGTCTGCACCATGGGATTTTCGCAGACCCGGAAGGCTGTTTCTATTTTAGGAGATTCGTACTCTACTTTCGAGAATTACCTTCAGCCTGATACCAATGCCGTGTGGTACTTTCAGCAGCCGCGGAAAAACAACGATGTCCGTTCTGTAGACCAGACCTGGTGGTATAAGTTTATTAAGGAAAGCGGATACCGTCTGTGCGTAAACAATTCTTTCTCGGGTGCAACTATCTGCCACACCGGTTACCGGAAAGAGGATTATTCCGACCGCTCGTTTGTGACACGAATGAACAACCTGGGGTGTCCGGACCTCATTTTCATTTTTGGAGCAACGAACGACAGCTGGGCCGGGGCTCCCATCGGTGAATACCAGTATGAAAACTGGACGAAAAAAGATTTGTACAGTTTCCGTCCGGCCATGGCTTATATGCTGGAACACATGCAGTACCGTTATCCCAACGTGGAGATTTATTTTCTGTTGAACTGCGACCTGAAACCGGAAATCAATGAGTCTGTAAAGACTATCTGTGCATACTATCACGTGCCTTGCATCGAACTGAAAGGAATCGACAAGCAGGGAGGGCATCCTTCCATAAAAGGTATGCAGCAAATCAACGAACAGATAAAAGCTTATTTTGCCAGTCGGCAATAAGGAAAAAGAAAACGGCTTGACGAATATGTCAGGCCGTTTCTTTTAATAATTCCAGAATCAGTTGCTCCAGTCTGTCTCTCACTTCATCCATCGGGACTTCTTGCTGTAACTCAGCCTGTAGTGAAGTGACTCCCTTGTCTATAAACCCACAGGGATGAATGTAACTGAAATACCTTAAATCTGTATTGACATTCAGGGCAAGACCGTGCATCGTAACGAAATGGCTGCTTCTTACCCCCATGGCACAGATTTTACGTTCTTCGGGCGTACCCGTAGCCAGCCAGACGCCAGTAGCCCTGTGCACTCTGGCGGCTTCTATGCCGTAGGTCCGGCACACACGAATCACCGCTTCTTCTAACAGGTGCAGGTATTCCTTCAAACCCAAGTGAAAATCTTCCAGGTTCAGAATTGGATAACACACCCATTGTCCTGGTCCGTGATAGGTAATGTCTCCTCCCCTGTCTACCTGAAACAATTCGGCATGAATGGTCTGTAACTGTGTGGGGTTCAACAGCATATTGGCTGCCTTTCCGTGCTTTCCCAGGGTGTAGACATGCGGATGCTGACAGAAAATAATCCGGTTGGTATAAGGTTTTCCGTTCAGCTTGGCATCAATGAGTTCATCGAAGAGAGCAGTTTGTCGTTCCCAAGCTTCAGAATAAGAGATGAGTCCCCAGTTTTCTATTGTAATCATGGCATTCAATTCTTAAAAGGTTACATTTTGCAAAGAAAAAATTTTTTGGTGTGAATGGCAAAGATTTACAAAAAGAATTCCTTTTTACATCGCAATTCGGGAAGTTATGCTATATTTGTAGACAGAGAAATCATTTTTTTGAGAAAAACGTCTGAACATGATGAAAAAAATACAAAGAGGCTTATTCCCCTCTGTCGTGTGTGGCTTGTTTTCCACCATGATGCTACCGGGGTGTATCGGAAACGGGACAGCCGGAGGAAACGAAGTTTCAGTGGATTTCATTCCTATGGATACGACTGTGTATCTGGATGAAGCCAATACGGAATCACCTAAATGCCAGATAAAAATCAATTTTAAATATTTAAAGTCGGCCAATAAGAACGATTCGCTGACGCAGGTAATCAATCAGGTGCTGGAGGATGCTTTTTCAAGTGCACATGCCGGAGCAGCTTCTCCACAGGCCTTTGTCTCGTCTATCAAAGAAAGCCTGGCAGGTGATTACCTGAAGGATGTGCAGGGAAGTTATCAGACCGACTTGAAGAACGGAATGAAGCCCGATGAAATTCCTAACTGGTATAACTACGAATATGAGATAAATTCGGAACTGCAAGAAGGTAAAGACAGTATATGGAATTATGCCGTCACTACTTTCCAATATACCGGAGGCGCACATCCCAACACATGGGCACAGTGGGTTAACATTGATGCGGCCAATGGGAAAAAGCTGGACAAGAGCGAAGTGTTTGCCAAAGGAGCTGAAGAGGATATCTGCCGGCTGATTCTGGACAAGCTACTGGCAGAAGCCAATAAAAAGCTGGAGACAGATACGCTGACCTGTGTAGAGGGACTTCAGGCGGTAGGTATCTTGTTGGACACGGACTTGTATGTGCCCGACAACTTCCTGCTCGAAAAAGAAGGAGTGACATTCCTTTATAACACCTACGACATTGCACCTTATTACATGGGACGCTTCCAACTGACGGTTCCCTATGAAGAAATCAATACTTATTTAATCAAGAAATAATCGTACATGGACATTATCTTAAAATATTTCCCGAACCTGAGCGAGGTTCAGCAACAGCAATTTGCAGCTTTGTATGACCTATATACCGACTGGAACAGCAAAATCAACGTGATTTCGCGAAAAGACATTACCAACCTGTATGAGCATCATGTGCTGCATTCACTGGGCATTGCCAAGGTCATGCAGTTCCGTCCGGAAACGACTGTGATGGATTTGGGTACCGGCGGTGGTTTCCCTGGAATTCCGCTGGCTATTCTCTTTCCGGAAACACATTTCCATCTGGTAGACAGTATCGGCAAGAAAGTGAAGGTGGCTACTGAAATAGCCAATGCCATCGGCTTGAAGAACGTCACTACCCGTCATTGCCGTGCGGAGGAAGAAAAGCAATTGTTCGACTTCGTGGTAAGCAGGGCCGTCATGCCGCTGGCTGACTTGCTGAAAATCATCCGCAAGAATATCAAGAAGGAACAGCACAATGCCCTTCCCAACGGACTGATCTGCCTGAAGGGCGGTGAGCTGGAACGGGAAGTCATGCCTGTAAAGCATCAGACACTTATGTATGATTTGAAGGATTATTTTGAAGAGGAATTTTTTGAGACCAAGAAAGTGGTTTATGTCACAATCAACGGATAATCGATATGAAAATAAAGACATTTGAATTCAATATGTTTCCGGTCAACTGCTATGTGGTGTGGGACGAGGAAACGTTGCAGGCAGCTGTAATTGATGCCGGATGTTATTATCAGGAAGAGCAGCAGATGCTGAAGAAGTTCATTGCAGAAAACGGACTTACGGTGACACATTTGCTGAATACGCATTTGCATCTGGACCATATTTTCGGCAATGCGTTTATGCTCAGAGAATTTGGAGTCAGTGCTGAAGCCGGAAAGGAAGATGAATTTCTGTTGCCGAGAACGGCAGAGTATTGCCGCATGTTCGGCTTCCCTCTGAACGAGGAACCTCCTGCACTGGGCGGCTACGTGCATGACGGCGATCTGATAAAAATAGGAAATATAGAACTGAAGGCACTTGCCGTGCCCGGCCATTCTCCCGGAAGCATGGTGTTCTATTGTGAAGCGCAGCACTGCATGTTCAGCGGTGATGTATTGTTCCGGGGCAGCATCGGGCGTGCAGACCTGGAAGGTGGAAACTTTGACCAGTTGAGGGAAAGTATCGTGGCACGTTTGCTGACACTCCCTGACGAGACAATGGTATATCCGGGTCATGGAAACCCCACTACCATCGGCTATGAAAAGATGAACAATCCTTTCTTCCGCTGATGCGTTATTCTTTTGCTTGAAAACCATAAATCTTACCTTAATAATCATGAAAACAACGACATTCGCAAACAGACACATCGGCATCGGGGAAGAGGAACTTCCGCTGATGCTGAAAAAAATTGGAGTAAGCAGTCTGGATGAACTGATAGAGAAAACCATTCCTGCCAATATCCTGTTAAAAGAACCTTTGAAACTGGGAGCTGCCATGACAGAACGTGAATTTGCCGAGCACATCGGCGAACTGGCAGCCCAGAACAAGCTATATAAGACCTATATCGGATGTGGGTGGTATGACACGGTGACTCCGGCAGTTGTTCAGCGTAACGTGTTTGAAAATCCGGTTTGGTACACTTCCTATACGCCCTATCAGGCTGAAATTTCCCAAGGACGACTGGAAGCGTTGCTGAACTTTCAGACGGTAATCAGCGATCTGACTGCCCTTCCGCTGGCCAACTGTTCTCTGCTGGATGAAGCGACGGCTGCAGCGGAAGCAGCTACGATGATGTACGGACTGAGAAGCCGTGCACAACAGAAAGCGCAGGCCAACGTGCTGTTTGTAGATGAAGAAATATTCCCTCAGACGCTGGCAGTTATTCGTACCCGGGCCATTCCGCAGGGAATGGTAGTAAAGGTAGGCAGTTACAAGAACCTGACTTTTACGCCGGATATTTTCGGTTGCATCGTGCAGTATCCGAATAACAGCGGAAGCATAGAAGATTATCGGGAATTTACCGAGCAGGCACACGCCGCAGGATGCAAGATGGCCGTCGCAGCCGATATTCTGTCGCTTGCCCTACTGGTTCCTCCTGGTGAATGGGGAGCCGACATTGCTTTCGGTAGCTCACAGCGTCTGGGCACACCGATGTTCTATGGAGGACCTTCTGCAGCTTATTTCGCTACACGTGATGAATACAAACGAAACATGCCGGGACGTATCATCGGTCTGTCAAAAGACAAATACGGTCATCTGTGTTACCGTATGGCCTTACAGACTCGTGAGCAGCACATCAAGCGTGAAAAGGCTACTTCCAATATCTGTACGGCACAGGCGCTGCTGGCTACCATGGCCGGATTCTATGCCGTTTATCACGGACCTGACGGCATAAAGGAGATAGCCAATCATGTGCATGCCGTGGCTTTCTGGCTGGCAGAACAGCTTACGAAGCTGGGATATAAATTGCAGAACGAAAATTTCTTTAATACACTGAGAATACAGTTGCCGGACAACGTAACCATTCAGGAAGTGCGTACCATTGCCTTGAGCAAGGAAATCAACCTGCGCTATTTTGATAATGGCGATGTGGGTATCAGTGTCGATGAAACTACTACGCAGGCAGATGCTACGCTGATTCTGAATCTGTTTGCCGTAGCGGCAGAAGAACCGATGCATGATGTCTGTGCCATACCGGAAAAAGCTCCTGTTGCTGCACAGTTCCAGCGTCTGAGCACATACCTCACTCACGAAGTCTTCCAGAAGTATCACACCGAAACGGAAATGATGCGTTACATCAAACGTCTGGAACGGAAGGATATCTCGTTGGCTCATTCCATGATTTCTTTGGGTTCTTGTACCATGAAATTGAATGCGGCATCCGAAATGCTGCCTCTTAGCAATGCGGCCTGGATGAACCTTCACCCGTTGGTTCCGGAAGACCAGGCTGCGGGATACCAGGCTTTGATTCACAATCTGTCGGAACAGCTGAAGACAATTACAGGCTTTGCAGGCGTATCTCTCCAACCGAACTCCGGTGCAGCAGGTGAATATACGGGCTTGCGTGTGATTAGAAGTTATCAGGAAAGCATCGGACAGGGTAACCGTCGTTTGGTATTGATTCCGGCATCGGCACATGGCACCAATCCGGCTTCGGCTGTACAAGCAGGTTACGAACCGCTGACGTGTGCTTGCGATGAAAATGGAAATGTGGATTTGGAAGATTTGCGTGCGAAGGCTGAAGCACATAAGGATGAACTGGCAGCTTTGATGATTACTTATCCGTCTACTCATGGTATTTTTGAGGAAGAAATCAAGGAGATTTGTGAGATTATCCATGCGTGCGGTGCACAGGTTTATATGGACGGAGCCAACATGAACGGACAGGTGGGACTGACCAATCCGGGTACTATCGGAGCAGACGTGTGTCACCTGAACCTGCATAAGACATTCGCCAGCCCTCACGGTGGTGGCGGTCCGGGTGTAGGTCCGATTTGCGTGGCCGAGCATCTGGTTCCTTTCCTTCCGGGACATGTCAGCATGGGCAATCCGCAGAATGAAGTATCTGCTGCTCCTTACGGAAGTGCCGGTATCCTGCCGATTACTTACGGATACATCTGCATGATGGGAGCAGAAGGTCTGAGAAGAGCTACTCAAACAGCTATCTTGAATGCCAACTACCTGGCTGCTTGCCTGAAAGATGCGTATGGAGTGGTATACCGCGGAAAGAACGGTTTCGTAGGTCATGAAATGATTCTGGAATGCCGAAAGATACACGAAGAAAGCGGAATCTCGGAAAATGATATTTCCAAGCGTCTGATGGACTACGGTTACCATGCACCTACCCTCTCCTTCCCTGTACACGGTACGCTGATGATTGAACCGACGGAAAGTGAAAGTTTGGCAGAACTGGACAACTTTGTGGATGTCATGGTACATATCCGTGAAGAAATTGCAGAGATTGAGACTGGAAAGGTCGACAAAGAAGACAACGTATTGGTGAATGCTCCTCATCCGGAATACGAGATTGTGGGAGATGCTTGGACTCATCCTTATGGACGTGCCAAGGCGGCTTATCCGATTCAGAGTGTAAGAGACAACAAATTCTGGATTAACGTAGCACGTATCGATAATACATTGGGCGACCGTAAGTTGCTGCCTACACGTTACGGGAGCTTTGAATAAGGCCTTTAAAGTCACGTTGGCTTGACATAGAAAATAAGAAGAGCCACTGCATTTCTTCGTAAAAGAGGGATTTGCAGTGGCTCTTTTCGTATAGAATAGGCTGTTTTTCCGCATAAGGAGGATACATGTTCAAGTGTTATCCTGACAAAATCTGAATCATTTGAGTAGTCTTAAAAGAAAAATGAAAGTTTTTGTTTGGTTTTAGTTTATTATTTCTATATTTGTGCATCAAACAACGAAAAATAATATGAAAAACGACCAAATGTACTTGCATCCTGAAGTGGAAACCTTGTCGAGACCGGACATCGAGAAACTTCAGTTGAAACGGTTGAAAGCAACCATCGACCGTTGTATGCATTCTCCGTTCTACAAGGAACGCTTTCAGCAATGCGGCATCAAACCGGAAGATATACAGTCACTGGAGGATTTACAGAAAATTCCTTTCACTACCAAACAGGATTTGCGTGATCATTATCCGTTCGGGCTTTCTGCCGTGCCTTTGGAAGAGGTAGTCCGTCTTCATTCTTCCAGTGGTACCACAGGTACTCCTACCGTGATTTTGCACACACAGCACGATTTGGAAGAATGGGCCAATGCCGTGGCGCGCTGTCTGTATATGGTGGGACTGCGTAAGGGAGATATTTTTCAGAACTCTTCCGGCTACGGTATGTTTACCGGAGGACTGGGCTTCCAGTATGGTGCCGAACGTCTGGGTATGCTGACTGTTCCGGCTGCTGCCGGCAATACCAAGCGGCAGATTAAGTTTATCACCGACTTTGGTACCACCGCTCTTCATGCCATCCCGAGTTATGCCGGCCGTTTGTATGAAGTGATGGAAGAGATGCACATTGACCCGCGCCGTGATACTCATCTGAAGACTTTGATTATCGGAGCCGAACCGCATTCTGACGAACAGCGTCGCCGTATTGAACAGATGCTGGGCGTGAAAGCCTACAACTCTTTCGGTATGTCGGAAATGTGTGGCCCGGGGGTAGCTTTTGAATGCATGGAACAGAACGGACTCCACATTTGGGAGGATTATTATATCGTAGAAATTGTGGACCCTGTTACACTGGAACCGGTACCCGAAGGTGAGGTGGGCGAACTGGTACTCACCACCATCAACCGTGAAGCAATGCCGCTGCTACGTTACCGTACGCGCGACCTGACCCGTATCCTTCCGGGCGATTGTCCTTGCGGACGCCATCACAAGCGTCTTGACCGAATGAAAGGCCGCAGTGACGACATGATGATTCTCAAGGGGGTCAATATTTTCCCGATTCAGATTGAGAACATCTTGCTGCAGTTCAAGGAACTGGGCAATGAGTACCTTATTACGCTGACCAACCTTGATGCGAACGATGAGATGACGGTGGAAGTAGAATTGAATGACTTTACCGATGACTACGGATTCCTTCAGAATCTGACCAAGGAAATTACCCGCCAGTTGAAAGACGAAATTCTGATTACCCCACGTGTGAAACTGCTACCTAAAGGAAGCCTGCCCGTGCAGGAAGGAAAAGCCGTGCGCGTGAAAGATTTACGAAAAACATTGATTTAAAAATAAAAGAGTATGACCATACACCAACTATCTGTTTTTGTAGAAAACAAGTCGGGCACACTACTTCAGGTGCTTGAACTACTGAAAGAAGCGCATATCCAGTTGATTGCTTCTACTATATCCGATACCGTAGAGTACGGTATCTACCGTATTATCTGTTCTGAACCATTGCGTGCCTACGAAGTATTGAAGGATGCGGGTATCTCAGCCAATGTATCCGAAGTATTTGCCATCAGCCTGGACAATGAACCGGGACGGGCTGCCGATGCCATCCGCAGCTTCAGCGAAACAGGCATAGGTATTTCCTATCTCTATTCCTTCTTGCTGGGAGGAAAAGGTATACTGGTGTTCCGTACCGACAATACGGAGAAAACGCGTGAAGTGATACTGGAAAAGAAACTTCAGTATATTGAAGAAGAAAATCTGATGAAAATGGCCTAACGGAAAGTCAGGCGGCGATTGCAAATGAAGTTGACGGCACCGTAGATAAAGAGTCCGAGGAATTGTGCCAGGTATTCATTGCAGTGAAGAAGCTCTACGAGCATAAGAAGAAAAAGGAACTGCGCACTATAAGCCAGTGCGAAAGCACCAATAAAAAATAGCATCTGATGCCAGATGCTATTTTTTTTGTCATCTGTTTCAAGCGGAAAAATCCAGTATTTGCACCAGATAAAGTTGTGTATCTGTGCCACGATATATGCGCATATATTAGCTATAATATAGCTCTCGCCCTCGATGTGCATCAACAGCCATACTACGAAAGCTGCAATTAGAGCATTGAGCGTTCCTATTATTGCAAAGCGTATAATCCGTACCGATTCCTTCATCCGGTTACTTTCTTGTCTTTTTCCTTGAAACGTTATTAATTATTTTCCTTGAGGTCAATTTTCAGGTTCAGTTCATCCAGCTGTTTCTGGTCGAGGAAGCCAGGAGCATCCAGCATCACGTCACGTCCGGAGTTGTTCTTCGGGAAGGCGATGCAGTCACGGATAGAATCCAGACCGGCAAACAGAGATACCCAACGGTCAAGTCCGTATGCCAGACCACCGTGAGGAGGCGCACCATATTTGAAGGCATTCATCAGGAAGCCG
>OOBB01001117.1_pt1 | contig 10244 bp, 10 predicted proteins | sample 1671661 | NCBI WGS metagenome assembly OOBB01 (sample SAMN06348179, study PRJEB24527) | human gut metagenome | biome: human gut; feature: ankylosing spondylitis patient; material: feces | host: Homo sapiens | place: China | collected 2015-10
CGGCTTATTTACAGCCGTTCACTGATAAATTAATAACTAAAAAAGGAAGGTGAGAAGGTGGGAAGCTCTTATGTTAACACACTTGTAGCGTGTGATTCGAGTTTTATGATTCAAAGCCTGAAGGAATTCCATATTCCAGGCATTGATTATACTTTTAGTATTAACACGACACACGTTGCTATGCTGCTGGTTTCAGTCTTCATAATCATTATGGCCATAGTTGCCAGGGTGAAGATTAATAAGGTCAAGCCTGACGACACACCGGGAATGTTCCAGAATGCTATAGAGATTATAGTGGAGATGCTTGGAACTATGGTTGATGGAATTATGGGTAAGAATGCTAATAAGTTTGTCAATTATATTTCAACATTATTCTTATTTATAATTATATCTAACATATCCGGACTTTTTGGTCTAAGGCCACCTACAGCCGATTATGGTGTGACGTTATGCCTTGGTCTTATAACATTTATACTTGTTCAGTTCAACGGTATAAAGAACTTTGCTGCTTTATTCCAGCCAATCTGGTTCTTATTTCCAATTAACCTGATTGGTGAGTTTGCAGTTCCGTTGTCACTCTCACTGCGTCTGTTTGGTAATGTTATGTCAGGAACAGTTCTTATGGGACTTATATATGACTTATTAAAGCCATTTACTATAGGATATCCTGCATTATTACATGCTTACTTCGACTTGTTCTCAGGTTGTATTCAGGCGTATGTATTTTGTATGTTAACAATGGTATATGTTAACGATAAGATTGCAGACTAGTATAGCTGGTCATAATAATTTATTTAACGGAGGATTTTAAGATGAATATTAGTGGACAGGAATTTATTCAGGCTATGTCAGCCATTGGTGCAGGTATTGCGATGATCGCAGGTGTTGGTCCTGGTGTTGGACAGGGTATTGCAGCAGGTCATGGTGCAGCAGCAGTTGGACGTAATCCAGGTGCTAAGTCAGATATTACATCAACAATGTTACTTGGACAGGCCGTTGCCGAGACAACAGGTCTTTATGGTTTCGCCGTAGCTATTATCTTAATGTTCGTTCAGCCATTTAAGGGCTAATATAAGACATTTAGTCTTGACGACAAATTTATTAAGATAACGGAAAGGAGGCCAACAATTGAATTTGGGAAGTACATTTGTGGCTCTTGAAACATCAGGAAGATTATTCGGCCTTGATTATCAGCTGCTTTTTGATGCTGCTATAACAGCTATCAACGTATTTATATTATTCCTGCTTTTGTCAGTTATTCTTTTTAATCCTGTACGTAATATGTTAAAGAAAAGACAGGACAAGATAACAAGTGACAGAGAAACTGCTAACCAGAGCAGAGAAGAAGCACTTGCTATGAAGGCAGAGTATGAAGAGAAGCTTAAGGCTGCTAATAAGGAGGCAGAGCTTATATTAAGTGATGCCAGAAAGACAGCAGTTCATAATGAGCAGAAGATTATAGATGAAGCCAAGGAAGAAGCTGCAAGAATTATCGAGAGAGCTAATAAAGAAGCAGAACTTGAGAAGCAGAAGGCAGCAGACGATGTTAAACAGCAGATAGTTGCAGTGTCAGCTATGATAGCTTCAAAGCTTATTGCTAAATCTATCGATGAGAGTGAAAGCAATGCAATTATTGAACAGACTTTAAATGAAATGGGTGAGAACACATGGCGAAATTAGTAGAAACAACTTATGGTGAGGCATTATTTGAACTTGCTGTCCAGGAGTCTAAGGTTGATGAACTATGTGAAGAAGCTCAGGCTGTAATTGATATTTTTAAAGATAATGAAGATTTGGTAAATGTTCTTAAATCTCCAAAGGTTGAGAAGAAAGAAAAGGAACAGCTTATTGAGAATATCTTTAAGAAGTTTGTATCTGAGGATATTACAGGACTTCTTGTGATAATGGTATCTAAGGACAGACAGACTAAGATAGTAAGTACACTTGAATATTTCATAAAGAGAATTTATGAGTATAAGAAGATAGGTGTAGCTTTCGTAACTACAGCCAGACCTCTCACGGATAATCAGAAGCTGTCGATTGTAAGCAGATTGCTTTCAACAACTGATTATGTGGATTTCAAGATGAATTATGACATCGATGAATCACTTATAGCAGGTATGGTTATAAGAATCGGTGACAGAGTCGTAGACAGCAGTATAAAACATAAAATTGATGAGCTTACCAGGAATTTAAAGAATATCCAGTTAGCGTAAGCTTTAAGCTAATAGAAAGTAGGTGCATAAGGCTAATGAATTTAAGACCGGAAGAAATCAGTTCAGTTATAAAAGAACAGATAAAAAGATATTCAGCCGAACTTGAAGTATCAGAAGTAGGTACAGTAATTCAGGTAGCAGATGGTATCGCAAGAATTCATGGACTTGAGAAAGCTATGCAGGGAGAACTTCTTGAATTTCCAGGAGAAGTATACGGTATGGTACTTAACCTTGAGGAAGACAATGTAGGTGCAGTTCTGCTTGGTGATTCAAGAAACATCAGCGAAGGTGATACTGTTAAGACAACTGGACGAGTTGTAGAAGTTCCAGTAGGTGATGCGTTAACAGGACGAGTTGTTAATGCACTTGGACAGCCAATAGATGGCAAAGGTCCTATTAATACAGATAAGACAAGACAGATAGAGAGAGTTGCCTCAGGCGTAATCACAAGAAAGTCAGTAAGTGTTCCACTTCAGACAGGTATTAAGGCTATTGATGCTATGGTTCCAATCGGAAGAGGACAACGAGAGCTCATTATTGGTGACCGTCAGACAGGTAAGACAGCTATAGCAATCGATACAATTATCAACCAGAAGGGTCAGGGAGTTCATTGTATCTATGTTGCTATTGGACAGAAGGCATCAACAGTTGCAAGTATCGTTAAGACACTTGAAGAATATGGTGCAATGAGCTATACAACAGTAGTTGCATCAACAGCCAGCGAACTTGCTCCACTTCAGTATATCGCTCCTTATTCAGGATGTGCTATCGGTGAAGAGTGGATGGAGAATGGCGAAGATGTACTTGTTGTATATGATGACCTTAGTAAGCACGCAGCAGCATATAGAACACTTTCACTTCTTTTAAAGAGAGCTCCAGGACGTGAAGCTTATCCAGGTGATGTATTCTATCTTCACTCAAGACTTCTTGAGAGAGCTGCAAGAATGTCAGATGAATACGGCGGAGGATCACTTACAGCCCTTCCAATTATTGAAACACAGGCCGGTGATGTATCTGCATATATTCCAACTAACGTTATATCTATCACAGATGGACAGATATATCTTGAGACAGAGATGTTCAACTCTGGTTTCAGACCAGCTATTAATGCCGGTCTTTCAGTATCACGAGTTGGTGGTTCTGCTCAGATTAAGGCTATTAAGAAGATTGCAGCACCTATCCGTACAGAGCTTGCCCAGTACAGAGAGCTTGCTTCATTCTCACAGTTTGGTTCAGAACTCGATGCTGATACTAAGGAGAAGCTTGCACAGGGCGAACGTATCAGAGAGATGTTAAAGCAGCCACAGTATAAGCCAATGCCTGTAGAATATCAGGTTATTATAATATATGCTGTTACTAAGAAGTTCGTTATAGATATTCCAGTTGATAAGATTCTTGATTTTGAACAGGGCTTATTCGATTTTATAGATACTAAGTATCCACAGATCCCAGAATCTATTAAGGAGACTAAGGAACTTTCAGAAGATACAGAGAAGTTACTTGTAAGTGCTATTGAAGAGTTTAAGAAGACATTTAACTGCTGATTGATCAACGATTAACAGCAATTAATGCTTGGAATGGAGGTAAATTCTATGGCCTCAATGAGAGATATAAAAAGGCGTAGAGATAGTATTCAGAGTACAGGTCAGATTACCAAGGCTATGAAGCTTGTTTCCACTGTTAAACTTCAAAAAGCAAAGGGAAAGGCAGAGAGCACAAAGCCTTATTCAGATCTGATGTACGAAACGATATGCAATATGCTTGCCAGATCAGGTAACATCAATCATAAGTATCTTCAGGCTGGTGAGTCTGAAAGAAAAGCTGTTATAACAATAACGGCCAATCGTGGACTTGCTGGTGGTTACAATACTAATATAACCAAGCTTATTACAGAGAGCGGAATTCCTAAGGAAGATATTGATATAATTGCAATAGGAACTAAGGGAAGAGATTATCTTGCAAGAAGAGGTTACAATATAACAGATGATTGTTCAGATGTTATTAATGAACCACTTTATACGGATGCAAGAGATATATGTGATAAGCTTCTTGAAAGATTTGCGGATGGACAGATAGGTGAAATATACCTTGCTTATACATCATTTAAGAATACAGTTGTTCACGAGCCTAAGCTTATTAAGCTTCTTCCAGTATCAGTTGATACTGAGAGCGTGAGTGCTGATAAGGAAGATACAACACCTATGAATTATGAACCAGCCGAAGATGAAGCTTTGAATCTTATCATACCTAAGTATGTGTGCAGTCTTATATATGGTGCACTTATTGAAGCTGTTGCCAGTGAGAATGGTGCACGTATGCAGGCTATGGATAATGCGACAAGCAATGCCGATGAGATGATTTCTGATTTATCACTTAAGTATAACAGAGCCCGTCAGGCTTCTATTACACAGGAACTTACAGAGATTATTGCTGGTGCAAATGCTATCGGCTAATTAGAGTTTGTTATAACTCTTGGCGGGTCTGTGTATTCAGCCCGTGTACAATTAATTAACAATAGATGGAGGTAACAATGGCAGAGAAGAATATCGGTAAGATTACTCAGATTATCAGTGCTGTAATAGATATTAAATTTGCAGAAGGTAATCTGCCAGAAATCAATTCAGCCATCAATATAAAGACCAAAGACGGTGGCAAGCTCGTTGTAGAGGTTGCTCAGCATCTTGGGGATGATACAGTAAGATGTATAGCCCTTGGACCTACTGATGGTCTTGTTAGAGGTATGGAAGCAGAAGCCACAGGAGCACCTATTTCAGTACCTGTTGGTGAGCAGACACTTGGTAGAATCTTTAATGTATTAGGAGATCCTATCGATAATAAGCCAGCTCCAGAAGTAGAGCATATGCCTATTCACAGAAAGGCACCTACATTTGCTGAGCAGGCTACTAATACAGAAATGTTAGAGACTGGTATTAAGGTTGTAGATTTACTTTGTCCTTACCAGAAGGGTGGTAAGATCGGTCTTTTCGGTGGTGCCGGAGTTGGTAAGACAGTTCTTATTCAGGAGCTTATCAGAAATATCGCTACAGAGCACGGTGGATATTCAGTATTCACAGGTGTTGGTGAGCGTACTCGTGAAGGTAATGACCTTTACCACGAAATGATGGATTCAGGAGTTATCGAGAAGACTACAATGGTATTCGGACAGATGAATGAGCCACCTGGAGCTAGAATGAGAGTTGGTCTTACAGGACTTACTATGGCTGAGTATTTCAGAGATAAGGGTGGAAAGGATGTACTTCTTTTCATCGATAACATATATAGATTTACACAGGCAGGTTCAGAGGTTTCAGCCCTTCTTGGACGTATGCCATCAGCCGTTGGTTATCAGCCAACTCTTCAGACAGAGATGGGTGCTCTTCAGGAGCGTATTACATCAACTAAGAATGGTTCTATCACATCAGTTCAGGCTGTATATGTACCAGCGGATGATTTAACTGACCCAGCACCAGCAACAACATTCGCACATCTTGATGCAACTACAGTTCTTTCTCGTTCTATAGTTGAACTTGGTATTTATCCAGCGGTAGATCCACTTGAGTCTACATCAAGAATTCTTGATCCAAGAATCGTTGGTGAAGAACATTATAAGGTTGCCAGAGATGTTCAGGAAATCTTACAGAAGTACAAAGAACTTCAGGATATTATCGCAATCCTTGGTATGGACGAACTTTCAGAAGAAGATAAGATGGTCGTATCAAGAGCAAGAAAGGTACAGAGATTCCTTTCTCAGCCATTCTTCGTTGCAGAACAGTTCACAGGAACAACAGGACGTTACGTTCCGCTTGGAGAAACAATCCAGGGATTCAAAGAGATTCTTGAAGGTAAATACGATGAGATTCCGGAAGGAATGTTCTTGAATGCCGGAAATATCGATGACGTACTTGCTAAGGTATCTAAATAGGTATCAGACACGGATATTAAAGTATAATTAGATATCTTGATAAGGAGAATAGATATGGCGGATACAGGTACAATGAAGCTTCTGGTTAATACGCCAGAAAGAGTATTTTTTAATGGTGAAGCCACATTTGTTGAATTAGCTACAAGTGAAGGTGAGATAGGTGTGTATCCACAGCATATCCCACTTACTGCAGTGTTAGTTCCATGTGTGCTGACTATTCACCAGAATGACGGAATTAAGAAGGCGGCTGTACACGGCGGTATTGTTGAAGTCCTTAAGGATAAAGTGACAATATTAGCAGAGATAGCTGAATGGCCTGATGAGATTGACGTCAATCGTGCCAATGATGCCAAGATAAGAGCAGAGAGAAGACTTGCCAGCAAGGACAGTAATCTTGATGTTCCTAGAGCTGAGATGGCATTAAAGAGATCACTTGCACGTTTAGGTGCTGCTGATTAATAATTAAAGTATATACCTTCCATTAACTGGTAATAATGTTATTAGTTAATGGGAGGTTTTTTTATGTATAAATGCAGAAAATATAAATTACAGCGGATAGCTGTTACAATAGCGGCTATTCTGTGGATTGTTACAGCAGTGAGAAGCTTTATGGAAAGAAGTATATATGCGGTTAATAATACAGGCAGTGATATTGTTAGTATATTCAGCGAAAATGTGGATAACAATGTCCAATCTGACATAAGTGTGGATACAGAGCTGTCAGATAATTACTTATCTGAGCAGGCAATGTGCCTTATACTTGAGAAAATGGCATCAGAGATAGGAATTAACCGCTATAATATACAGTATTCTGGTAATAACTCTTATGAAAATGTGTATAATAACCGTTATATTTCACGGGAATGTGTATTAACGCAGGATTCTTTATATGGAACAGTAGTTATGGGGATAAAAGCGACAGATGAGGATAAGAACTATATAAGTATCCACATAAAGCTAGGCAAAGGAGTAACATCAACAACTGCATACAAGGCGAAGCTTGAAAAAATATGCAATATATACGGAATTGATAGTAATGTTAACGTATGTATAACAGGCCAGTGTGATGGCGATAAAAGCATAGAAGAAAGAAATCAGATAACCGGTAACATATTAAGCCAGCTTGGTGCAAAAGAAGCAGAAGCAAGCCGAACTAAGGACTTGTATACAATATATGCCTATGACAAAGACACAGATGGCTATATGTACATTGGAAAGAAAAAGACCAATATTAATATATCAATGAATTATGATGAAACAACAGACAAGACCAATATATATCTGGCGACCCCAATTAACAGAGGGGACTATTAATAAAATTGCAGACTATCAGACCACTACATTTATTGAGATAATAGGCTTATATTAATTGCTACTTGTGTATTGTCCGCAAAGATATTAAAATAGTACAGTAAGCCTAAAATGGAGGTTATGATATTGGATATTACACAATTACTTGATATATGTATTAGCGATAAGCTTATAGATATGGTTATAAGCGGACAGAAGAATAAAAGCGAAGATAAGGCAGTAAAGGTAAGAATAAGACCTGTTATTCTTAAGAATGAGATTGAATACCAGGTGTCTGAATTTGTAGGAAGAAAGGTGTTACATTCTAATCATGGTGCTGCTGATGTAAAGAAGAAGATAATTGATTATATGACAGAGGATTTCAAGCAGGCACAGATTAATATGACTGATGCGGCTGCAACCATACTTTCAAGCAAGAGTAAGACATTGACCTGCAAATATAAAAAAGCAGGACAGTTAAAGGTACAGAGAGATCTGAGCCATAACAGAACCAAGAAATATATAATACAAGAAGGAAAGCCTGTGGCATTTATGATAGACCTTGGTGTTATGGGACAAGATGGTAAGATTATAAGAACAAGATATGATAAGTTCAGACAGATTAACCGTTTTCTTGAATATATAGAAGATATACTTCCAAAGCTTGATAAGGAAAGAGAACTTACAATAATTGATTTTGGCTGTGGAAAATCTTATCTTACATTTGCTATGTATTATTATCTTAAGGAGCTTAAGGGTTATAATATACGAATTATAGGACTTGACCTTAAGGCAGACGTAATAGAACATTGTAATGAACTTAGAACAAGATACGGCTATGATAAGCTTGATTTCTATGTTGGAGATATAGCAACGTACAAAGATGTGGACAAGGTAGATATGGTGGTCACACTGCACGCCTGTGATACAGCAACGGATTATGCACTTGCCAAGGCAGTTAAGTGGGGGGCGGAGGTTATATTATCAGTGCCTTGCTGCCAGCACGAAGCTAACAGGACAATAAAGAGCGATATATTATCGCCGGTTATGGACTATGGCATATTAAAAGAAAGAATGGCGGCTATAGTAACAGATGCGGCAAGAGCCAAGCTTCTTACAGCTAATGGCTATGATACACAGATATTGGAATTCATAGATATGGAGCATACTCCTAAAAATCTTCTTATAAGGGCAGTTAAGAGTAGTAAAGAAGACATCTCTGCCAGAGAAAAGACTAAAGATATGTTAGAGGCATTGAATTTGGAACTGACAATCGACAAGCTTATATAAGAATGGAGATAATATGAGAAAATCTGATAAAAAGGTAAGTTCTAAGTATCTTGTACTTGGAATAATATTTATAGTTACGATGGTGCTCACATTTTTGTCAATGAGTTTTGAGTCAGTTACACCATCGGCAACAACTATGTATGCGGCGACAATTCCTGTTATAACTATGCAGTCAGAAGAGGGCAATGAGTTCAATTCATTGCACGGTTTTACACAGGAGATTAATCAGGCACTGATTAATGATAATCTTACTCCAGTGGCAAAGACAAGACAGCTTCCTATTATTATTCACAATTATGGAGCTGAGGTGCAGGAGCTTACATATAAGATAAGAAATCTGTCAGATAACGGACTGATAGAGAATACCAAAGTTACAGAGCTTGTTAATAATGGTGAAACAATTACTGCCACACTGAATATCAAGAATCTTATAGATGATAATACGCAGTATGCTCTTGAGATAATATTAGAGACAAGCACACACGAAGAAATTCACTATTATACAAGAATTATTACAGGTGAAGACTATTCAATAGATGATAAGTTTGCATTTGTGGAGGACTTTAATGCCTGTACATTTAATCAGGACAGATTAAGTGAAATACAGAAGTATATAGAAACTTCGTCTGCTGGCAATAATAATAATTTTGGAAAGGTTAATATCAACAGCACATTAAGCCAGATTGGCTGGGGTGATATGGGACCATATGTAGAAAGCCAGCTTATACCGGTTATTAAGGAGATAAGCAAAGACGTGGCTGTAATAACATTTGATTATAAGATAGGTGCTATTAATGAATATGAATCTTATGACTCTTATAATGTGTATGAATATTACCGTATAAGACAGACTACAAGCGGATTTTATCTGCTTAATTATGAAAGAGAAGCTAACCAGATATTTGACGGTAAGAACGACATCTTATCAACAGCTAAGATTAATCTTGGAATACAGTCAGGAACAACAGCTGAATTTAATTCTGACGAGAAGGGAACTTATTCATACTTTGTCAATGAAGGTTCTCTGTGGTGCTACAATATTGATACTAATATGTATACAAGAGTATTCTCATTTAACGCCGATGAAACAGATGGCATAAGAGAGAACTATAACCAGCACGGAATAAAGATACTTAATGTAAGTAACGATGGCAACTGCGATTTTATAGTATATGGATATATGAACAGAGGTGAGCATGAGGGCGAGTCGGGCGTATCTTTGTGCAAGTATTCATATGAAGATAATATAGTAGAAGAAAGATTGTATATTCCAATGGATAAGCCATATGACATATTGTCACAGAATGTTGGCCGAATAGCTTATCTTGCTGATGAGAATACATTTTATATATTAATGGACGATACACTGTATTCGATAGATATTGTAAGTAAGGAAGTTATGACAGTAGTGTCTGGGCTTGTGGACGGAACATATGCTGTATCAGAAAATGGAGATGCCATAGCCTACAGTATGAATGGCAGATTATATAGTACAGACTCAATACGAATATTCAATATGAGTACGG
>OOBB01001121.1_pt1 | contig 10215 bp, 9 predicted proteins | sample 1671661 | NCBI WGS metagenome assembly OOBB01 (sample SAMN06348179, study PRJEB24527) | human gut metagenome | biome: human gut; feature: ankylosing spondylitis patient; material: feces | host: Homo sapiens | place: China | collected 2015-10
GGGAGTGGGAATGAAAGTTAAGAACAAGCCTTGACACAGTTTAAATTACACCCCCCTGCACCTTGTTATGGAGCATAGAAGCATGGAGAAGACCATTCCTCCATTCTTCAGAAGCTGTGCATCCTGTACGATTTGAGAATAATCCTCTATCCTATTAGGATAAAATTGATCCACCTCTTGCTTGGACATAAACTCCGTGCTCAGCCCCAAAGCATCTCCTACAGCTTGCCCGAAGATTGTGCCGAGGAACCTTTCTTTTATAGTTTCATTTTCCATATTTTTCTATTCATACGACCAACAAATCGTAAAATCATCCATATCAATCACTCCTTGATGATATAATCCTTTTAGATATTCCTCAAAAGTTAATTGATTATCAGATGCTTGAATTAATTTATCAATAACGTCGTTTTTGAAATTAAACCTCAATGTTTCTGCCGTTTTTAGTAGTTGAGAATTACCAGACTGCTTTAGATATTCCTCTGCAAGTTCTTCGCCAAATTCCTTACAATGAGCTAACTCATACATCATTAAAATATAATGAGATAAAGCATCGCTGGCAGCAAAGACTACAGACGAATCATCTAACACAAATTCACCATGTTTAAAGCCTTCTTCTTCCAACGGGTCTTTACAACTAACCAATCTTGGAGGATTACAGAAATCTGCCAATTTCGTAAAACTATGTTCCAAAATTCCAGTTTGAAAACTATAATGGAAAACAACACTATCACCATAAGTCATCCATTTTGCGACCTTTTCCTGAATCTTCCATGCTGCAGCAATAGTAGCGCACGAACCTTCGTTATAGAACTTATTCAGAAGAATGCCATCCCCTTGCTTTGCCTTTTCCTCATGCTCATTATAAAATGATTCCCAGATGCTATCCACCCATTCGTCAAGTTCTGTAAAAGACGTGATAGGTTTATTCTTTGGTAACTGCTCTATGAGATATTGCGACCATTCATCAGCAAACAAGCCACAGCCTCCTGCCCCATCCGATACCGCTATGCAGGTATCAGATGAGAAGAAGGAATCTTCGTTTGCTACATGGTCATTCCATTTTGCTATGCTTACGCCTCTATTCATATATATTATAGGTTTTGATTAACGAGCATACTCGACAACGTACCAATCTTCATCATCTTGACCAATCGCTCCATACCGGTATTCACACCCATGGCATGATAACGGATGTTCGTTTGCTTATCACCAAAGATGGCACGAATCTGCTCATTATAATTTAGTGGCAAGAGACTCGACATATTATAAAGTTTCTCACCATATCCATTTCCGTTCAGTTCATCTACAGTTGCAGGGAACACTACTGATTCTGCATGTCCAGGTACAACGTGAATATTGAAGAATAATACATTACCATCATTGGTAAACATCGACTTCAACTGATTAGCAAGTTGTTGCATTTCATCATGTGAGATGCCATTATATTCACCATCTGTGATATTGATAATTGTAGGAGGATAACAATCCTTGTCGTGATGGTCTTTCATCCAGTTTTCGAGCAAACCTTCTGCACGTTTGAAAGCTTTATCCATGTGTGTCCAACTACCATCATGGCGAGCTACCATCCATTGTTTCTTCTCTACTTCTTTGATGGTTATACCCTTACGGGTACGCACCTCTTCCTTCACCATTTTCTTTTGGTAAGGATTATCACGAATCTCTTCTGGAGTAACAAAGTCTCGTCCTTCAAGATTGCCATTCCAAGCACTATAAGCCTCTGTGCCATAACCTATCATAGCAATATCAAAGTAATGGCGAGTCTCATTATTCTTCACACATCGCTCCACCAACTCGTTGATTTGGGCATTTACAATACGGGCAACAGCCTCAGATAAAGTCATATCCTCACCATTGAAGGTGGTAATTCTGCGCATAGAAACACTTTGGTCCACCAGGAAGATGAATGCCGTAGGATGCTCACGGTCAACACGATCCGTATATGCATTCTTGCTTTGTAACATCTGTGGTTGGCTTGGAATTGGAATACCAAAGTTGCCAATGTTCTTGATATACTTCAGAGGAATGGTGTTCTTTACCAATATCTCCGCCTGATAGAATGGCTGCTCATCCACATCGAAATCGAAGTGATTACGAGCCTTGACAGTTTGGAAGTGAATCTTCTTGAAATCCTCCAAACTTCCACCCACATGAGCACCATTTCGCACAGCATTCCTGTCTGCATATTTGGTATTCTCATCATAAATCACCTCAGGGTCTATCTCCAGAATGACAGGGTTAGAAATTCTATCCTCATTCATTGCCACATACATCATTGGATGGTTCATGGTAAAGCTGACACGAACATAATGTTCCAGATTATCACGCTTATCCAACGACCAGGATGGAGAACCAGGTCCTCCACCTCCTGGTTTAGGAATATTGATGCCACGTTCCTCACAATCCTTCCAAGAATAGAGTCCTCCATTCTTGATAATATTCTCCAAGTTATCACGGTCTGTGAAGTGATAGAGCTTGGTGATATGATTTTGTTCGAGGATATTCTTAAAATCCTCCCAATTACTTCTTCTGTTCATTGTTTTTGTCCTCCAATAATATATGTATGTTAGAATAACGATAGTTGCTTTGGTTCTATTGTCTGTGGTTTCCACTTTTTATCCCCAAAAGGATATAGACCTTCTACATATGCCTTGATTAGAAAGGCATGCGAAAGAGGCTTCTTCGGGTCATCCACATCACAATTTGTATTATAATCCAAAAGTACGATGGTCTTAGTTTGGCTAGTCTCTCGTAATCTTTCGATAAGACTTTGAACCTTATGTTCAAGAACCCACTTGTAAGTAGGAATATAAATCAGCTTTCGAGCATCAATATATCCGAGCAATTCAGTTCCGTTTACTCCTTTGCGATGTCCAAGAGGCTTACCGAACTTGCGAACAGTTCTCTTGATATTCTTCATCGACTCATTCTTAAACATTTTCATATCTACATCAGCCGATTCAAATACCTTTAGCCCTTGCCACACAGCCTCAACACATGTAGCAGTAACACCCTCGCTAAATGGCACAGGTATTCCACCATGAGGATAAAATGGGCTCAACTTTATCAAGTCATCTTCAGCATGACTCGTTACATCCGCAATTATTGCATCGGGATATTTCTTCAAGATATTCTCCCGCTTCTTTCGTTTAGAATCAATTACAATCATTCAAATACCTCCTTTCCAAAACGTTTTATTATTTCTAGTTTTATTTGATCCTTTAAAATAGTTTTACAAAAGGCAAACTTTCCTATATAAGAAACTGTTGATGGAATATTGATAAAACCGAGATTTTCACAACACACAAAAGCGGCATTTTCAATGCGACAGACTGAAGTTGGCAAAGAAACAGAAAACAAAGAATGCTTGCCTGCAAATGCACCACATGCAATTTCAACAATTCCAACAGGAACATCATAAGAATGTTCTCCTGTCCATCCAATAGCTTCTGTCATCTGTGAAGTATATCTATTAAATGCCACAAATTTATTATACTGCTTTTCCATTTTCCTATAAGCTATTAATCTCGTCATACTAGAATTATACAAAATCTCATCTTTGTATATAAAATAATCAGATTCATTAACCAATTTACCATCCCAATACATAAAAGCTCCATCAACTTTTTGCACAAACTTTGGCAATTTTATTTCTTTCAATTTTTCACATCTAACAAAAGCCATTACCCCTATCGTTTTTAAGGAATGAGGCAAAATCAATTTTTCTAAATTAGAGCACCCCTTAAATGCTTTAGTATTAATGAATCTGCATTCTTTTCTTATTCTGTATGTACCAGAAATATCTTTCGGAGCACGTATCAAAATTAGCCCATTTCTACCATACTTAACACCAAATTCATCAATAAGAACCTGTTTTTAATCATCAAAACGATTTTTCTCTTGCCAACAATTATCAGGTAGAGCAATATTAAACATACGAAAAGATACGAAAGATAGATTTTTCTTTACAAATGCAATATTAAACAAAGAATACAATAATCGCAAATCCGTATCACCCAGTAATTCACTCAAGGATACAACCACATTACTCTTACTTAAATCACGATAATCTTCAGCAGAAAAAAGTAATCTATCTGCTGCACCATATTCATCTAACAAATAAGGATTCAAAGAAATTGCCTTTAACGATAAAGCGATACTTGCCAAAGCAAAGTCATCAATGGTTTCGTCAAAATCATCGACGGTTCTCAAAGGATGAGAAAAGTCCTTTGTACCAATCGTTGGAGACTTCTGCCCCTTCATGGCAGGAACAAACATACCATCATAATCTACCAATGTCAGATTTCCATCAGGACGAACCATGATGTTGTCTGGCTTAATGTCACCATGAGCAAATGGCTGAGAACGAAGCCACGCTGCCATTTTACAGAAGCGATAGCAAAGCATAGCCATAGCATAATTGTCTTGATAGTTCTCTACAATGTAATTCTCCATTGTTTCACCATCAATCCAATCCATCAGAAGAACAGGAAATTCGTCTTCCTCACAACTGCTATCTACAAAGATTTCTTTGTCTAAGTACTTCACGGAAGTAATATAGGAGGAATCCACGAACTCCAACTCATCTGCGATCTGACGATAAGCCTCAGCTCTACCTTCTTGCTCTTCAGTAAAGCACTTCAAAGCATAGCATTTCCCTGTCTGTTCATCTTTCATTTTGAACACAACGGCAAAGGCACCACTGCTACGATATGGTTCACCATGATCATCTAGCACTGATACCAAATGAGCAAATTTATCAAGATTACGACTTGCATCTTGTATGGCTCTCACATATTCAGATATTAATGGGTATTGCATAATTCACTGTTTAAATTCTAAAACTTGCTCTTTGTATATATCCAATGCATCCATTTTTGTTATACACCACTTTTGGGCATCTAAATTGTGTTCATCTATAAACTTATTAATAGCTTTTTCATCAGATGAAGTATGAGCAGTTGCAATCCACAAAACTTTGTCTACATCTATTATATTATATAGAACCTCCTCCAGATATGGAATATCTATTGGAGAAAAAGCCAAACCCAAAATATAAATTTTCCTCACATCTTTTAAAGACTCAAACAACCTATGGTTTTGCCTTATAATCCCAGAAACATTCTTTTTCATCTTTGATAATTGATTTGCTGATATCTCAATTATAGATTCCATTGTCGGATCATCTGTATTTGCATCTAACCAATCTTCATATTGCCCATCTGTTAAGTCTTTTGGTAGCAGTTTTGGTTTACCCTTTAATGACTCATAAATATCATTAGTAGTTTTACCATGCCCCCAAATTAAATCATCACCATTTATACTACCATGAATATGACATATCTGTGTACGTGGTATATTATAAACATCTTCAAGAGTTTTGGTATAATTAAACGTCAAGAAATAACATTCATCTTTATCTTCAATCCTTAATTTACCGCAATTCGGCTTATTTAGACTTTTAACCCAAACTTTGAAAGATTGCCCTATAGCTTCAATTAGATTATCTATGTCAAGATCAAATTTTAATTGTATGGAAGCTCCGTGATTGTCAGCATCACTAAAATCTTCAATTCCATATATTGGGCCATAATCTTGATATACCCTATTAATATAATCAAAACTAATTGCAGATAAATGTTGTTCAAAACTATTCCACCAATCATCATCGTCTTCTCTAGAATCATAAAGACGACATAGCTTATTATAAAGGTCAAAATCATATCCTTTCAGCCATTCACGATAATCACGATAACGGCTTTTTATGCCATGATGGATATCAAATCCATTTCCAATTATGAATAAATTTTTCATACTTTTTCTTTTTTAGTTTCACTGCAACAAAAGTACAACATTTATAATGAATGAAGATGATTACAGAAATTATTTATGAAACTTAAACGTTCCACGCTATCTTTTCCTTTATTGTACCTTCTCTGTCAGCATTAACTTCATCACAAACAGCACCTTCAAGTCGCTCTCCATTATCTTTTGATGTAAGAACTGTCACAATAGATTCACTTCATTATATTCAACCCTAATACTTTAACCTCTACAAAGAACATCTTTTACTCCACTTTTAATCGAGTCAAAGAGTCTTTAGCACGACGATAACCTTGCTCAGCAGACTTTCGATACCATTTGATGGCTTCGTCATAACATTGAGGTACACCTTGACCATTTTCATAACAACAACCTAAATTAAACTGAGCAGCAGCATCACCTTGGTCAGCAGACTTGCGATACCATTTGACGGCATCCTCATAACTTTGAGGAACACCTAGACCATTTGAATAACAAAAACCTAAATTACATTGAGCAGCAGCATCACCTTGGTCAGCAGACTTGCGATACCATTTGACGGCTTCTTCGTAACTTTGAGCTACACCTTGACCATTCTTATAACAAACACCTAAATTACATTGCGCAGCTGCATTACCTTGGTCGGCTGACTTTCGATACCATTTCACAGCCTCATCATAACTTTGAGGAACACCTTGACCAAAATAATAGCAAACACCTAAATTCTTTTGAGCAGCTGCATTACCTTGGTCGGCTGACTTTCGATACCATTTCACAGCCTCATCATAACTTTGAGGAACACCTTGAGCAAAATAATAGCAAGCGGCCAATTTCTTTTGAGCAATAGCATTACCTTGATCAGCAGACTTGCGATACCATTTCACAGCCTCATCATAACTTTGAGGAACACCTTGGCCATTTTCATAGCAAACACCTAAAATACCTTGAGCTTTAGCGTTATCTTGATCTGCTGATTTGCGAAAGTATTTCACAGCTTCCTTATAACTTTGAGGAACACCTTGACCAATATAATAACAAGCGCCCAAATTCTTTTGAGCAATAGCATTACCTTGATCAGCAGACTTCCGAAACCATATTACGGCTTCTTCATAACTTTTAGTTACACTTATTCCATTTGCATAACATGATCCCATGATATTTTGCCCCTTTACATTACCTGCATTTGCAGAAACACGAATCAAAGCCAATCCCTTTTCTTTATCTTCCGTCACACCTTTTCCTAAACAATAACAATAACCAAGACAAGCTTTTGCATACAAACTTCCTTTGGAATTTGCAATTGAATACAAATGAAATGCTTTTTTATGATCAGCCTCAGCTTTTGATTTTTCAAAAAGCATGTCTGCTTGCTTTATCAAATCCTCAACAACATTAAATGGTTTAGAAATGGAAAAAGCATGGAAGGAACTGAGAGAAAGATTCTTCTTAGCCTTCACAAACAAGAACATAGAGAGAAGAGTGGCAAACTCCTCATCATTCATCAACTTCTGTAAAGCTGACATTACTTTACTCCTGCTCAAGTCACGATAGTCCTCAGCAGAAAAAAGTAATCTATCTGCTGCACCATATTCATCAAGCAACGGAGGCTTTAGAGAAATAGCTTTTAATGACAAGGCGATGCTTGCCAAAGCAAAATCATCTATCGTTTCATCAAAATCATCGACGGTTCTCAAAGGATGAGAAAAGTCCTTTGTACCAATTGTTGGAGATTTCTGTCCCTTCATGGCAGGAACAAACATCCCATCATAATCTACCAATGTCAGATTTCCATCAGGACGAACCATGATGTTGTCTGGCTTAATATCACCATGAGCAAAAGGCTGAGAGCGAAGCCATGCTACCATCTTACAGAAGCGGTAACAAAGCATAGCCATAGCATAATTGTCCTGATAGTTTTCGGCAATGTAACTTTCCATGGTTTCTCCATCAATCCAATCCATTAGAAGAACAGGAAACTCGTCTTCTTCACAACTGCTATCTACGAAGATTTCTTTGTCTAAGTACTTTACAGAAGTAATATAAGAGGAATCTACGAACTCCAACTCATCTGCAATCTGGCGATAAGCCTCAGCTCTACCTTCTTGTTCTTCAGTAAAGCACTTTAAGGCATAGCATTTCCCTGTCTGTTCATCTTTCATTTTGAACACGACGGCAAAAGCACCACTGCTACGATATGGCTCACCATGATCATCTTGCACTGGTACCAAATGAGCCAACTCATCAAGATTGTTACTAGCATCTTGTATGGCTCTAACATATTCTGATATCAAAGGATATTGCATTGACTTTTTCTGTTAATTGTTTTGCCCCAAAGGTACAAAAGACTTGCGATACAACCAAACCATTAGCTATTTTTTCACCTAATTTAATATAGAGTGCTATTTTGTACCATCCTGTAATACTTTATGAGGTCACAAAGTTAATGCTTTTCTTGCATAAAAGGTTCCTTATGGAGAAAAATCATACCTCCACAAGCCTTGCGGAACAAAAAGATTTGATGCATTCCAAACAATTCAGTACTTTTGCCGAAAATTTCAAACCTTTAAATTTTCATTGAAATGAAGAAGATATTATGTATCTGCATGATTATGATGTCATGCATCAGTGCCTTCGGACAGGCAAGTGTTAGTAACGTGGAGATTCCTGAGCCAGAGTTTAATGGTGACGCATTTATCTGCAATCTATCTGCAATCTATCTGCCAACACCTACGTGAAAGCAGAAAAGGCTATCGGACAGATGAAGTCCAAAGACCAATTCTGGGGACCAGAGAGAAAGCTTTACGTAAAACCTAGCAAATCTTCCGTGAGAGTGAAAAAAGGACATATCCAGTTTGTTATCAGAGTGCCCAACATCAACGATGATCCTTATTCATTCATCAAGATTTCCAAGTTTGCCACAGGCTCTACTCGCAAACTTTCCCTTGCTCGACAGAATGAACTTTCAGGTAAAGTAACGTATGGCGGCAAGAACAAGCAAGAGTTGTTCTTCGAGGCCAAGAAATACGGCGCCTCCTTTCTTCTAATAGATGCCGACATCGAAAAGCCTGGTGAATACTGTATCATGATTAGCAACCCAAACAGAGTAGACGGCAAGATTCCTGTATCCTGCTTTGGTGTAGATGAATAAAAACAATCCTCCTTGTTGCGATGTGCTACAAGGAGGATTTCTCGTTTTATTTCCACTCCACAAGCTTTCTATCCAATGGTATCTTCTTGGGTTCGCCACGATTGCCATCAATGAAATAACTCCCGGCTAGACTTTCATCAAACTGGAGAGTGAAGGCTTGGCGGATACGGGCACATTTCTCATTGATAGAATTAGACAGAGGATTCGTCAGGGCTTCGATGCTCTGGCGAATCTTCTCTTCAGAAAGATGTGCCCCGTTGTTGTTCGATTTCTTGCGAATATCCACATAGATATCATATAGCTCTTCCCTATAATCCGACAGACATTTGAAAAGGATTCCCTCCTCATGACGCAAAAAGAGAATATACACCGCCTTTACCAATGGCTCCATCTTAATAGTCATATCATGATAGTCGGGCAGTATGATATCGTAATTCTCCGTGATGACCATTCTACTCAGATTCTTGGGTGGAAAGAGATACTGCTTCAGCACCCAATCGCTTACCCCACCAAGGCGTAAGTCCTGTACCTGTCGGTACACCTCCTTCATCTTCTGCCTGATATCATAGCTGAATGTTTCATCTGCCGGAATCGGTTTAGGATCAAATATACTGTATGGAAAATCATCGACAGAGCTGAACATCACGTTGCAATCCGGCAACTTGTCATACGCAGCCTGCATCAATGGCATAAAATCCTCATCTTCCTCTATAGACAAAGAATAGGAATTGACATAATATATGCCATCCTCCTCATGGTCTAGCTGTAAGATGCTAGGATGTAATTTCTCCTTATTCTTTTCTTCTACCAATTGCGACAACAGCAAATCGGAAGGAACAGAGATGTTCAAATCCTCTTTATTCATCGCAGGATAGCTGTAGAGAGCAGTCTTCTTGATATGAGGACCCAGAAATGGGAAATAATTAAAATGAATAGACTTGCTGATAAACAAGTTGTTGATATCCACGAGATGGTTGATGATGGAAAGGTTCAACTTTTCATCATACCCATTCTCTACAAAGAATACCTCGCCATGTAGGCGTGTTGGGAAGTCGCGAAACTTCAATACCTTTTTTCTTCCAATCTTTCCGGTCATTGCTTATCACTTGTTATATGGTTGATTACAGTATTGTACATATCAGAGCTATATTATGTATTTATCGAATAGTTAAACTCTGATTACTTCATCAACCGCTCTATCCATTCATTGAACAAAGGGCATTTCTCACGAATCTTCTCCAAAC
>OOBB01001122.1_pt1 | contig 10213 bp, 12 predicted proteins | sample 1671661 | NCBI WGS metagenome assembly OOBB01 (sample SAMN06348179, study PRJEB24527) | human gut metagenome | biome: human gut; feature: ankylosing spondylitis patient; material: feces | host: Homo sapiens | place: China | collected 2015-10
CAGAAGAAAAAAATATCAAGGATTGACATGGTGGAAGCTTTGAAGGAAAATAACAGAAACGAGTAGATTTCTTCAGAAGCTTTTTTGGGAGGATACAGATGGCAAAACGGGTATTTACGGAGGAAGAACGGGCAGAGTATAGAGAGAAAATGCTGGATGCAGGGTTTGATTTGTTGAAGCAGTATGGAATGACACATATGTCGGTTGCTAAGATCACGGAGGCAGCCGGCATCGGTGTGAGTACGTTCTATAATTTCTTCGCGTCGAAGGAAGAATATGTGTATGAGGTTCTGCAATACCGGAGAAGAAAGATTCCGGAGCTGATCCGGATTGCATTAAATGGCAAGGAAAAGGCTGGCCCGGCAGAGACGCGCACGTATCTGAAGATGATGATTGATGAGAGGTACAGTGTATTTCCAAGTCTGACACCGGAGGATGAGAAGCGTCTGCTGGAGATGCTTCCGGAACAGGTAAGACCGGATCTGCAGAAAGAGACCGAGACAAGTATTCAATTCTTTCGGCATATGGAAGGCATCCGCCCGGATGTGAATATTCCGCTTGTGGCGAATCTGATTAAGGTCTATGTGCTTGCCGCAGAAGGAAAAGAGATGTTGCATCAGGCGGTGTTTGATGTCACGATGGAACGCATGCGGGATCTGATCTTGTATGAGATATTCGGAAGAACGGAATAAAGTTATGAAAAAGGAGCGATGAGCTCCTTTTTTTATGCCCTGAAAATAAGACTGACTTTTCCAGTTTCCCGGTTGTTATATATGAATGACAAAGGAATGAAAGGAAAGGTGCAGTATGAAGAAACAGGCAAGACACAAAAAGAAACAGAGCTACAAAGCGGTAGCGCGTGTACTCGTGACTTTGCTAATATTGATCACTGGTCTGATCGCATACTATTCAATCCGTGGTGGAGATCGCACATTGCTCATGGTATTTCATTCGGAAAAGCAGGTGGCAGATACTTCGGGCGCATGGAATCTAATTCTTGTTGATCGGGATCATTACATTCCTGCCAATTATCAGGTGGAACTGACCGAATTATCCAATGGGGAAAAGGTGGATTCAAGGATCTATCTGGAGCTACAGCAGATGTTTGATGATGCAAGAGCGGCGGGACTTGCGCTGTTTGTGCGGGAAGGGTATCGGACAACAAAGGAGCAGCAACAGATCATGGACGATCGAATCAAAGAACATGAAAATCAGGGCTGCTCGAAGAAAGAGGCGAAGAAGAAAGCGGAGGAGTATGTTGCGATTCCGGGGACGAGCGAGCATCAGTTAGGACTCAGTGTGGATATCAACGCGGATACATCCAAATGTTCATCGGATGCTGTCTATCAGTGGCTGGATGAAAATGCATATAAGTACGGATTTGTGAAACGCTATCCAGAAGATAAGACAGACATTACATCCATCAACAACGAACCGTGGCATTACCGGTATGTGGGAAAGGATGCAGCAAGAACGATGAAGCAGGAAAATCTGTGTCTGGAAGAATATCTGAAAAAATATAAATAAAACTGACTTTTTTAACGCGTAAGTTGTTATAGTAAGTAGGGATAGAAAAGAGGGGAGAGCGAGAATGGAGTCTACAACCGATTTCCTGCTGGTGCACCGGGCGAGAGCCGGGGATGAGGAAGCATGTGAGAGACTGGTCAGGAAATATTATCCAAGCATTTATCAGTACTGTTTACTGCATATATATGACACGTATGAAGCGGAGGATCTGACACAGGAAGTGTTTGCCAGAGCCTTTGCAAGCTTAGACCGATACAGAGAATATGGGAAAGTAAAAAATTATCTGTACACGATCGCTGGAAATGTAGTGAAGAATTATTATAAGAAGAAAATATTCCGTTGGAAGAACTGCCGGAAGTGGAAACCGAAAACCGCGTGGAGATGGTTGGCATCCGGCTGGATATCGAACAGGAGGTGCGGAAGTTGCCGGAGGAGCTGCGGGAAGTTGCAATTTTGTCGTTCTTTCAGGAGCTAAAGCAGAGGGAGATCGCAGAACTGCTCCAGATTAAGCTTTCACTGGTGAAATACAGGATTGGACGGGCGAAGGAGCTTTTAATCAAAGAATTGGAGGTGGAAGAATGAAAACTTACGGGCAACGGATACAGGAATATAGAGATTTCGTACAGCAGATATGCATACGGGAAGAAGCGGAGTCACGCGCGATAAAGGCGTGTCAGGATATTCTGACAGAACAGGCATGTCAGATGGAATCAAAGAGGACATCGTATTTTGAATTTTTATATGAGCAGTCCCGGTTCATCAAAAAAAAATGGTGGGTACTGCAGGCAGTGGCACTTTTATATCTATGGATGTGGCTGAATAACAATGCCACTGATATGAAAGAGACGATGCGGCTTATGGGAATTTTCGCGACGATGTTTGTGATTCTGATTGTTCCGGAAGTCTGGAAAAATCGGAGAAACGGCGCGATCGAGGTGGAACAGGCATCGTATTATACGCTGCGTCAGATCTGTGCAGCGAGAGTTCTGCTGTTTGCGGCAGTGGATTTTGCGATAATCATGCTATTCCTTGCAGTGACGTATCAGACAACAGCACTTACCCTGAACAATCTGGTTGTAAACTTCTTGCTTCCGGTGAATGTCTCCTGCTGCATCTGCTTCCGCGTGTTGTACAGCCGGTGGGAACGATCAGAATATGTTGCCGTGCTGTTGTGTCTGCTATGGGTGGCAGTCTGGACGATGCTGGTTGCAAATGATGCGATCTATCAGAGGATTGCATCCCCAGTCTGGAATGTAATGCTGGTGCTGACATTTGCGTATGTTGTGTATTGTGTTCGGAGGTCACTGACCTTCGATGAGAAAATGCTGGAGGATTACACGAATGAAATTAGAATTTAAGCATGTGACAAAACGATATGGAGAGGTAGCTGCCGTCCGGGAAGTAAGCTGTGTTATGGAACAGGGCATCTACGGATTGCTCGGCGTCAATGGAGCCGGAAAAACTACATTGATGCGGATGCTCTGTACGATTATCCAGCCGTCGGAAGGAGAGATTCTGTGGGATGGCAAGGAGATCTGGAAGCTTGGCAGTGATTACCGGGAGGTGCTTGGGTATCTGCCGCAGGAGTTTGGATATTATCCTGATCTGAGTGTGTATGATTATCTGATGTATATTTCTTCGATAAAGGGGTTAAAGCCGGCATTTGCGAACAAGAGAATAAAGCGGCTTTTGAAGCAGGTCGATATGTGGAAGTTCAGTAAACGGAAGATGAAACAGTTATCAGGCGGTATGGTCCGGCGCGTGGGGATTGCGCAGGCAATGTTGAACGATCCGAAGATCTTAGTGCTAGATGAGCCGACAGCGGGACTTGATCCAAACGAGCGGATACGGTTCCGGAACCTGATCAGTGAGCTGTCCGAGGATCGGCTTGTCTTGTTATCCACCCACATCGTGTCGGATATTGAATACATTGCAAATGAAATCATGCTCATGAAGGATGGAACGCTTTGCTATACAGGAACTGCGGAAGCGCTGCTTGCGTCCATGCAGGAACAAGTATGGCTGTGTCAGGTGCCGAGAAATATGGTCGAGAACTACATGCGGAAATATCTGGTCGGAAATATCAAAACAACCGAAAATGGCGCAGAGCTTCGGATCATATCGAAGGAAAAGCCGATGGCGGAAGCTGTGCAGGCAGAGAAGAACCTGGAAGATGCATTTTTGCTTTATTTCGGGGAAAAATCGGAGGAACGACAGGATGCTTAAATTAGAGTTGAAACGGATTTTTTCGAAGAAATTAAATGTGCTTGCCGTTGGTCTGATGGTGATATTGGCATCGGTGTTTAGTGGATTTGCTGCGACTAGCAACCGGTATGTGGATGCGCATGGAACGGTCAGCACAGGAATGCTGGCAACGAGAAAGCTTGTAGAAAATAAGAATGGGTATGCAGGGGCTCTGACGGAAGCAGAACTTACGAAGATTGTTGTACAGTATAAAGCGGTGATGGCACAATCCCAAGAGGAGCAGGATGAAAATTATGGGACACTATATCAGCCAATCGATGATATCCTAAATTTCATGATATCTGTGCTGACACCGGATGCGGGATACGATGAGACAGTTTTGGATTCGGTGACGGAGGATTCCGTACAGGATTTCTATACGTGGTATCGGGGAAATATGAAATGGATGGCAGATCAGTATGGAAAGACTCCTGAACAGAAAGATTATCTGGAGAAGAAATACAGTGAGATTATATTGCCGCTCCAATACGAATCCTATGGTGCATGGGATACGATGATTATGTATGCGGAGACATATTCGATCGTGCTGGCAATTCTGGTTGGATTTATCTGTGCAGGAATATTTGCAGATGATTTTCAGACAAAGGCGGATGCGGTATTTTTTGCTTCGAAGTATGGAAGATCCAAAGCAATTAAAAACAAGATACTGGCAGGCGTCGTTGCGACAACGATGATCTACTGGACAGGAATTGTCCTGTTAAGTGCAATCAGCTTTGGCATTATGGGAACCAGTGGCATGCATACACCGTACCAGATGTCGGAAGCATATAGCATCTACATCATGACATATGGACAATATTACGCACTGACAGTAGCATGCGGTTACATTGCAAGTCTGCTTGCAGCGTCTTTAGCCATGCTGGTAGCGGCGAAGATGCATACGATCAGTGTTGCTGTCTGCATTCCATTTTTTCTGTACTGCTTACTACCGTTTATTGGGCGGGTATTGTCCAGCTATACAAAGGTGTTCAACCTGATTCCGACGATCCTTACAAATGTGGAAGCAAGCGTCAGGGTGCCGTTGTTGTATCAGATTGGAACGCATGTGATCCGGCAGGTTCCACTTGTAATGGTGATGTATACCGTTCTTTCCATCGTGCTATTGCCGCTTATTTACCGGAGTTTCCGGCGATATGGGAGAGCGTAGTTGATTTTTATCAAATTACTCTGTATTGCAAGTGATAAGAGGATAAGCATGGGCTTTTCCGGAGATAAATGATGTGGCGGATTGATAAATTTTCGTTTGACATTTTCAAAATCAGCAAATATAATATTCAAACGAACGAGTAGCAAATCTGCGTAAATCCAGTTTTGCTGCTCGTTTTTATTTTTATATGCCATTAAAAAGTGTGTAGCTGATCAGCGTAAGTCCAACTTAGAATGATTAGTACACACTTTTTTTATGAGGAAAAAAGGAGGATTTAGAAAAATGGCAGAAAGTAACAAGATGAAGGATATGCCAGTGAATAAGCTCATGATCCGGATGGGTATTCCGATGATCTTATCCATGGCATTGCAGGCAGTCTATAATATTGTAGACAGTGCGTTTGTCGGAAATATGAAGGTGGGAAGCGAAGCTGCGCTGAACGCGTTAACGCTGGTGTTCCCGGTTCAGATGCTCATGGTAGCAGTCGCAATCGGCACCGGTGTTGGCACGAATGCACTTCTGGCGAGGACGCTTGGACAGGAAAATCCACAGAAAGCGGCGAAGGTAGCGGGAAACAGCTTATTCCTTGGAGTGATTATCTATGCAGTCTGTCTGTTGTTCGGCGTGTTCGGTGTGAAAGCATATATTTCCTCACAGACCGGTGATCCGCAGGTCATCTCTATGGGAATTAGCTATCTGCGTATCTGCTGTGTGCTTTCGTTTGGAATTATTTTCTTTTCGTTATTTGAGAAGCTGCTGCAGGCAACGGGACGTTCCCTTTACTCTACGATTGGTCAGGTCGTAGGTGCTGTGGTAAATATCATTCTTGATCCGATCATGATCTATGGAATCGGACCGGTTCCGGAAATGGGAGTCGAGGGTGCAGCTTATGCAACGGTGATCGGACAGATTGCATCGGCAGTGCTATTATTCATCTTCCATAAGAAATTCAACAAGGAATTTGAACAAGGAATTACCTATATGAAACCGGATGGCACGATTATATGCGGGATATATTCCATCGGACTTCCGGCAATCATTGCACAGGCACTTATGTCAATCATGGTGTATGTGATGAACCTGATCCTGAAATTCAACGCAGCCGCCCAGACGGCATACGGACTTTTCTATAAAGTACAGCAGTTTGTGCTTTTCTTGGCGTTCGGACTGCGTGATGCAATTACACCGATCATTGCGTTTGCCTATGGAAGGGGGAGCAAGAAGCGGATCAACGATGGAATCAGATATGGCCTGACGTATACAATTGTTTTGATGGCTGTCGGAATTTTGATTACGGAGCTTTTCCCGGAATCATTTGCCGGATTATTCAATGCAGGGCAGTCGAGAGAATATTTTATAGATGCGATGCGTATTATCTCGATCAGCTTCCTTTTCGCAGGCGTCAACGTCGCGTATCAGGGAATCTATCAGGCGTTAAACGGTGGTATCGAGTCGCTCGTGATTTCGCTGCTTCGGCAGCTTGTAATCATCCTTCCACTCGCGGGTGTATTCTCCATCTTCGTTCGTAACGGGCAGATGGGCGTGTCACTCATCTGGTGGGCATTTCCGATTACAGAGTTTCTTTCGTGTCTGGTCGGCTATGTGCTTTTGAAGAGAATTAAGAAATACAGGGTTGGAGAGATAACGGACGAGAAAAAAGGGTAAAATTCTGGAAAAATAAAAAGTTACTCTCTTAACTTGATGTAAACGTAATTACATAGTATAGTTATGTCCAAATACCAATGACAGCTATCATAATTGGAGATATTTTTGATCGCGATGGAAGCAGATATTTTATTATGGATTCAAAATAATATACGGAATGATGTGTTGACCCCGATTTTCAAGTTTGTTACGACACTTGGAAATGCGGGAATGATCTGGATTGTCCTCTCTGTGGGATTGCTGATCCCGAAGAAGACAAGGCGCGTCGGCGTGCTGGCGTTAGTTTCTCTTTCCTTCTCGGCTTTGATTGATAATGTGATCTTGAAGAACGTCGTTGCGCGGACAAGACCATACGACGTGATCGAAGGACTCACCAGTCTGGTCGGTTCGCAGAAGGATTATTCATTCCCATCCGGACATACCGGAAGTGCCTTTGCAGCGGCGGTTGTGATGTTCCGGGAACTGCCGAAGAAGCTTGGAATTCCGATTTTAGTTTTTGCGTGTCTGATGGGATTATCCCGGTTGTATGTCGGTGTGCATTATCCATCGGATGTACTGGGCGGAGTCCTGATTGGTACTGGCGTCGCACTGCTTACTCATTGGTTCGGTACCGTCTGGATAGAACAAAAGGTATAAAACGAAAGAAGGAATAACGATGTGGATTGCATTTGCATTCGGCTCTGCGCTGTTCGCAGGACTGACCGCAATCTTAGCAAAATGTGGAATTAAGAATACAGATTCCAATGTCGCAACGGCGATCCGGACAATTATAGTCCTGATCTTTTCATGGATTATGGTATTCGTTGTAGGAGCACAAAAAGGGCTTGCAGATATATCCGGAAAGACGTTACTTTTCCTGATCTTCTCCGGTCTGTCGACGGGCGCTTCGTGGCTTTGCTATTTTAAGGCACTGCAGCTTGGTGATGTGAATAAGGTAACACCGATTGATAAATCGAGCACGATTCTTACGATGCTTCTGGCATTTATCCTGTTACGGGAAGCATTGTCTCCACTCAAGGTGGCTGCGATGATTGCGATTGGTGTGGGAACATATCTTATGATTCAGAAGAAGGAAACCGAAGAAAAAAAACAGGATGGCAAATGGCTGATCTATGCGATTGGTTCCGCGGTATTCGCCAGTCTGACTTCGATCCTTGGAAAGGTTGGAATCCAGGATGTCAACTCGAATCTTGGAACGGCGATCCGGACGATTGTGGTACTCATCATGGCATGGGTGGTTGTGTTTGTGACCGGAAAGCAGCATACCGTAAAGCAGATCGACAAATCAAGCTGGATATTCTTAGTGTTATCCGGAATTGAAACCGGTGCTTCGTGGCTTTGTTATTACCGGGCATTACAGACCGGACCGGCAAGCGTGGTTGTACCAATCGATAAGCTTAGTATCTTAGTTACGATTGCATTTTCCTATGTCGTATTTCATGAGAAATTAACGGCAAAGGCGGGTATCGGTCTAGTGTTGATTGTTGCCGGAACGCTGCTGTTGTTGCTCTGGCGAGCTTAATTTTCAGGATATGAAGAAGGCTGCCGAGTTCAGGGGGGAACCTGCGATTCTGAAGCTATGGACAAAGGAGACTGGAACACACCATTAGGGTTTACATGTCAGTTTGGACATAAGTTTAAGGGGAGTCCAAGACTTATTCTTGATAAAAAGGTAGAATCTGTTTCCATGCGGGGGATAATCTGTTGGTTGCAGGTAGTTTGTCAGTTTAAATATTTTTTGCGATAGTCACTCGGCGACATGGAGACGTATTTTCGGAAAACACGGGAAAAATGCCCCGGGGAAGAAAAGCCGAGATCCAGACTGATGGCGGTCAAAGGTTTATCTGTGTAGCGGAGGAGGTGTTTTGCCTCCTCTGTTTTCCGGTTAAGTATAAAATCTGTGAGCGTGATATTACTTTCTGCCTTAAATCGTTTTGAGAGATATGATCTGCTCATATAAAATTCTTTTGCCATGGCTTCCACCGTAATCGTTTCTGACATATGATGGTCAATATAGTTTGCTACATCTGAAACAAGCTGTGATTTTGCCCCTGCTTCCTGTAACTGGTTTACACGCCTGGCAAAGTCTATGAGCATACGATAACGAAGATTGATAATCCTTGAATAATCATTTGATGATTCGCATTTCTGTATGTAGCTGTCACTCAGTGTGAATGCATCATCGGGATTCATGCCACCGTGGATAGCCGAACGTGAAACAAGCGTAGTTGTAGCGATAAAGGTATCCTTTAATTGACGAAGCTGATTGTCGGACATCAATCTTCAGAGCTGTAGATTTCTCAATCACTCCTGTTAAGGCCATATAATCGCCTTTTCGAACCATATTCATCACATTCTGTTCGAAATCATAAGTGTTGTGGAGTGTTATGCTTTGAGTTGTCTCATCGGAGAAAAACATGTCAGCATCATGCTTGTTCATTGATTCTATAAACTGCTTTTGTATGGCATCGTCAATAAAAACATCATGAAGGAAGCATTTCTCATTGTTCAGTATGTAATTCAAAAGACACAGAAGCTGCATAAGGCTTTCTAATGGTATGTGGGTGATATCCTGCATGGCGATTATAAAATCATCGATATCGTCACCCGGTATGTCCAATTGCATGGCGAGATCTCGTAGTGTTGGCGTGGAGTTTGGAACCTGGCTTGTCGGCCCGATTACAATTTTATAATTATCGGAATTAACAATGCCATAGTAGCAAAAATGTGCGGTCATGAAATAACCGATGTGGTCAGTAATTTTTAAAATGTCTGCCTGGTAGATGGACAGAGGATCCTTAATTAGATTGACCGAGGAGTAATAAAAAATAAGTGTATTGTTTTTATAAATACGTGTCGGAATTCCGAACAGACTGCCGGTGATTGTACCAATATAATCGTAATCAATGGATTGCATGGCTGGCTCCTCCTTATGAATATGGACACAATTATACTATTGTGAACACATATGTGCAAGAAATACGAAAAAAATAGTGATAGAATCCGGAAGGATAAAAAATATAAGAAAGGAACCTATGATTTATGTACACAAAAAATGCAAAAAAGAAAATTGAAAACATGCCATTACAGGAACGAATAGCCTATGGCTACAAAAAAGTAATTATGCTGATGCTTATTTCAGGGCTGCTTTCCATAATAGCGATAGGCGTACTGCTTGCGGATCTTTTGAATTATGTGCAGAAAATCAATGCTTCAGACATAGCAGTGAAAATGTGCAGAGTGAATGTAAATGCTGCTGCAAGAAATATAAGGGAAATGGCGTTGGATGACGATGAAGCTTCTTATGATGACTATGAAAAGACAATAACAAAGCTGCTTGCAGATGTTGATGCCCAGCTAAAAATAATAAAAGAAACCGGGGTTGTCTCAGAAGAAAATTATACAGAATATGCTACAGCATTATCCGATTGGGAAGACATAAGCACATCCATTATAGAGGAAATACGACAGGGACAGAACCAAAAAGGTGTAGAGGATATCCTTACCAAATGTACCCCTGCATTGAATAAATTAGTTGATATTGCTTTGAAATTAGATGATATTACAGACATAGCCAGTGATAAGGCAGTCAGAAATACCGTATTATGT
>OOBB01001136.1_pt1 | contig 10108 bp, 7 predicted proteins | sample 1671661 | NCBI WGS metagenome assembly OOBB01 (sample SAMN06348179, study PRJEB24527) | human gut metagenome | biome: human gut; feature: ankylosing spondylitis patient; material: feces | host: Homo sapiens | place: China | collected 2015-10
TGTTAACATAACTTTTTTTCCGTTCATCGTAATCCCCCTTTTCCGTGAAAACAAAATACGAAACCTAATAAACTTAAGTTTCGTATTTTACTTTTCTTATTTTTCTTAACAATTACTGCTGGATCAAAGTCACACTGACTGTACCGGTTCTTAAATCTGCTACTGCTGAAATCTGCAATGGCGTATTATAAATATTCACAAATCTTAAGTCGTAATAATTACCTGCAATTGTCGCATCTCTGCCTTCTGGAAGATATGGAACCGGGAGAGAATGTGGGTGACGCTCAGTCGCCGGGATTCCTCCGTTTAACATTGCAGAATACATGGTAGAAGATACCTGACAGATACCTCCGCCTGTTCCTGTGGAATGTTTACCACTCACATAAATTGGCGCTTCCACATAACCGTTTGCTGCCGTTCTTGGTAAGATTGTTTTGTTAAAGGAAAACTCTTCCCCTGGCTGAATGACTACACCGTTGATTCTAGAAGCTGCCACTGCAATGTTGGTTGCTCTGGAAGCTCTCGGATCAAACTTCGTTGTGCAGGAACCACGGACAATCGCTGCCTGTGCTCCCTCCCCTGCCGAGATCAGTGTCGTTGCATTTCTTCCCTCTGCTGCACCGTTTGCCGCATAATGGGCACAGTAGGATGCAAGGTCATTGCCGAATGCTGCCTGAAGATCTGGGTAATTGGCTCTGTAAATTGCAACATTGAAATTAGCGCAGCCTGATCTTCCCTCATAAATGCCGGAAGATACAAAATGATTGAATAACTTCTGTGCATCATATCCAAACGCCGCCTGAAGATCCGGGTTGGAATTATAATAATATTCTGCATCAAATACTGCCTGATATGCACTTGTATTGGATGATGTCTTTGCTGCATTTGCCGTGACAGTGCTTCCAAACAATAACACCATGCACAATGCAATAGATATAATCTGTGTTACTTTCTTTTTCATAAGAAACTCCCTTCTTTGGTATCATATTATCCCAGACCATATGTTACTCTGGTAAATTATGGTAAGATAAATGTAGTATAACACTTTTAAGGATTTTCTACAATCGTTCCTTCACGATATGCCTGAAGTAAATTTTCAAGATCACGGATATTTTCCCGCATCACTTTTCCATTATCTGTATCTGCAACCGTTTTCCGTCTCACAACATGCTGCACCAGAATCGTATGTGATACAATATCATTCCCATCCGAAACTGCTTTTTCCACGGATTCAAAAGGCTCATGCGCCGCCAGCACAAGTCCATATGAATTGTAGATCAATGTGTACCCGGCAATTCCGGTCTTTGGCTGATAAGCCTTGGAAAAGCCGCCATCTATGATGAGAAGCTTGCCCCCGCACTTCACCGGGGACTCTCCTTTTTTTGCCTCGATCGGGATATGTCCATTGACAATATGCGCCTCCTGGCCGGATAGTCCGAACTCTGCGAGGATCGCATTTACGATCTCTTCTTTTTCCAGCAGCCGGTAATACGGATTTTTCGGTTCCACATGTGTCGCTTTCTCTGCCACAAAATACCGCTCGAACGTTGTCATCTTATCTTTGCCAAACACCGGTGAATTTTTATTTTCCCAGATAAACCAGAGAATGTCTGATCCCTTTTTCTTCTCTTCCGGATCAATGGCGTAATAACCTTTTCTGGCGTAGCTTTCTAACACATCGTACAACGCTTTTCCGGCATATTCCGTGCCGTAAATATTGACTTTGGTAAAAGAGCCATCCTCATTCAGCGGCACACAGCCGTGATACAGAAGATTTCCATTGTATACATGATACAGGCTTCCCTTGGTAAAAAGAAAACGCACCTGTCTCTGTAATTTTTCACAATTTAAAAATGCGGCAGTCAGACGTTCCATCACATCTGCCTCATCCGCCGAAAGCTCATACGGATGTTCCCAGTCAATGGTTGGAAAATTCAGATCCCGGAGTGGATATTTCTTTCCTTCGATCAGGACTGTACCGGCTGCGGGGTCTATCTTATCGAGCAGCAAACGGTTCTCCATTCCAAATTCCGGGTGTCCCACGATCATCTGTCCTTCCAGCTTAAACTGCATGATGGCGATCGCCTTGTGCATTTTCTCATCGAGCATTGCATCCCGGACATCGTATTCCTCTTCCCGGTAATCCAGCTTAAAACAGCTGCATGGATCTTTGTCATAACGGTTCATTGCCAGTCTCGCAAGCGGCACCAGATTGATCCCATATCCATCCTCGAGCAGATTCAGATTGCCGTATTTTGCGGAGATGCGGATCACGTTGCAGATCAGCGCCTGATTGCCCGCTGCTGCACCCATCCACGAGATATCATGGTTTCCCCACTGGATATCCACGGAATGATGTGACATTAATGTATCCATAATAAGGTTTGGATACGGTCCTCTGTCAAAAATATCGCCGACAACATGCAGATGATCCACTACAAGTCTGCGGATAAGGTTGCAGAATGCCACCACAAGTTCTGCTGCCCTGCCTGTCCGGATCACCGAATGGATGATTTCATTATAATATGCCTCCTGATCGGATACATCCGGTCTTCCGGTCAGAAGTTCCTCGATCACATAGGCAAAATCTTTCGGAAGCGCCTTGCGCACCTTGGAACGGGTGTACTTGGAAGACGCTCCTTTGCAGATCCTGATCAGGCGGTACAATGTGACCTTGTACCAGTCCTCCATGTTCTCCTCGGTCTTTATCACCTGCTCCATCTTCTGTTCCGGGTAATAGATCAGTGTGGCGATCGATTTCTTTTCTGCCTGACTGATGGCATTCCCAAACTCGTCCTCGATCTTTCTCTTGATCGCTCCGGAACCGTTCTTTAATACATGTTGAAACTGATCATATTCGCCATGGATATCCGTGATAAAATGTTCCGTTCCCTTCGGCAGGCTTAAGATTGCCTGTAAATTGATAATCTCTGTAGCTGCCGCCGCCACGGTCGGATACTGTTTTGCAAGACTTTTTAAATAGCGTAAATCCGTCTGTTCCATCCGTTACCATCCTGTTTTTATTCTGTGTACTGATTTATACTTCATTCATCATTGCGCCTGAATGACATCGCTCATATCATAAAATCCTGCCGGCTTTCCTGCAAGAAATTTTGCCGCCTGCACTGCTCCCTTGGCAAAAACTGCCTTGGAATATGCCGTGTGCTTAAATTCGATCACTTCGTCCTGTCCTGCAAAGATCACTTCATGCTCTCCCACGATATTTCCACCGCGCACTGCGGAAATTCCGATCTCATATTTTTCTCGCTTCTTTCTCTCCCGGCTTCTGTCATAAACATAGGCATATTTCTCATTCAGAGCCTCATTCATGGAGTCTGCCAGAGCGAGAGCCGTTCCGCTCGGTGCATCCAATTTCTGATTGTGGTGTTTCTCCACGATCTCCATATCGAAACCTGCCGGTGCGAGCGTTAAAGCCGCCTTTTTCAAAAGTTCCATCAGCATATTGATGCCGAGTGACATATTAGCTGATTTTAAGACTGCCACATGTCCGCTGACCTGTTTTACTTTTGCGAGCTGTTCCTCGGACAAACCGGTCGTGCACAATACAACCGGCACCTGTTTTTCCTCACAGTAGATGAGCAGATCGTCCACTGCCTTTGCATTTGAGAAATCAATCACTGCATCTGCCTTCACGTCGCAGACGGAGATATTCGGAAATACCTGATAATCATTTTTGATCCCGTCATACAGATCAATACCTGCCACGATCTCAATTTCCGGATCATCCTTGCACATCTCCGTGATCGTCTGTCCCATTTTTCCATTGCATCCATGCATAATTACTTTTGTCATACTTAAAAATCCACCTTTCGAATTTTATCTTTGGATACGATTTATCAAAAAATCCAAAAAGACTGCCGCACCCGGATACGACAGTCTCTTCCTTTTAATCTAAAATGCCATATGCTTTCATTGCATCTGCCAAAACAGTTGCATTTGCATCGGTCATCTCCGTCAAAGGAGAACGAAGTGTTCCAACTTCTCTTCCCATGAGGTTTAAAGCTTTCTTCACCGGAATCGGGTTGACCTCTGAGAATAATGCACTGACAAGCGGCTGTGCCTCTCTCTGTATCTTCATTGCGGTCTGTAAGTCTCCGTTGAAGAAACTCTGGCACATGCCATGTACTTTGGCAGGTGCAACATTTGACCATACAGAGATCACTCCGATTGCGCCGATCGCCATAAGCGGAACTACGATTCCATCCTCGCCGGAATAAAGGTCGATCCTGCCATCGGTCAGATACATTAACTGTGATGCCTGTGCAACACTTCCTGTCGCCTCTTTGATTGCTACTACATTTTCAACTTCCTTAAAAATCTTTGCTGCTGTCTCCGGAAGAATATTGCATCCGGTTCTTCCAGGTACATTATACATGATGATCGGTAACTTTGTACACTCTGCAATTTCAGAATAATAACGTACCAGACCGCCCTGTGTACATTTATTATAATAAGGTGTCACTGCAAGGATTCCGTCCGCTCCTGCTTCCTCTGCTTCCTGTGTCAGATAAATAGCTTCTCTTGTGCAGTTCGAACCGGAACCAGCCACAACCGGTACACGGTGTTTTGCAAATTCTACTGCTGCTTTGATCACTTTACTGTGCTCTTCCATGGTCAGTGTGGAACTCTCTCCTGTCGTTCCTGCAATGATGATCGCATCTGTTCCCTGGTCGATCTGCCATTCGATCAGTTCCTGTAACTTTTCGTAATTGACTTCTTCGTTTTCTTTCATCGGTGTGACGATCGCTACACCTGCTCCTTTAAAAATAGACATTGCATTCTCCTCCTATCGTCATTATACGCACTGCATTTTTTTTTTGTTAAAAATGTTGCTACAGTAAAGTAAAAAAAGACCGGCTGACGAGCCGGTCTCAAAATTCTAATATTATACGCATTCTGCATCTTTGCAGATCTGCCTAGAATCTGATAGCTCCCCATCTCAAATGATCTCCATTCAGATGACAGTCATAAAGTTCTTCACTTTATGCCCAAGTAATATGCCTTCAGGCTGCATACCCTTTCGGCGTACTTTCCTTTTGCTTCTTATCAACTGTTCCTGATACATCCAAAAAGCGACTCATAAAGCACGCGACCTCTACCAAGCAATATTTTCATTGCGTAAATCATAACACCATCTTATTCCATTGTCAATGCACGATTTCCCTATCAATATCTACTCTCAGGAATGATTTCCCTGTTAACATCTACTCTTCGTCTTCGATAAATTCCACTTTGCTCACGGAAACTTCATATGCCACACGCTTTTCCGTCTCTGTCTCGCTCAGTTTCTTCACATACTCCCTGCTCTGGATACGTCCCCATACCTGAACATGCCCACCGACTTCAAAACCGGATGCAAACCTTGCATTTCTTCCCCAGCAGATACATGGAATATAATCCGATTTTCCATAAGAGCGGTTCACTGCGATCAAAAGGTCTGCAATCTCTCTTCCAAGCGGTGTTTTCCGGTAAATCGGATCTTTGCAGATGTAGCCATCCAGAAAAATCTGGTTCGTCTTAACATCCTCATCGATCTCATCTAACAATTCCAGTTCCCTTACAAAAACGGATAAAACAAGACGGTTCTTTTTTTCCTCGTGCCGGTTGAATGACCGGAACTGTCCCATAACATATATGGTCTGACCAATATAGTCCTCATTCACGTCAATGAGCCGTTCTGAGATCATCAGTGGTATGTAATCCATAAAATTGCTCAGCCGGTTGACTGCGACATCTACCACATAAAAGCCCTCTCCATACACTTCGTGGCTGAATCTGAAATCAGAAACAATCTCTCCCACAATTGACACCTGGTTATTTTCAAAAATTTTATCTGCCATGAATTTTTTCTCCCTTCCTCTTATCACCGGAATCGACCGGTGATTTGCCTGACAACTATGGTTTTACCATTTCCTTCCAGAAAAAATTTCGTGTAACTTGTCGATAAGTTTTTTATATTGTTTTGAAAAAAAATATTGCTGCCTACTTGCGTTCTCATAAAATTGTGATAGAATATATGGGTTCGAGTTAATTTATAAGCTATATTAATAGGAAAAGACAGGATTTATTTCTAGATAATTTCTTTTCCGCACAGAAGAAAGAGAGATTTTTTATGAAGCAGAAACGTGAAGACGTACGTAACATAGCAATCATCGCCCACGTTGACCATGGCAAAACAACACTGGTCGATGAACTTTTAAAACAGAGTGGTGTATTCCGTGAGAATCAGGAAGTTGCTGAACGTGTCATGGACTCCAACGATATTGAGAAGGAACGTGGTATCACAATCCTCTCCAAAAATACAGCGATCACTTACAAAGGAACAAAGATCAACATCATCGACACTCCTGGCCACGCCGATTTCGGTGGCGAGGTAGAGCGTGTCCTTAAAATGGTAAACGGTGTTATCCTTGTCGTTGACGCATTTGAAGGTGTTATGCCTCAGACCAAATTCGTTTTGATGAAAGCTCTGGATTTAAAACTCCCAGTTATCGTCTGTGTCAATAAAGTAGACCGCCCGGAAGCCCGTCCAAACGAAGTTGTGGACGAAGTATTAGAGTTATTTATGGATCTGGATGCCTCTGACGAGCAGTTAGACTGCCCATTCCTTTTTGCTTCCGCAAGAGACGGTTATGCCGTTCGTGAAATCCACGACCTTGTAAACAACAAAAAAGATATGACACCATTATTTGAAACCATTTTAGATTACATTCCTGCTCCGGAAGGTGATCCTGAAGCACCGACACAGGTACTGATCAGTACCATTGATTACAATGAATACGTTGGACGTATCGGTATCGGTAAGATCGACAATGGTTCCCTGAAAGTAAATCAGGAAGCGGTCGTAGTCAACCATCACGATCCTGACAAAAAGAAAAAAGTCCGCATCAGCAAATTATATGAATTTGACGGATTAAATAAAGTAGATGTCGAAGAAGCAAATATTGGTTCCATCGTTGCAATTTCCGGTATTGCTGATATTCACATCGGTGATACGATCTGTTCTGTGGAGAACCCGGTTGCGATCCCATTCCAGAAGATCTCCGAGCCGACTCTTTCCATGAACTTCATCGTAAATGACAGTCCATTGGCAGGTCAGGAAGGAAAGTTTATTACTTCCCGCCACTTAAGAGACCGTTTATTCCGCGAGTTAAATACAGACGTTTCCCTTCGTGTAGAGGAGACCGATTCCCCGGACAGCTACAAAGTATCGGGCCGCGGCGAATTACATTTATCTGTATTGATTGAAAATATGCGTCGTGAGGGATATGAGTTTGCCGTAAGTAAGGCTGAAGTATTATATCACACAGACGAAAACGGCAAGAAATTAGAACCTATGGAACTTGCCTATGTCGATGTTCCGGATGAGTATACCGGTGCTGTTATCGACAAGTTAAGCCAGCGCAAAGGTGAAATGATCAATATGAAACCTCTGACCGGCGGATATACAAGACTTGAGTTCAATATCCCATCCCGCGGTCTGATCGGTTACAGAGGCGAATTTATGACCGATACCAGAGGTAATGGTATTATCAACACCATTTTCAATGGCTATGATACTTACCGCGGAGATATTGCTTACCGTCAGCTTGGTTCGCTGATCGCATTCGAATCCGGCGAATCTGTCACTTACGGTCTGTTCTCTGCACAGGATCGTGGTACTTTATTCATCGGACCTGGTGAAAAAGTATATGCAGGTATGGTCATCGGTTCCTGCTCCAGAAACGAGGATATCGAATTGAACGTTTGTAAGAAGAAACACCTTACCAATACACGTTCCTCTTCCGCTGACGAAGCATTGACTTTAGTTCCGCCTAAGATTTTAAGCTTAGAGCAGGCGCTTGACTTCATCGATGTCGATGAATTATTGGAGGTTACTCCGAAATCCCTTCGTATCCGTAAGAGAATTTTGGATCCGACTTTAAGAAAAAGAGCGAATTTTAAGAAATAAAAAACGGCTCTACGCCTTTTTTCCAGAAACTATAAAAACCTATGCAACATTCAACGACAAACAGGAGAATATGTATGAAAAAAATATGTACATTTTTCGGATTGCTGATATCCATGTGTCTGCTGCTGAATGTCGGTTTTAGCTCTCTGTCCGTAAAGGGCGCAGCTGCCGGGAATACAGAACAGACTTCCGATTCAAACTTTACAAATTTAATCGTATTTGCCAGATTTGCAGATGAGAATGAATTTGTGAATGATATTTATCAAGGTGTCTCTGTGCGGGAGATCATAGACAATTCCTATAACACTGCCTATTATTCCGTGGGCGATTACTACCGGAATGCGTCCTCAGACAAATTGCGCATGAATAGCCTTTATCTGTTTGATAACGGCGGTTCCCTGCAGTTGAAACATGAACGCGGTTACTATGCCGGTTACAGTGCAGATAATCCAATCGGTTATAAAACAAGTGGTGAAAAAGCCTACCGTATGTACGAGCTGCGCACCGATTGGTCTGATGCCATAAACAAGGCGATCCAGGATGGAAACCATATTACGAATTACAATGGCAGCCAGACATACAGTTATGAGGATCTTGACAAAAACCGGGATGGAAAGATCGATTCCATTACAGTTATCTATAAAAACACGACACAAAATATTGTGATAAACCGCTCTGATCCGCTTTGGAACTATAAGGATTATGCAGACTATGTGGAGATCAATCTTGGCGATGGCAGAATGCTTCAAAGCCAATATTATGTACAGGTCATAAATAACTACTCAACTCTGTATATGGCAAACAATGATCAAAAACCGATCGTTTCATTGAAGTCTCCGATCCATGAAATGGGGCATATATTTGGTCTGCTGGATTTATACAATTCGTCAGGTCAAACGCCGGTTTATTTCATGTCTGCCATGGCAAATGCCATCTCACCTGTTCCACAGGGGCTTTCGATCAAAGAAAAAGAGGCTCTTGGATGGACAGACCATAGTACTCTAAAGACGATCACAGAACCGGGTGAATACAAAGTAAAGCTCAGCGGCACAGCTACCGGTACTGACGACTGTATCGGATATAAAGCAGGCATTCCGGAACTGAACAGGACACTGTATCTGGAATACAGAAACTTTTCAACAGATGGCAGCAAATATGATAAGTCAGAGAAGCAGCTGACCAATTCAGAAACATCAAACATAGCATCCGGTTTAGTCTGTTATCTTGCACAACCTGACATCCGCTTTCCAAGCAATCTAAATGGAAAACCGGGAAATTGGGCACTGGAAGTTAAGGGCGGTACACAATCCACTAAATCTGATGCAGCCCTTGGCTTAAGTGATTCGCTTCAGGTTACAGACAAACTCAAAGTGACTGTCACTGCTATAGAAGGGGAAGTCCTTACCTTTCAAATCGAAGGGGAAATGGAACAACATGTCCATTCCGGTGGACAGGCGACCTGTACGAAAAAAGCCGTCTGTGAAGAATGTGGGATGGAATACGGAGAAATAGATCCAACATGCCATTTGAATCTCCAGCGACAGGGCTTTAAAGAGCCAACACAGGAGGAAAATGGATATACCGGTGATCTGGTATGTACAGATTGTAACGCCATAGTAGAAGCTGGTGAGATCATTGATAAATTACCAGTCACTCCACCTGATGGAAAACCGGAACCGGAAATACCGCCTGTGTCTCCTGGTAATCCACCGGTCATGCTGGAAGGTGACAAAGCAGAAGTGAGCAAAAATCCAGACAATAACTCCGGTGCAGTATTTCGTTCCAGTGCACCGCTCGATAACTTAATCGAAGTTAAGGTAGATGAAAAAGTATTAGTGAAAGATAAAGCCTATACCGCCTGCTCCGGAAGTACTATCATAACTTTACTTCCATCCTTCCTTGCCGGTCTTTCCGAAGGAGCTCACAACATTGCCATTGTATCAACAACCGGAACGGCAAAGGCGGATTTTTCTGTAATTTCAGATCCTGCCCCGGTGCCACCAGCTCCGGTACCACCGGCATCCACACCTGTACCACCGGCATCAGGTAATACAAACACTGCTGGTTCATCTACAGATACATTGGCAGATCCGGTTTCCGAAACTGCTTCTACAGCCGGATCTGCCAATGTATCCG
>OOBB01001138.1_pt1 | contig 10025 bp, 9 predicted proteins | sample 1671661 | NCBI WGS metagenome assembly OOBB01 (sample SAMN06348179, study PRJEB24527) | human gut metagenome | biome: human gut; feature: ankylosing spondylitis patient; material: feces | host: Homo sapiens | place: China | collected 2015-10
GTTTCATTGTCACTTCTGTTTGTTCCTAAGTGACAACCTTTTTCAGGGAAGTACAAGATTAAGGAACTCCTGGATCTTTACAAGGAAAATAAACCTGTTTTTGCAGTAATATATGGTAGAAGAAGGGTCGGAAAAACCTTTCTCGTAAGAGAATTGTTTCAGGATAAAATGAGCTTTTACCATACGGGCTTATCTCCTTACGAGTTGAGTGGTCAAAAAATAATGGAGCAACAGTTGACTAGCTTTTACTCCAGTCTTGTTCGCTATGGCAGCAAGGGTAAGAAGGTGCCATCCTCTTGGCTCGAAGCTTTTGATGCACTCATCAATCTCTTGGAAGAGCAAGATGCAGACAAACGTCAGGTGATATTCATAGATGAATTGCCATGGCTTGACACTCCCCGCTCGGGATTTGTTACAGCATTAGAGCATTTTTGGAATGGATGGGCTGCAGGAAAGCAGAATATCATGCTTATCGTCTGCGGCTCTGCCACGTCATGGATTTCAGACAAGCTGTTAAACAACAAAGGCGGTTTGTTTGATCGCACAACTGATGAAATCAAGTTGCGCCCGTTTACATTAGGCGAATGTGAAGAATACTATCAGGCTAACAACATCGTGATGTCTAAGTTCGACCAGATACAATGTTATATGGCTACAGGTGGCATTCCTTATTATATTTCCATGCTTCAGAAAGGCAAAAGTCTGGCTCAGAATATGGACAGGCTTTTCTTCGAGCCTGCAGCCAAACTCGGCTTAGAGTTCGACCGTCTCTATTCTTCTCTCTTTACTAATGCGGAGGATTGCATGACTATCGTGCGCCTTCTGGCTCAAAAAAGACAGGGATATACGCGAAAAGAAATTGTTTCGCTTACAAAAATACCTAATGGCGGGGGACTTTCTGCTACATTAAAATCACTCGAAGTGAGTGATTTCATAACATCGTATGTTAAGTATGATTATCCCAAGCGTGAGGTATATTTCCGTCTGACAGATTTCTACAGCAAATTCTATTTGTCATTTATTGATGGCAGAAAGATGACCAATCCGCATTTCTGGCAAGACAACCTGCTGACACCTGAGCTGACAGCATGGCGAGGTTTTACCTTTGAATCGCTTTGCTATTATCATCTGCCACAAATCAAGCAGGCGATCGGTATTAGTGGAGTGCAGACAGAGGTGAGTCCCTGGAAAAGCAGAAAAGAGAAAGATGGTGCGCAGATAGATATGATTATTGACAGAGCCGACCGCGTCATCAATGTTTGTGAAATGAAATTCTGCGAGGATGATTTCTCCATCAATGCTGCTTATGATAAGAATCTGCGCCATAAACTGAGTACGTTTGCTGAAGAAACGAAATGCAGGAGTTCCTTGCATCTTACATTGGTTACTACTTATGGGCTTAAGTTCAACGAATATGCCGGTCGGGTACAAAGTGTCGTTACAATGGATGATTTGTTTAAATGACAGATACAGTTCTTTAGTGCAAGTAGCTTCGAGGGCAGATGAAAGTACTTACGATAGTTAGCGTAACTATATTCGTTTTATTATGCCCGATTATTAGGTTAGCTGTTTGTCGGGAACAGCCGATGGGAGAACCGAAAATAGTCAACTGGCAAAATATAAATAGCTAACTGGTAAAACGCAAACAGCCGACTAGCGCATGAGTGGCTAGTCGGCTGTTTTACTGGAACAGTTATCGAAACCTCCTTTATTTTGTTTTCGTATAGGCTTCCTGCCAAATACTCTTCACTCTTCACCAAAAGCCCCGAATCCCCTGTGTTTATCGGCATTCCGAGGGGTGAAGAGTATTCGGGCACTCTTCACCTACTCTTCACCACTCTTCACCCTTCAGTTCTGGCTGATTTGCAATCCACCTATCAGTCTTTCGCATCTGTTTCCGTTCCTGAAGGTGAAGAGTGGTGAAGAGTGGGTGAAGAGATAAAAACAACTCTTCACCCCTCGGAATGCCGATAAACACAGGGGTTTCCGGCCGAAAGGTGAAGAGTGAAGAGTATTTTGATGATAGCTTCGTTTATTTCTTAAACAGTCTTTGGTTTCGCCTTCCAGACGATGCAAGTCATCAAGACAGACATCAGGGCTGCGCCAATCCAGAAATAATTGATGTAGGTAAAGTAGTAAGTCTCTACGCCATTTACCAGATGCTTGTTGCCCTCGATGAGCAGACCGCTCATGATGTCCTGGATGCCGGCACCCACATAACTCGCTACGCCGACAACGCCAAGAGCAGCACCCGATGCATTCTTAGGCGCAATATCTACCGCCATCAAACCACCAAAAGTTTTTGTTTCATCTTCTTTATCATATATTTCATTCCATTCGGAATGTTACATGATAGCCTGCCACATTATGCTCGGCTAGGGAGAGGGTGATGGATTGCATCATCAGCATCTGGCGGGAGATGGAGAGGCCGATGCCCGAACCTGATGGCTTGGTAGAGAAGAAGGGGATGAACATCTCCTTTGCCACATCGGCTGGGATGGGGGCACCATTGTTGCTGAAATAGATGCCCGAGAATTGTGAACTCTCGATGCTCTCTGGATGTTTGTGGAAGCATCGAATGTCGATGGCTGAGGCGTGAGCCTCGATGGCATTCTTGGTCAGATTGATAAATACCTGGTGCAGCATGTTTTTGTCGGCAGACCAGGTGGCATCTTCGGGGATATGGATGTGCCATTCTATCTGAGGATAGAGCGGCTTGATGCCTTCCACGAAATCCTTGAGTGGAATGTTCTCGATGACAGGTTCTTGTAGCTGGGTGAGCTTGCGGTAGCTGTCCACGAAACTGGTGAGCGACTTGCTGGTGTCTCGAATGGCTCGGATGCCTTCCTCGTAGGGCGAGCCTTGGAGGTCGGGATTGCTCAGATAGGCTTGGCAGATGCTGGAGATGGGGGCGGTGGCATTCATAATCTCATGGGTGAGCACTCGGGTTAGCTTTTGCCAAGATTCCACCTCATGCTGCGCCACCAGTCTGCCGATGTCGTTCTCCATATCGTTGAGGGCTTGCTGCAAGGCTCGTTCTCCAGAGAGCAATCCCTTGGTGGATAGACGGAAGGAGTAATCGCCATTGCGGATAGCCTCTTGCATCAAGAAGGCACGGCTCTTCAGGTTGCGCTGATGGCGCAAGAAGAGATAGATGATGCCTCCGATGATGAGGAGAATGATACCTATTATATATATGTGGAAGATGGTGTCCATATCAGATGTTGATAATCATGAATGATTGTGATGGAAAATTATCGCTTTAACTTGGCGTAAAGCGTTTGGCGAGTGATGCCGAGGAGTTCGGCGGCGCGTGAGATATTGCCGTGGCATTGATCCACAACCTTGTGAATATGAGTGCTCTCGATGCTCTCCAGCGTCTCTACTTCTTGGCTTCGGTCGATGGCATCCTTTAGGGTTCTGATGAGTTCATCGTTATCCCAAGGCTTGGTGATGAAATCGGCGGCTCCGCTTTTCAATCCCTTGATGGCGAGCTGGATATCTGCGTAGGCGGTGATGAGCACCACGGGGATGTTGGCATGGAGACGGCGGAAGGTGCGGAGCCAAAGCAAACCTTCCTGTCCGCTGTTTACGCCCAAGGAAAAATTCATGTCGAGCAAGATGATGTCCACTGGCTCTTGTTGGAGCAGAGTGGGGGCGGTGTCTGGGCGAGGCAAGGTGAGAATCTGCTCGAATGTACCGCCCAGGCATATCTTCAAGGCTGTGAGTATCGATGGATTGTCGTCGATAACAAGTATTGTTCCGTATTTCATCTATTTGTGTTCTGTTATATCTTTTGTTTGCAAAAGTACACTTTTTTCTTGAAATAGCCAACAAAATGGAATGTGATGTGTGATTATCATACAGAAAAGTGTATGAATTTCATACAATCCACTTGCCGCTGGCTTCTGGTCTTTGGCAGAATCAAAAGGAATGGCTACCTTTGCATCAGAAAAAATAATGAAACAACAGATATGAAAAGTTATTTTAAGTTCTTATCACGCAACAAGCTCTACACGGCTATCGAGGCTTTCGGACTCTCGATAGCCTTGGCTTTTGTGATGATTTTGGTATCCTACGCCTTCATGGAGTATCGGGTGGGCACGCATCAGCCAGATGCCAAGAATCTCTATGTGCCTGGTTCGGGCGATTACCTTGGCATGACCTTGGGTACGGCTAAGGAGTTCTTTCCTTCCATCCCGGAAATCAAGGAATGGACCCGATTTAGCGATTATTATACAGACAAGGGTGCTGTGGTGGATGGTCAATACTTCCATGTGCAGGCACGTGCCATAGATTCTAACTTCTTGGATATGATGGGAATGAAGTGCAGGGGATGCGCCGCCCATCAAGTGCTGACGGATATACATCAAGCCCTCATTTCCGAGTCTTTTGCCAATAGGGCTTTTGGCAATGCAAATCCTATCGGACAGGTTGTTACATGCGATACGCTGCAATTCAAGGTGGTGGGTATCGTGGATGATTTCGGCAGGGAAGACCTGCTGGAACCCACCGACATCTTTGTCTCCATGAAGTTAAAGGAGAAAGATTTAGATCCGATGGACCAGTTTGGCGAGGTTGTTACCATCGCCCAACTGGCAGATAATGCTGATCCAGAAAAGGTGAACGCCACGTTGCTCAATAAATATATGGGTTATTGGAAGAAATGGTGGAGTCGCAAGAAGACGACTGGCAGTTTCTTGTGGGGCTCTAGCTTGGTGCGCTGGGACAAGTTGTATTTCTCGGATATTACATGCCCGCATGTCCGTCATGGCAGCAAGACCTTGGTCAATGTCTTGTTGATCGTGGCGCTTGTTCTCTTGCTATCAGCCATCTTCAATTACATCAATCTCACCGTGGCGCAGATAGGCAATCGAGCCAAGGAGATGGCTACCCGCCGCCTGTTGGGTGAGTCGGTACTGGGTGTGGTATTGCGCTATATCAAGGAGGCAGCACTCTTCACGGCAGGTTGCTTCTTGCTGGGCATTTTGCTGGCTTGGGCATTCACACCTTTATTTAATAGCATCTTGGATACGAAGATTTCGCTCTTCTCTTCGCCTGCCGTTTGGGGATGCCTGTTGGTGGCTTATCTCGTTATCTCCTTGCTGTCGGGCTTGTTCCCAGCCATTGTGGTGTCTCGCTTCAATCCGATAGATGTAGTGAAGGGCACCATCCGCTTGCGCAGCAAGATGTGGTTTAGCAAGATATTCATCGTAGCTCAGAGCGTTATCAGTATGTCGCTGGTGGTGATGGCTATCACGATGATGCTCCAGATGCGCCATCTCGCCAACATACCTTTGGGGTATCAGACGAAAGACATTCTCTGCATCTCCACCACTTTCGGATTTGATAATGTGGATGTCAGAAACGCAGCGTTGATAGCGAGATTGAAGTCTCTGTCAGAGGTGGAGGAGGCTACGGCTATCGGCAACAATCCTGTCATCAGCTTTGCTAATGGAGTGCATGATGAGAAGGGAGAAAATATAGCGTTCTTGCGATTGAGCGTATTGGATTCCATAGCGATGAAGATGATGGGCTTCAAGGTGCTGGAGCGATATTCTGACCCAACGCCAGGCAAAATCTGGGTTAGCGAGGAAGCTAAGCGAACCTTTGGCGTATCGAGCAAGAAACCATATTTCGGTAATCGTGAAGGCAAGCCAGAATATGAGGTTTGTGGCGTTGTGAAAAATTTCCACTGTGGCGACGCTCTTGATGAGTTCAAATCTGACAAATTTGGAAATCATAATGCGATACGTGTTCCTTCCAATCATGATGTGCTTTGGACCATCTTGGTGAAGACTCGTGGTGACCATGCCCAAGCCTTGGCTGCTATCCGGAGTGCCTGCAAGCAAGTGGCTAAGGAACAGTTGGGCGTACCTACCGACATGGATACGGAGTATCTGGACGACACCTTGGCTGATGCGCTCAAGGAGAAGCACAACATGATGGTGCTCATCATCACCTTCATGGGCATCTCCATCTTGATTTCCGCCCTCGGCTTGTTTGGCATGTCGGTATATTACGGCAACCAGCAGCGCCGACAGATAGCCTTGCGCAAGGTGATGGGAGCCTCGGTGACTGATGCGGCATGGCAACTTTCCAAGCGATTCCTCAGCACATCGTGTGTGGCTGTGGTTATCGCCATCCCATTGTGTGTCAAGCTGATGCAGGAATACTTGATAGGTTTCAAATATCGCATCGATTTCCCTTGGTGGACATTGGTAGCAGGAGCTATCTTCACCTTGCTGCTAGCCTTGGTATCGGTCTTCAGCTATACCCTGCGCACCGCTCTGGAGAATCCGATAGACTGCATCAAGATGGAATAGCATGATGAGCTAAGTAAACATTAAACACTACACATTAAACATTAAATCAAGATGATACGTACAGAGAATTTAACGAGAATATTTCGTACAGAAGAGATAGAGACCATCGCCCTGAACGGCGTGAACATCAATGTAAAGGATGGCGAGTTTGTAGCCATCATGGGACCTTCGGGATGTGGCAAGTCTACCTTGCTCAACATCCTCGGCTTGCTCGATACACCTACCGAGGGTAAGTATTGGCTGGGCGATGAGGAGGTAGGACATCTCAAGGAGCGTGAGCGCACGGCTTATCGCAAGGGTCGCATCGGTTTCGTCTTTCAGAATTTCAATCTGATAGATGAGTTGACGGTAGAGGAGAACATCGACCTGCAGCTCAAATATCTAGGCATTGGCAAGGCGGAACGCAAGGAGCGAGTGCTCGACATCCTGCGCAAGGTAAAGCTCAGTCATCGTGCCAAGCATTATCCTCATCAGCTTTCGGGCGGTCAGCAGCAGAGGGTTGCCATCGCCCGTGCCGTGGTGGGCAAGCCTAGCATCATCCTTGCCGATGAGCCTACGGGTAACCTCGATTCCAAGAATGGTATGGAGGTGATGCAGTTGCTTAGCGAGCTGAACGAGGAGGGAACCACCATCGTGATGGTGACGCACTCCAAGCACGATGCTACCTACGCCAGTCGCATCATCAATCTGTTTGATGGACAAGTGGTGGATGCGATGAATGATCAGCTTTAAGCTGCGGTTTTCTGTCCAACAATTAGACGGTGGTGTCTAATTGTTGGACAGTTTGTTTAATGAGGATTTTTATTTAATGGCTTGATTATCAGGAGAAATGCTGTTTTGGCACGGCTCTTGTCCTTATCATGCCAAAATGAAGAAGATTATGAAAAGAATAGGAATATTGATAGGATGGTTGGTCTGGGCGGCTGGTGCCTCGGCACAGAGCTGGAGCCTTGACGACTGTATGAAATACGCCGTGGAGCACGCCACGGAGGTGAAGCGAGAGGTGGTAAATGCCCGCCAGCGCAAGCAGGATTACCAGCATGCTGTGGCAGGATTCCTGCCTACCGTTACGGGTGGCGTGCAGGGACAGTACGCCTGGGGACGAAACATCGACCCGGAAACCAATACTTATAATAATGTAACGACATTCAACAACTACTATCAGCTTTATGCCGAACTGAATGTCTTCGATGGTTTCGCCACCATCAACGCCTTGAAGCAGGCTAAGCTGAGCCGGGATTATTCTGCCACGGCGATGCAGAAGATTCAGGATGACCGAGCCATCGACGTGATGCAGAAATATGTGGATGCTGCCTATGCTGAGGCAAGCATTCGGATAGCAAGCGAGAAACTGAACGAAAGCAAGCGGATGCTGGCTAAGATGAAGCGACTGTATGAACTGGGCGAAAAAGGGCGCCCGGATGTGGTACAGATGGAATCGCAGGTGGCGGAAGATGAATACAATCTTACGCATCAGGAGAATGTGGCAAAACAGAGTCTGCTCGCCTTGAAATCGGCGATGAATTTTCCGGTGGATGAAGAGCTGAAAATCCAGATAGCTGAAGAGCGGAATCTGAAGCTAAAGGCAGAAAATAAAGAGGTTTCAGCTTCTTATACAAATTCCGAAGCCATTTACCAGGGCTTCCAGCATATTTCTCCCGATTTGAAGTCGGCAGAATACGAAGTGGAGCGGGCACGATATGATTACAAGATAGCAAAAGGCAGATTGCTGCCATCACTCTCTCTCGGTGGCGGCATTTCTACCAACTATTATAAGAATCTCTCTCAGAAAGGGCAATACGATGGGTTTGCCTCGCAGTTTCACAACAACCAGGGCGAATACCTCGCGTTGACCCTTTCCATACCTATTTATAATAGCGACCGCTGGCACAGCGTGAAGAAGGCACGCAACGACTGGCAACTGGCACAGGTGAACCTGGAGGAAACCCGTCGCAAGCTTCACGACCAGATAGCCCAGGCGGTAATGGATGCAGAGGGTTACGCCAAGGAGTTGCATCAGATGCAGAAGAAGGTGGCCTCCGATTCGCTCGCCTATCACATGTCGAGCCGGAAGTTTGAGGAAGGAATGCTTTCCACCTTCGACCTTCATACCGCAGCCCAGACGCTTCTGGAAAGCAGAATCAAGGAACTCCAGATGCAGATGCTGCTCATCATCAAACAGAGATTGGTTGCTTATTATCAGGGAGAAAATTTAATAAGATAAATTATGGATATAAAGATAGAAAAGAAAAAATATCTCGTGCCTCGCAAGTACTGGGCATGGATTGGCGGAGGAGCGGTTTTGATCGCAGTCCTCATTTGGTTGGGATTGAGCAATTTCTCTTCCACCCTGAAGGTGGACAGGAAGGGATTGAGCATCGGAACCGTGGAGAAGGCGCAGTTCAACGATTATGTTTCGGTGGATGGACAGGTGGTTCCTATCTCCGTGGTACAGATCAGTTCCGAAGAAGGTGGTATTGTTCTGGAGAAAGTGGTGGATGAAGGTGCCCACGTGAACAAGGGCGATGTGATCGTGAAACTGAGCAATTCGAATCTCGACCTGGAGATTCTGAATGCCGAAAGCGAACTTGCCGAAAAGCAGGACATGCTTCGCAACACCCAGATTTCGATGGAGCAGGACCGCCTGAACAATAGCAACGAGGAACTGTCGCTTTCGCAGGATGTCATTACCAAGCGCCGCTCCTATCAGCATCAGGAGGCGTTGCACAAGGAAGAACTCAATTCGCGCGAGGAGTATCTGAAGGCTAAGGAAGATTATGACCTTGCCGTCAAGAAGCATGCACTCATCAGCAAGCGATTGAAGAAGGATGCACAGCTCCGCCGTTCGCAGATGGATCAGATGGGCGATAATCTGGAAGCCATGCAGAAGAATGTGCAACTGGTTCGCCAGCGCAAGGAGAAGCTGAACATCCGCAGCACCATTTCTGGCGAAATCGGCTTGCTCGATGTGGAGTTGGGACAGAGCATTTCTGCCGGACAGAAGATTGGAGTCATCAACGACCTCAGCGATTTCAAGGTGCAGGCGCAGGTGGATGAGCATTACATCGACCGGGTAAAACCGGGACTTACTGCCACCTTCGACCAGAACGGCAAGCATTATCTCCTGCAGGTTCGCAAGGTTTATCCCGAGGTAAGAGATGGCAGGTTCCGCATCGACTTCGTCTTCAAAGGTGTTCGCCCTGGCAATATTCGAACTGGTCAGACTTATTATGTAGATTTGCAGCTCGGTCAGTCTAAGCAGGCAATAATTATCCCTAAAGGCACGTTTTATAGTGTAACGGGTGGTCAATGGATTTTTGTTTTAGACAAGAGTGGCAAGAAGGCTTATCGCCGAAAGATAACCATCGGTCGCCAGAATCCTCTGTATTATGAGGTGATTGAGGGCTTGGAGCCAGGCGAGCAGGTTATCGTTAGCGGCTATGAGGCCTATAAGGATAATGATGTATTAGTTTTTAATTAGTAGTGATTAGTTAGTAATGATTAACTAGTAGTGATTAGTGATAAATTGGGCTAACGCCCTAGAAACAGGATATTTGATATGAATCATATTATTAACGCATTCAAGAATCTGCCTCGAAGGGGCCAGCACAATTTCGTGAAGATTTTGTGTCTGGCGCTCGGATTGGCAATCAGTTCGGTAATTATTGCCGAGATTTATTTCGAGCAGACTTACGATAC
>OOBB01001140.1_pt1 | contig 9998 bp, 10 predicted proteins | sample 1671661 | NCBI WGS metagenome assembly OOBB01 (sample SAMN06348179, study PRJEB24527) | human gut metagenome | biome: human gut; feature: ankylosing spondylitis patient; material: feces | host: Homo sapiens | place: China | collected 2015-10
GTTCCTGTTTTTACAGCCTTTTTTCTCTGTAAGGCTTCTTTCTTAAAGTCGGAAAAGGAAGCCTGTATTTTTTCCAGACGGTCAGCCGGAAAGCCTGCGGTATTTTTTACCCGGTTTATTTTGTTGCGCCAGTTCTGGCATTCATTTTTATAAAGCAGGTCATAGTTATTTTCTCTTGACCTCTCGTCAAATTCCCGCTTGTTTTGAAGCGCCTGTGCTTTTCGGCACTTGTCGCTGCACAGCTCATACCGCTGGCTCTTTGCCAGAAAATATTTTCCACAGACCTTGCACCGCCGGAAGCAAAGCCCCCAGTCATTCAGCCTGTTCAGATAATAGGTAATCAACGGGTAGAGGGACGCATAGGCAGACACACATTCTTCTGTGCGCCGGTTGTCCGGGAACCAGAGGTCAAGCCGGGTATCTTCTGACGGTGCGCCTTTGAAATAAAGGCTGCCAGCTTGAAATTGTTTCGGTTTTCCTGTCTCCCTGTCAAAGCTCATGGTTTCGTTTTGGAATACCCCGGTCAGTCTGCTCATTTTATCCATGAAGCGGTCACAGGCAGCGTTACGGTCACGGGGTTCTCTGGCAAGCAGATAGCTGTTCCAGATACGGAACGCCACATACATTTTCAGAGGGTCGTTGCTAAGATATTTCTCCCAAAGAAATTCGCTTGCCGCCTGCTCCAGCTCCGGCTGTTTCCATCGGTTGGAGTGGAGAGCTTGCCGCAGCGGAGAAAGCCCGTATAAGTTCCAGTCTCTGTCCGTGTCACGCTCAAAGTTTATCAAAAAAGTTCCCAGTGGGCGTGTCATATCACAAAGCACCTCTGCGTTTTGGCTCCCGTTCAGACGGAAGCGGATCTGCTGTTCTTCCCCAATCAAAATCCGCTCTTTCATTTTCTTCCTGTCCAGCGTCAGGACAAACAAAATCCTCTCAAAACATGGCTCATGCCGTATAAACTGATTCTCCATCCCTATCCCCTGCCTTTGTTTATGGTAATTATATAATTCAGTTATATCCGTTACACTCATGGTATCGCAGAATCATTGTTTTGTCAAGGATAGTACGCTATGATGATTGCGGTTGGTAATTTCGTACCGCACAGTACCTTGACAAGTGAATGACCGTCCAAAAGGGATATGACCGGCAGGAGAAGTGACGCATCCGGCGCACCAATGCAGGGAAACACCGCAGGAATGGGGCAGGAAAACGGCTTTTGGGGAGAACGGCAACAGGAAGCATTTTAACCTATTTGATTTATGGGAGGAACAGAATGAACGATAAAAAGAGATTGAACAGCTACGAGGATTTACCGCTGGTTCTGGATGTGGCGGACATTCAGCGGATTATGGGAATTTCAAGAGCGAGCGCCTATGAGCTGGTACACACACCCGGCTTTCCAGCGTTCCGCAGGGGCAGACTTATCAAGGTCAGCAAAATTGCTTTCTTTGAATGGATGGCAAAAGGCTCCGAAACCGTACCGGGAAGCGACAAATAAGCGTGAGGTATCATTCCCTGACTTGCAATACTGCCGCACTTTCCAAAGGGGCATACAGAGGGAAAAAAACTTAAAAATGATACCGAGACGCTACATCAAAACAGCCTATCTGCGTACATCAGATAGAAACGGAGAAAGGAGCCGGTTATGGCAAGAATGAGTAACAAGCGGCGGTTGGAATGGTCTTTCTTCTTAAATGACCGCAGCCGTATCACTTACAACGAACTGTGCCGGAAATGCCAGCACGAATGTAAACAGAGCTTCCGGGCGGTTGTGGTTGACTGCCCGAAGTATCTTTCCAAGCGTTCCAAGAAAAAGGACAAGACTGCCGGAAACGGCAAAATCCCTTAGGAACTAAGGGCGCACTTCTATACATAGTCTAAAGACCATGTATCGTGCGTCCTGCGGAGCTTACCTCTGCCGCTGATAAAATCAGCAATCCGAGGTCTGCGTTCGCTTCGCTCCGACAAGGTGGCTACACCCCCTTGCGCCGCTAAAGCGGCTATCCCCTGTGTACTCGCCGCAAAGAGAAATCCGCTCTGCGGTTTTCCCTTTTCATCGGGTTTTATAGAAGCACTGACACACGGACTGTCTGCGGATGGTCTTTCTTTATCTTATCAGCAAAGGATGTGAGAACATGGAAAAATCTTTGGAACAGTTGAAGCAGGAATATGAAAAAACCACTGTCCTGCTGGAACAGGAAAAACGGAAAATGCAGCGTTTGAAAAACCGGCAGGCGTATCTGGAAAGCGGTTCCCGGAAACAGAGGACGCACCGGCTGATTACCCGTGGGGCAGCTATTGAGAGCATTGCACCACAGACAAAGGAGCTATCCGAAGCGGAATTTTATTCCCTCATGGAAAGCATTTTGAATCTGCCGCAGGCGGAGCATTTCATCCGGTCTGCCACAGAGAACCACGCCCGTATTTCCGGGCAGGAGAAAGGCGGTGACTAAGGATAGCACTTTATCATTTTTCAATCGCACAGATCAAGCGCAGCGCCGGTCAGAGCGCCATTGCCAGCGCAGCCTATCGAGCCGGGGAGCGTCTTTACAGCAGCTACTATGGAGAAGTCAGCGACTACACCAAAAAGGGCGGCGTGATCGCTTCGGAAATCATGCTGCCGCCCCATGCGCCGGAAATATATCTTGACCGGGCGACCCTCTGGAATGCTGTGGAGAACTGCGAGAAACATCCAAAAGCACAGCTTGCCTATTCCTTTGATATTGCCATGCAGAATGAATTGACGCTGGAAGAAAACATGGAGCTGGCGAGGAAGTTCGTACAGGAGCAGTTTGTGACAAAAGGCATGATTGCCGACCTTGCTTTTCACAGCCCGGAGAAAGAGGACGGCGGCATCCCTAACCCGCATTTTCATGTGATGACAACCATGCGCCCTTTGAACCCGGATGGCACATGGGGACAAAAACAGCGTCGGGAATATCTTCTTGATGAAGATGGAAACCGAATCCGGGATAAAAACGGCGATTATATGTTTAACGCTGTCCATACAACAGACTGGCATGAGCCGGAAACGCTGGAACACTGGCGGGAGCAGTGGGCGGCTGCCGTTAATACAAAATTTGAGGAAAAAGGGCTGGATGTGCGTATCGACCACCGTTCCTATGTGCGGCAGGGGCTTGACCTGATACCTACTGTCCACGAGGGAGCTAATGTCCGGCAGATGGAAGCAAAGGGCATCCGCACCGAGAAAGGGGAACTGAACCGCTGGATTAAAGCCACCAACCGGCTCATGCAGGATGTGAGGAAGAAGATCAAAGCCCTGTTTGTCTGGATGGCAGAGGTAAAAGAAGAACTTTCCAAACCGCAGACACCGAGCCTTGCCGACCTGTTGATCGCTTATTACAACCAGCGCAACGCAGGGGCATGGAGCAATAAAGCCAGAACCGGAAACTTAAAGCAGTTTGCCGAAGCCGTCAATTATCTGACGGAAAACAAGCTGCTCACATTAGAGGATTTGCAGGAGCGTCTTTCCTCTGTCAACGAAGAATTTGAAGCGTTAAGCGACTCCATGAAAAAGAAATCTGCCCGGATAAAGGAATTGCAGGAATTGATACGGGAGGGCGAGAATTACCAGCGGCTAAAACCTGTTCATACGGAATTGAACAATATCAAGTTTAAGAAACAGAGGGAGAAATTTGAAACATCCCACGATGCGGAGTTACGGCTGTTTTATGCCGCCCGCCGTATTTTGAAAGAAAAACTGGACGGAAAACCCATTGCCCTGAAAGCATGGAAACAGGAATACGCACAGTTAAAAACAGAGTATGCCGAACTGTCTCCGCAGCACAAGCCACTCCGGGAGGAAGTCATACGGCTACGGCAGGTGCAGAACGCCGTAGATACCGCACTGCGCCGGAGGGAGCAGCCACAGGCAGTACAGAGAAAGAAACATGAGATGGAGCTATGATATAACCGGCAGCTTTACCGCTACCAGTATTTTTATGGAGGGAGCATTTGAATGTATTTGAAGCGGTGAAACAGTCTGTTACCACCCGGCAGGCTGCTTCATTCTATGGAATCCGGGTGGGGAGAAACGGCATGGTCTGCTGTCCATTCCACAATGACCGCACGCCCAGCATGAAAGTGGACAGCCGCTTTTACTGCTTCGGCTGCGGGGCTTCCGGGGATGTGATCGACTTTGCCGCTTTGCTGCATGGATTGGGGAAACGGGAAGCTGCGGTCAGGCTTGCGGAGGACTTCGGCGTTTCCTATGAGAAATCCGGCAATGCGCCGCCAGATAGGAAGCGTCACAACAGGTCACAGCCCCGACAAAAATCAGCGGAGCAGAGATTTCAGGAAACGGAACGGTATTGTTTCCGGGTGCTATGCGATTATCTGCGCCTGCTGGAGCATTGGAAAACAGCACACGCCCCACAGCCGCAGGATGCCATCTGGCATCCTCTTTTTGTGGAAGCGTTGCAGAGGATAAGCTACACAGAATACCTTTTGGATATTTTGTTATACGGAGAAATAGAAGAAAAAGCGGCATTGATCGCCGCACAGGGAAAGGAGGTGTTGCGGCTTGAACAGCGAATTTCAGAGCTTGCCGCCGGAAACGCAGGAAGCGGTCAAAAGGACGATGGACACAATGGAACCGGCGCAGACACCGGCAGAAATCCGGGAAACATTAGAGGGGACGCAGAAAGGCGGCGTGAAGAACAGCATCCGAAACTGCCTGACGGTGTTCCAGCGTGACCCTCTGTTTCGCGGGGCGCTGCGCCTGAACCTTTTGACGGAGCAGATTGACATTGTGAAGCCGCTGGGCTGGGAGCGCACCAGTACCACGCTGACCGACATGGACATGAACTACCTGCTTTTGTATCTGGAAGAAAATTACGGGCTTACCAGCGAGAAAAAGGTGCAGAGCGCCATCAAGATTGTTGCCAATGAAAACCGCTACCATCCGGTCAGGGATTACCTGAACAGCCTGCAATGGGACGGCACAGAGCGCATCCGTTACGCCCTGCATCACTTTCTGGGAGCCGATACGGACGAATACACCTATGAAGCCTTGAAACTGTTCCTGATGGGAGCCATCCGGCGGGTATTCAGACCGGGGAGCAAGTTTGAGGTCATGCTCTGTCTGGTTGGTGGTCAGGGAGCCGGGAAATCTACCTTTTTCCGGCTGCTGGCAGGCAGGGACGAATGGTTTTCAGACGATTTGAAAAAGCTGGACGATGAAAATGTGTACCGCAAGCTGCAAGGGCATTGGATTATCGAGATGTCGGAGATGATTGCCACAGCCAACGCCAAGAGTATTGAGGAAATCAAGTCATTCTTAAGCCGCCAGAAAGAAACCTACAAAGTGCCGTATGAGACACATCCGGCAGACCGGCTGCGGCAATGTGTATTTGGAGGGACGACCAACCGGCAGGACTTTTTGCCCCGTGACCGCACCGGCAACCGGCGCTTTCTCCCCGTGACGGTGTACCCGGAACGGGCGGAGGTTCACATACTGGACGATGAAGCGGCGGCGAGGGCGTATATCGAACAGATGTGGGCGGAAGCCATGACGGTTTATCGCAGTGGGAAGTATAAGCTGTCATTCAGCATGGAAATGAACCGATACCTGAACGCCCACCAGCAGGACTTTATGCAGGAAGACACACAGGCCGGCATGATCTACGCCTATTTGGAGGACTACACCGGCGACAGGGTATGTTCCAAGCAGCTTTATGAGGAAGCGCTGGGGAACTTAAATTCCCCGGCAGACTGGGAGACACGGGCAATCTGCGAGATTATGAATACCGGCATTGCGGGCGGCATCATACAGGGCTGGGTAGCCTACAAAAGCCCGAAGCGGTATAAGAAATACGGTTCTCAAAAAGGCTGGGAGCGTGTCAACCAAGCTCCGCCGGAGGGGGACGGTTTTCAGGAAATCACGGAAGAAGAAGCCCGGCAAATGGAACTTCCATTCTGAAAAGCCACCGGTTGACAGTTTGGTTGACGCTTTGGTTGACAGCCGGTTGACGGGGAAAAGCCTGATATTTGGGGCATTTCTCTCCTTTGTCAACCATGTCAACCAAGAAATCAAAGAAAAAGTAAAAAGTAATAATAGAGCGCCTATGGATTGTTTTCAAAGTCTTTTCTGCCGGTTGACACGGTTTGGTTGACACGGAGACAGTCTGCGGCTGTACACCTGTCTGACATTCCCTTGTCGGGCATATTTCATTTATGGAGGTAACTGCCTATGGCAAAAAGCAAAAACGAGAGCAATAACAAAAACAGCGGCACCCTGCTTACCGAAAAAGACGGCACCCAGTATTTTGTCATGGGGAAAGTCCGTATCAAGGTATCGGAGCATTTCGCACAGGATGGGAAGCCGCTTGACAGCCTGCTGGAAGATGTGATCCAGCACGCTGCCGCCGCTTCCTGAAAAAATACGGAATAACGACTGTCAATCAGCCCACGCTTATGATATACTTGTACCAGCGAGTATTGTATAAGCGTGGGTTGTTTCTTTTAGAAGGAGGATTTTTAACCGTGAAACAACCATACAATACAACGATTTATAACACTGCACTATATTTGAGATTGAGCCGTGACGATGAATTACAGGGGGAAAGCGGCAGTATCCAGACCCAGCGCATGATGCTTAGACAGTATGCCGCAGAGCATGGGCTGACCGTTGTAGACGAGTACATTGACGACGGATGGAGTGGGACAAATTTCGAGCGTCCAAGTTTCCAAAGGATGATTGATGACATCGAAGACGGGAAAATCAACTGCGTTGTCACAAAGGACTTATCCCGTCTGGGAAGAAACTATATCCTGACCGGTCAGTACACGGAAATCTATTTCCCCAGCAAGGGAGTACGCTACATTGCCATCAATGACAATGTGGACACCATCAACGGAGAAAGCGAGCTTGCACCGTTCTTAAACATCCTGAATGAAATGCACGCCCGACAGACCAGCAAAAAGGTCAAGGCTGCCATGCACACAAGATTTGCCAATGGCGCACACTATGGAGCCTATGCACCGCTGGGCTATGTAAAAGACCCGGACAAAAAAGGTCATCTTCTGATCGACCCGGAAACACGCTGGATTGTAGAGAAGATTTTTGACCTTGCTGTACACGGGCGTGGAGCCGCCAGCATTACACGGATTCTGGTGGAGGAAAAAGTACCTACCCCCGGCTGGCTGAACTATGAAAGATACGGGACTTTCGCCAATATCTACGCCGGTGCGCCCGCAGAAAAAGCCTATGCGTGGACGATAGCACAGGTCAAGAGCATTTTGAAAGAGGAAACCTACATCGGTCACAGCATTCACAACAAGCAGAGCAACATTTCATTCAAGAACAAGAAAAAGGTGCGGAAGCCGCAGGAAGAATGGTATCGTGTGGAAAATACCCACGAAGCCATCATTTCCGAAGAAGTGTTCCAAAAAGTTCAGGAGCTGATTGCAAGCAGACGCAGGAAACGCAGAAACGGTACGACACAGATTTTCGCAGGATTGATAAAATGTGCAGACTGCGGATGGTCTTTAGCCTATGGGGAAAACAAGCAGAATAAGAACCCATACGGGTACTACCATTGCAGCAAGAACGGGCAGGGATTACGCCAGTGTTCCATGCACTATATCCGCTATGATGTACTGTATGCCTATGTGCTTGCAAGACTGCAATACTGGTCTATGCTGGCACAGAAAGACGAGGACAAGCTGCTGAAACGCCTGCTCAATGCCAGCGACAGGGAAAGAAACTCTGCGAAGAAAAAGCAGGCTGCGGAGCTGAAAAAGGCAGAGAAGCGTAAAGCCGAGGTTGACGGGCTGTTTGCTAAAATGTATGAGGACTGGTCTGCCGGACGCATAACCGAGTATAACTTCAATATGCTGTCCGAGAAGTACCAGAACGAGCAAAAGGAGCTTGAAACAAAAATAAGACAGCTTCACGAAACGATGGAAGCCGCCGTACAGACCGCAGCGGATGCTGAAAAGTGGATTGCCCTAATGAAACAGTATGTCAACCCTGTGGAGCTGACCGCCGAACTTCTGAACACTCTAATTGAAAAAATAACCGTCCACGAAGCTGTCAAGGGCGAGGACGGAAGCCGTGAGCAGGAAGTAGAAATCTACTACCGCTTCATCGGCAAAATCGACTGACCTTTCTTTTTTACCCAACAATATCTTTAATTAAGGGAGACGGGAAAGTCCATCCCGGATTCCGGGATCATGCTGGAGCTGTGTGAGCTTCTTAAAATTAACGTCAACGAACTCCTGTCGGGCGAAAGAATTATGGCAGAAGCATATGACAAGCGGGCAGAAGAAAACCTGCTGGCAATGAGACGAGAGGTTGAAGAAAAGAACAGGCAGATGCTCAGGACGGAATACTGGATTGGAGCTCCGGCAACTATTGCAGGACTGGTTATGTGTGCCGTAGCCGCATATGTCGAGATGGCGGTGTGGCTCAGGATTGTCCTTATTGTGTTTGCTCTGGTAATGATTGTCGCCGTTGCATTTATAGCAGTGGGGATCGAGCAAAAGGCCGGATACTATGAATGCCAGAATTGCCACCACAGATATATTCCTACATACTGGCAGACAAATCTTGCTATGCACATGGGCAGGACAAGATATATGAAGTGTCCGGAATGCAGCAAATGGAGTTGGCAGAAGAAAGTCCTCTCCAAGGAAAAGGAGGTGCAGTAATTCAAGAAAAAAGAGCCTGTTACATCGATACTGATCGGCGCGGCAACATTCTTGGTATTTACATTGATACTTGAAAAGCCTATTCAGAACGTGCTGGCGTTTCCGACAGCAATGGGTCTTTCGGATCACGCCGTCAGCCGGTTCCTGAACGCAAACCCTGTTCTACTGGCACTTGTAGCCGGTCTCTTTCCGGGATTGTTTGAAGAGACAGGGCGATTGGTTGCGTTTAATACCGTTCTCAAAAAGCGTAAAAACAGAGAAACATCGATCTCCTACGGCATCGGACACGGCGGTTTTGAGGTAATTCTGATATTGGGTATTACGTATATCCAGTATATTGCTTATGCCGTCATGATCAACACCGGCACTTTCGGAACTTTGGTTGAACAAGTTGCTGTACAGGCACCGGAACAGGCGGATACTGCCAAGGCATTGGCGGATACGATTGCAGCGTTCTCGTTCTCTGACATTGGAATAGCTTTTGTTGAAAGAGTATTTGCTGTTTTGTTCCATATTGGCGCATCGATACTTGTGTTTTATGCCTGCAAGGATAAAAAACATTTCTGGCTGTATCCTCTTGCGATCATCCTTCATACCGGAATGGATTTTATCGGTGGACTGTACATCTTTAATGTTATTAGCCTGTCTCCGTGGATGCTGGAGGGTATTGTTTCTGTATTCGGACTGGCGGTATTTTTCGGATCATACCTGCTGTTTTATAAGAAGGACGTCGGAGTTCTGACAAAAGAAGATTAAGACAGACCAAGGCTCCTCACTACTGATTAGGTTCAGTGGCGAGGAGCCTTTTTACGCTTCGATGTCGATTGTGAGGCCGGACTTAAATTCCACGGTGAAGTGGTCGGCAAAGACGGCGATCTTCTCGATGAGCTTTTTGACCTATAAAAAGGAACTGGAGAGATATGGCTTCAAAATCGGGAAAATATCCCTGAAGGAAAAGACCGTGAAAATCGAGCGATTAATAGATATCAGTTAGGAGGTCACATGATAAAAATAGAAAAGTTCAAAAGTGATAGATTAATAATCTGTGCACAATTTTATGATCACGTGATTACTGATACTCCCGATATGGATAAGTATGGCCGTTGGAAAAGAGGTCTGTGTCTGTATAAAAACAAAGGGTTTGTGTATCGTGGAATGCAAAACTTGTATGCAGTAAATAATTACTTGAAAGAGTTGGTAAACCGAAAGAATTTTGAATTGAATAAAAATTTTGTGGGCTTTTGGATGATGAATAACAGTTGATATGGTACAATGTATGTGAGCGCACCAACTATGACGGCGCAAACTGTAATAATGATATGAACCAT
>OOBB01001149.1_pt1 | contig 9961 bp, 7 predicted proteins | sample 1671661 | NCBI WGS metagenome assembly OOBB01 (sample SAMN06348179, study PRJEB24527) | human gut metagenome | biome: human gut; feature: ankylosing spondylitis patient; material: feces | host: Homo sapiens | place: China | collected 2015-10
TTCGCCAAGAAGTTCGGCCTGCCCATCATCGAGGTGGTCAAGGGCAACACCCCGTCCAATCTGGACGAAGCTGCCTTTACCGATGTGGCTACCGGTACGCTGGTCAACTCCGGCTTCCTGAACGGCCTGTCCGTGGTCGATGCCAAAAAGAAGATGATCACCTGGCTGGAAGAGACCGGCAAGGGCCGCGATAAGGTCAACTACAAGCTGCGCGACTGGGTGTTCAGCCGTCAGCGTTACTGGGGCGAGCCCATCCCCATGGTGCACTGCGACAAGTGCGGCTGGCAGCCCCTGCCCGAGAGCAGCCTGCCGCTGACCCTGCCGGACATCACCGACTTTGAGCCGGGCCCGGACGGCGAGTCCCCGCTGGCACGCCACAAGGACTGGGTCAAGACCACCTGCCCCTGCTGCGGCGGCCCCGCTACCCGCGAGACCGACACCATGCCCCAGTGGGCAGGTTCTTCCTGGTACTTCCTGCGCTATATGGACCCTCACTGCAAGGATGCTCTGGCCTCTAAGGAAGCACTGGAATACTGGTCTCCGGTGGACTGGTACAACGGCGGCATGGAGCACACCACCCTGCATTTGCTGTACAGCCGCTTCTGGCATAAGTTCCTGTACGATATCGGCGTGGTGCCCACGGCAGAGCCCTACCAGAAGCGTACTGCCCACGGCATGATCCTTGGCCTGAACCCCCACAGCTTTGTCAACCTGCCCGCCGAGGAACAGGAGAAGCTGCTGAAGGAGTACGGCAGCCAGAAGGCCGCCGAGAAGGCACTGGAAGAGAAGTACGGCGAGATGGCACGCCATCCCATCGTGAAGATGTCCAAGAGCCTTGGCAACGTCATCAACCCCGACGAGGTGGTGGACCAGTACGGTGCCGACACCATGCGTCTGTACGAGATGTTCATGGGCGACTTTGAGCAGGCTGCACCGTGGCAGACCTCTGCCATCGCGGGCTGCAACCGCTTCCTCGACCGCGTGTGGGCACTGAGCGACAAGCTGGTGGAGGGCGAGGGCTACCGCCCCGCCATGGAGACTCTGATGCACCAGACCATCAAGAAGGTCAGCGCAGATATCGAGAGCCTGAAGATGAACACCGCCATTGCCCAGCTGATGACGCTGGTCAACGCCATGTATGACAACGGCGGCGCAACCAAGGCCGAGTTTGAGACGCTGGTGCAGCTGCTGAACCCCTTTGCTCCCCACATGACCGAGGAACTGTGGGAGAAGCTGGGTCACAGCCACGACGAGCAGCTGGCCTACTATCCGTGGCCTGCCTACGAGGAAGCCAAGTGTGTGGAGGCTGCTGTGGAGATCGCCGTGCAGGTGAACGGCAAGGTGAAGGCACGCCTGAAGGTGCCCGCAGACATCACCGCCGAGGACGCCATTGCCACCGCCAAGGCAGACCCCGCTGTGGCTGCCGCGCTGGAAGGCAAGCAGCTGGTCAAGGAGATCTACGTCAAGGGCCGTCTGGTCAATCTGGCTGTCAAGGGCTAAACCAACCGATACCCTGCCGAAAGGCTGGATATACAACTACCCGCAGAGGCGGACTGGCGCATAAAACACCCGGGAACGTTTATTCAAAATCTTTTCAAAGATTTTGCGCAAAAAAACTTTCAAAAAAAGGTTGACGAACCGGAGAAAATGCGCTATACTGTCTACTGTTAGTTACCATGTAACAACGAAATTCCTGCCTCACGGTCCAAGGGAGGGAATAAGATGTCGGAAATTCGTGTTAAAGAGGGCGAGTCGCTGGAAAGCGCACTGCGTCGCTTCAAGCGCAGCACTGCTCGCAGCGGTGTGCTCGCAGAGGTTCGTAAGCGCGAGGCTTACGAGAAGCCGTCTGTTAAGCGCAAGAAGAAGTCCGAAGCAGCCCGCAAGCGCAAGTTCAAGTAATTGATTGCTTGGAATCGCACGTTGCTTTAGATTTTAAACGCGTTGCTAACGCCGATGTAGGGGAGCCTGTTTATGCAGGTTCCCCTATTTTCATTTTAAAGCTGCTTTGCGCAGGGCAGACTGAGAGGGTCTATTTATGCTCATTACCCCCGAATATGTTTTTAAGGACGTTACCCATATCACACCGGAATGGCTTGCCGCTAAGGGCATCACGGCTCTGGTGCTGGATATCGACAACACCCTGACCGCAGACCGCAGTCAGGAGCTGCCGGAGGAGGTGGCCGCGTGGCTTGCCGCCATGCGCAAGGCCGAGGTAAAGCTGACCATCGTCTCCAACGGTGCGGAAAAGCGGGTGCGCCCCTTTGCGGAAAAGCTGGGCCTTGCCTACCTGTACCGCGCCGCCAAGCCCCTGCCTTTTGCGCTGATGGTAGCACAGCACCGCATGGGCGTGAAGCACCGCCAGATGGCCATGGTGGGCGACCAGCTCTACGCCGACCGCATGGTGGCGGCGCTGTACGGCATTCCCGGGCTGATGGTCATCCCCCGCGGGCCGGACTTGGGCGCACAGGTTATCCTGAAACGCAAGTGGGAAAAAAAGCACTGGCAAAAGTACTACGACCGGGGAGGTAAGACCCTGTGAGAGAGACATGGAACATCCGGTTCGGCACCGCAGGCACCAGCGACAGCTTTGCCGCCCAAGGCTACAAAAGCAGCTTGGACGTGCCGGAGTACACCGCCAAAATGGGGCTGAACGCCTTTGAGTACCAGTGCGGGCGCGGGGTGCGTCTGGGGCTGGACAAGGCCGCCCGCATGGCTGCCCTTGCCGCCCAGCGGGATATCCTGTTCAGCGTCCATGCACCTTATTATATCAGTATGTCCAGTTTGGAGGAGGACAAGCGGCTGAACAGCATCCAGTACCTGCTGCAAAGCGCGGCGGTGTGCCGGGCGCTGGGCGGCAGACGCATCATCTTCCACTCCGGCAGCTGCGGCAAACAGAGCCGGGAAGCCGCGCTGGAAAAGGCGCTGGATACCATGCGCCGCGCTGTGGCTGCGCTGGACGAGGCGGGCTTTGAGGATATGACCCTGTGCCCGGAGACCATGGGCAAGGTAGGACAGCTGGGCACGCTGGACGAGGTGCTGACGCTGTGCGGCGTGGACAGCCGCATCACCCCCTGCATCGACTTCGGCCACCTGAACGCCCGCACGCTGGGCGGTATTCAGACCAAGGCGGATTATGCCGCCATTCTGGACCGCATGGCCGAGGTGCTGGGCGATGACCGTGCCCGGCAGTTCCATGTGCACTTTTCCCGCATCGAGTACTCGGCGGGCGGCGAAAAGCGCCACTGGACCTTTGCCGATACTCAGTTCGGCCCGGAGCCCCAGCCCCTGATGGAGCTGCTGGCAGAGCGTCAGCTGACGCCGGTGGTCATCTGTGAGAGCGCGGGCACACAGGCCGAGGACGCGCAGACGATGCAGCAAATGTACCGCGCAGCGCGGAATGTGTAAAAGATTTTGTGTTTTTATCGTCTTTTTTGCCCAAACCCCTTGCCAAACAGGGACAGATTGGGTAAAATAAATAGAGATATGCGTTAAGCATCTGAGATTAAATTTATGGAGGAATTCCTATGATTTCTGCAGGCGAGTTTCGCAATGGCGTGACCTTTGAGCAGGACGGCCAGGTTCTTCAGGTCGTTGAGTTCCAGCACGTCAAGCCCGGCAAGGGCGCTGCCTTTGTCCGCACCAAGACCAAGAACGTCATCACCGGCTCTGTGGTCGAGACCAGCTACAACCCCACCGCAAAGTTCCCGCAGGCTTTCATCGAGCGTAAGGACGTGACCTACAGCTACGAGGACGGCGATCTGTACCACTTCATGGACAACGAGACCTACGATGACATCCCCGTCAACGCAGCCGACGTGCCCGATAACTTCAAGTTCTGCAAGGAGAACGAGCTGTGCAAGCTGCTGAGCTACAAGGGCAAGGTGTTCAGCGTCGAGATCCCCAACTTCATCGAGCTGGAAGTCACCCAGACCGAGCCGGGTGTCAAGGGCAACACTGCTACCAACACCCTGAAGCCCGCTACCGTTGAGACTGGCGCCGAGATCCGTGTGCCTCTGTTCATCAACGAGGGCGATCACATCCGCATCGATACCCGCACCGGCGAGTATATGGAGCGCGTCTGATCATTTGTCGCATACCGGGCAGCGGGCAACCGTTTGCCCGGTTTTGTATTATAAGTTAGGAGGGCATTTCAGATGGAACTGAACAAGAAAGCAGCCTACCTGCAGGGCCTGGTGGACGGTCTGGGCGTGGATGAGAGCACCAAAGAGGGCAAGATCATCAAGGCCATGGCTGCACTGCTGGGCGAGATGGCCGATGCCATTGCCGCCATGGACGAGGATCTGACCCAAGCCTACGACCAGATCAACGATCTGAGCGAGGAGCTGGAGGATCTGGAGGCCGACCTGTACGAGGATGAGGATGCCGAGGACGAGGACGACGACGCAGCCGACGAGGATGAGGATGCGGGAGATGACGACATCGCCAGCGAGCCCTTCTACGAGGTAGCCTGCCCCGCCTGCGGCGAGACCGTCTACGTCAGCGAGGATGATCTGGATGCAGGCGAAGCTAACTGCGCCCACTGCGGCGTGACCTTTGAGGTCGCACTGGAAGGCGACGAGGACGAAGCCAAGGACGCCCCTGTGCAGTACGAGGTGACCTGCCCCGCCTGCGGAAAGACCGCCGTATTTGAGGAGGATGAGCTGCTGGACGGCGCACCCAAGTGCCCCAACTGCGGTGAGCCGCTGGACTTTGAGGTGACCGAGGAGTAAACGCTTCTTCATCGCCCGTGAAAAGGCAATTTTGGAAAATCCGCAGATTTTCCAAAATTGCAATCTAAAAAAGAAATTCCTATGAATATGGCCAAAGCGCACGCGAAGGCCATTCCAAATCGTCCCTGTAAAAACGCAATGCCGGGCAGTCCGCAGACTGTCCGGCATTGTTCATTTTAAATTGATTCAGCGGTTCTCGTTGGCCTTCTGCAGCCAGATGCCGCCGATGTCCAGCGCATTGTACAGGCCGTGCTTGGTGGTCTGACGCGCTACGCGCTCCTGCGGTGCCTTGGTGGTATCCGTAGAAAGCAGCATCAGGTGTACCTTGTCGGCTACCTGCTGCTCGCCCACCGGGGTGGTGGTCAAAATCTGCAGATACAGCACATAGGGATCGGTCATGCTGCCGTAATACAGCTCGTTGTCCTTGCGGACGAGGGGCTTGCCTTTATAAGTCAATTTCGGTGTATATGCCATCGTGAAAGCCTCCCTGTCGTTTGATTCATCTTAGTATAACACATCCTGCCTATGGGATGCAAGCGTTTGCAGCAGTGCTCTGTCGGTTTTGCACCAAAACAGCCCCGTACCGTGCAAAACCGACAGCACATTTTTGGCAAATGGGGTTTGCTGTTGGGTGCAGTTATGCTATACTATAAATAGAACAGCCCGCATTCCGGGCCGGAAGTGAGGGAACGACAATGGCAGATTATCAGGAATACCGGCGGCGCATCCTGCACCGGCGCTGGCGCAGGGTGTTTATCATCGTTGCTCTGCTGGCGCTTCTGGCTCTGCTGAGCGCCATCGGCATCCTGTGGAAGGTGCTGCACCGGGAGCGCGTGGATACCGCCCTGAGCCAGAACACCATTCTGCGGCAGGTGACCACGGACAACACATGGAACACGGTCAGCTATCCGCTGGCCCGGCAGCTGCGGGTACAGACACTGGAGGGCAGCACCGAGACCGCGCTGGACTTCCGCATGGCGGCGCTGCCGGCCAGTGCCCCGGTGGAAAAAAGCTGGTTTGCGCAGGCCAGCTTTGTGGGCGACAGCCTGACGCAGGGCTTGCAGATCTACGACACTGGTCTGCCCGGGGCGCAGTTCTGCGCCTATAAGGGGGTAGGCCCCAACGCCTTTGTCAACGGTACCAGCTGCAAGCGGGCGGACGGCGTGACGGAGATCCCGCTGGACGCGCTGACCGCGCAGCAGCCCAAGGCCGTCTATGTGCTGCTGGGCAGCAATGTGCTGGGGCAGGACACCGACTACACCAGCTTTCTGACCTACTACCGTTTGATGCTGGATATGATCAGTCAGGCGCTGCCGGATACAAAGATCTATGTGCAGTCCATCACGCCGGTGCGGCCGGAGGTGAGCGCGCAGGCAAACCACGCAGGGCTGAACCGGGACCGCCTGTGCCACATTAACAACGAACTTGCCGCCATTGCACTGGAAAAGAACTGCTATTTCCTCAACCTTTGGGAGGTGCTGGCAGACGAAAACGGCGACCTGATCGAAAGCTACGCCCAGCCGGACGGCTACCATATCAAGCCGGAGGGCTACGCTGTATGGGTGGACTACCTTTGCAGCCACACCATGGAGTAAAAGCACAAAAGGCGCTGTCCTTATCTTGCCGTCGGCGTCTACATCGATGTTCACGGCGGCGGGCTTTTTGGGCAGGCCGGGCATGGTCATGATGTTGCCGCAGATGACGACCACAAAGCCAGCACCGGCGGCCAGACGCACCTCGCGCACCTCCATGGTAAAGCCGGTGGGTGCACCGGTCAGCTTGGCGTTGTCGCTGAAGCTGTACTGGGTCTTGGCAATGCAGACGGGCAGGTTGCCGTAGCCCATCTCGGTCAGCTCGGCCAGCGTCTTGCTGGCAGCGGCGCTGTAATTCACGCCATCGGCGCGGTAGATCTTGGTGGCAATGGCGTTGATCTTGTCCTTCAGGGGCATCTCCAGCGGGTAGGTGTACTGGATGGGACGATCCTCCAGAATCTCAAGCACCTTCTCAGCCAGTGCCTTGCCGCCCTCGCCGCCCTTGGCGAACACCTCGCTCAGCACGCAGGGCACGCCCTGCTCGGCGCAGACTTGCTCCACATAAGCCTGCTCCTCGGCGGTGTCGGTGGGGAAGGCATTGATAGCCACCACCACCGGCAGACCGAAGCCGTTTTTCAGGTTGTCGATGTGGCGGATCAGGTTGGAAGCACCGGCCTTGACGGCCTCGAGGTTGGGCTGGTTCAGGTCTGCCTTGGCTACGCCGCCGTGGCTCTTGAGGGCGCGCACGGTAGCCACCAGCACACAGGCAGAGGGGGCAATACCGGCATAGCGGCACTTGATATCCAAGAATTTCTCCGCACCCAGATCAGCGCCGAAGCCGGCCTCGGTAATGGTGTAGTCTGCCAGCGAGAGGCTGAGCTTGGTGGCCAGCACGCTGTTGCAGCCGTGGGCAATGTTGGCAAAGGGGCCGCCGTGGATGATGGCGGGGTTGTTTTCCAGCGTCTGCACAAGGTTCGGGTCCAGTGCGTCCTTCAGCAGGGCGGTCATGGCACCGGCTGCGCCGATCTCACCGGCAGTCACCGGCTTGCCGTCGTAGGTGTAGGCGCACACGATGCGGGACAGCCGCTCTTTCAGGTCGGAGATGCTGGTGGCAAGGCAGAAGATGGCCATGACCTCGCTGGCCACGGTAATGTCAAAACCGTCCTCGCGGGGGGTGCCGTTCACCTTGCCGCCCAGACCGTCCACGATGAACCGCAGCTGCCGGTCGTTCATGTCCATGCAGCGCTTCCAGGTGATGCGGCGGGGATCGATGTTCAGCGGGTTGCCCTGCTGGATGCTGTTGTCGATCATGGCAGCCAGCAGGTTGTTGGCGGTGCCAATGGCGTGCAGGTCACCGGTAAAGTGCAGGTTGATATCCTCCATGGGCACCACCTGTGCGTAGCCGCCGCCGGCAGCGCCGCCCTTTACGCCGAACACGGGGCCAAGGCTGGGCTCGCGCAGGCAGAGCATGGTCTTTTTGCCCAGCGCGTTCATGGCGTCGGCCAGACCTACGCTGGTAGTAGTTTTGCCCTCACCGGCAGGGGTGGGGCTGATGGCGGTGACAAGGATCAGCTTGCCCTGCTTTTTGGCGTTGTGGATCAGCCGGTGGTCGATCTTGGCCTTGTAGCGGCCATAGGGGATCACACTTTCCTCCTCCAGACCCAGCTGGGCGGCGATCTGGGTGATCGGTTTCATCTTGGCTTCCTGCGCGATCTCGATATCGGTCTTCATACAGACATCCTCCTTGATAGCAAAAAAGGACAGCTTTGCGCAGCAATTGCGCAAGGCTGCCCAGACGGTCGGCATTGACATCCCCAGCACCCCTGCACTGTGGTGCTCCACAAGGTTCCGTCAGCAGGGATGCGGTCTATGCTGTAAAGATAGCACACCACCGGGGTGTTTGTCAAGGAGGTACAGTTACAAAAATCACCCATAAATGCATAAAATTTTTTGCGTTATCCAAGGGTTTGTGCTATACTTATTCTGGGTTATTATGAAAACAACGACAGAAAGCAGGAAATCCGTTTATGCTGCAAAATCCTCAGTTACATTATCTGGACAACGCGGCCACCACCATCGTAGCGCCGGAGGTGGCGGACGTCATCGACAAGGCCATGCGGGAGCACTGGGCAAACCCTTCCAGCCTGTACGGCCCGGGCGCGCGCAGTGAAGAAGCTCTGAACGCCGCCCGTGCCGCCGTAGCGCGCACGCTGGGCTGCAAAAGCCGGGAGCTGTACTTTACCTCCTGCGGCAGCGAGAGCAACAATCTGGCGCTGCTGGGCGCGGTGCAGACCCGCACCTTCGGCAAGGGCATCGTGGTATCCGGCTTCGAGCACCCCAGTGTGCAGCGGCCGCTGGAGCGTCTGGCAAAGCAGGGCTACGACGTTACCATGGTAGCTCCCCGGGCAGACGGCACGCTGGACATTGACGCCATGCTGGAGCGGGTGGACAAAAACACCATCCTTGTGGCCTGTATGATGGTGAACAACGAGATCGGCACCCGCAACGATGTGGAGCGCCTTGCCGCCGAGGTAAAGCGCCGCAACAGCCGCGCCATCGTCCATGTGGACGCGGTGCAGGCATGGATGCGCGTGCCCATCAAACTGGACAACATCGATACGCTCTCGGTGAGCGGCCACAAGATCCACGCGCCCAAGGGCATTGGCGCGCTCTACCTCTCCGACCGACTGGTGCAGGCCTTCCAGCCGCCCTATCTGGGCGCAGCGGCTACCCGTCTGGCCAAGACCATGAAGAGCCGGGACACTGCCATGCGTGCACTGAACCGGCAGCTGCGGGAGGGGCTGAAGGCCTTCCCGGAGGTGGTCATCAACAGCCCGGAGAACGCCGTGCCCGAGGTGCTGAACTTCAGCGAGATGTGCATCAAGAGCGAGACCATGCTGGCTTTTCTGGCCGAAGAGCAGATCTACGTCTCCTCGGCCAGCGCCTGCGGGCGCGGTCAGCCCAGCCACACGCTGGCAGCCATGGGGCGCGACCCGCTTGCCATCGATACCGCCATCCGGGTGTCCTTCTGCGCCGACAACACCCCGGAGGATGTGGATGCTTTCCTCAACCGCTTCGAGGACGGCATGAAGCATTTGCAGAAGATCAGAAAGTAAAAACGGAAGCCGTTCTATGGGAAGATGCAGTTTGCCTGCGCGACCCCGATTTGTGAAAGAGTGAATGGAAAATGACCGCAGTCATTTTCCATTCACAGATAAAAATAATTCATCCGCTGAATATGGCCAGAGCGAAAGCGGAGGCCATTATAAATCCCACATCAGGAGATGCAACATTTATGAAGGAAATTATTATGGGCTATCAGGGTGAGATGTCCCTGAAAGGCCTCAATCGCAACCAGTTCGAAGCAGCCATGATGAAGATCCTGCGCTACCGTCTTAAGACGGTGGGCAAGTTCAAGGTGTACTGCACCCAGTCCACTTTTTATATGGAACCTGAGGAAGAGAACGTGGATATGGATCTTGCCTTTGAGCGGGTCAGCAAGGTGTTCGGCCTTGCCGCGCTCAGCCGCGCCGTGGTGTGCGAAAAGGATTTTGATACCATCTGCCAGACCACCGAGGACTATCTGGGCAGCGCGCTGCACGGCATCCGCACCTTCAAGGTGGAGGCCCGCCGCGCCGACAAGACCTACCCCATGACCAGCCCGGAGCTGATGCGGGAGCTGGGCGCTTATCTGCTGGG
>OOBB01001153.1_pt1 | contig 9919 bp, 9 predicted proteins | sample 1671661 | NCBI WGS metagenome assembly OOBB01 (sample SAMN06348179, study PRJEB24527) | human gut metagenome | biome: human gut; feature: ankylosing spondylitis patient; material: feces | host: Homo sapiens | place: China | collected 2015-10
TCTTTTCCATTGTTACATTACCTTATATAGTTATACATTTGATTTCGGCTGCGAAGTAACTATACAGGTGCGTCAAATGGTGACAGAACATCAAGAAATAAGTAAGAACACTCTATTTTTTTGCGAATAAAGACATCTGTCGCCTATGACGGATTTCTTATCTAATAGTGGCAGAGGTCGAGACCTCCGCCACACCTAGTTCATCACAAATTAAGACTTTCTAGTTGTGAAAATGTCTATCAACTTACCTATAATGCTTTCAGACCTAGGACAAGGATCTTCATAAATCTTGCCACGTCGTCTTAGCTCATCTAAGAATTTGCTATCTTTCTTCTCCATAATAATCGTTCTTACACTTTATTACTCATCTACTTCTATAGCTTCAATGAAGTCTGCATATTCCGCATCCAACTCACTGATCTTCTTAATCGTAATATCATTCTTATTAGAAGCTTCTATCAACTCTGTCTTAGAGTGATTTATCTCTTCCAGTTTATTGGTATAATTACCAAATACCTGTAATAAATACTTTTCAAATTGCTCTGCAACCTTATTTATTTCTTCCTGATAAGTAGAAACAAACTGATTCTTTGCGCTTTTTATCTGCTCCAAACGCTTATTTTCTTTAGAATCGTCTCTAAACTGCATCCAAATCTCAATACCAACAGAAACTACCGGTATTCCAAACTTTGCAACTTTAGCGATATTACTTGCCCATCTAACTGCTTGCCAAGGTCCGAAGGACTTTCCAAAGAAATGTCCAACATCCAACACCATTTTATGGAGCGCTGATCCTGAAGCTTGTCCAATACCACCAGTAAATTTCGTTACATTAGGAGCCATATTTCCAATCTGTACTCCACCATGCTTTAAAAGATCTAAAGCCTTTTTCTGCATAGATAGATTCTTATGCTCCTCAATACTGATATTAGGTGAAGCCAATTTTCTATCAATTTCTTCAGAGTATTTAACAAGCGAATCCTTACTACAGAAATCATTGACTTCATTCATCAATCGCTCATAATTATCGTTGATTGTTTTTTCTATCTCTGCAGAAGTATTAGATATGTTGTTCTGCAATTCAGAATTCAATGCCTCTTGTTTAGATTTCCATTCAGTTTCGTCAATAGCACCTATATCATTAGATAATGAAATGACTTCACTCAATGCCGTAGATACAAACGAAGACAAAACGTTTCTTGTATCTCGTTTTAGTTCGGACAGACGATAACGTAATTTCTGCTCAAACTGATTATATTTGTCTGACAAAGTCTTGTCTACGGCAGTAACAGCAATATTTTTAAGATAACTTTGATAAACTCTAACAGGAGTATCAAATTGCTTTTTTATCATTCCCTTGCGAGCGACAAAGACGTTGAGCATATCTATAAAATGTTCAAAGTTACTTAATTGAACAAACTCATTGTCGTTTTCATCAATACCATCCATATAGTCTGCCGCATCAATGAAGGCAAGAGGAAAGTTTTTCAGTTCATAGCCTCTTTCTGAGAATATTTTTTCCAACGAAATAGTATAGTTGTCTACAAGTTGATTAAACTCTCCTGATTCCATACCCATCTTATTGACGACAATAAACATCTTGTCTGCAAAATGTTGATTGTATGCTAAGTCGATGAAATTATTGAACAACACATCATCGAAAAGTTGGGATGTCAAGACATAAAATATCAAATCGCATTCTTTTAAAGCAGCTTTAGTACTCTCATCATGCGCTTCCATTTTACCTGCAAGAATACCCGGAGTGTCCATAAGAACAATGTTATTCCATTTGTATTCCGATACATGATCTGTAGCAACATTTGCATCTATTTTGATATCCTTTCTACCTGTTAATGCAGAAATAATAGTAGATTTGCCTGAACTATATTGTCCAACAAACGCTAAGCGTAATTCTTTACGATCTTGCAAGCCTGCAAGCTCTGAGTCCATCTTACTAGTCAACTCTCTATTGTTAGTTTCTTTCAACAATGTTCGAGTTTTAGCTTCCAATCTACTAAGTCTTTCTTGGTAGACTGCATAATTAAATTGTTGTGCCATATTATTTTGTTTTTATTGTCATCTGAGTTGCCTTTTCTATCTTTTGAATATTCTTATCTGTAAGCCCCGTGTCATATAGGAACTTGATAGATTGCTTTTTCCAATCTCTTTCAACAGGATATCCATCACATAAAACTTGGTTACTCATTTCATTTATACTTATTTCTTTTACAGGATTCTTGCCTACAAAATCAAGAATTCGAAGACTTACCAATGAATTGATCGCATTCTCTTTTTCTTGAACTTGCTTAACAAGTCTATCCATATCCATTATTATATCGTCGGCATTTTTAGTATAAGCTTTCAACACCGAATCAATAGATTTATATGTATCATTTATCGACTTTCTGGTATTCTCAAGAACTTGTTTTAAATTCTTATCAATACCAGAATCAATGCTATTACATAGTTGCTTACGCAAGTTTTCTGTAGCCTTTCTTATCTTTTCTAATTTTGAAGTAAATAGACTCGTAAAGAAAGAACCAATAATTCCAACAATAATACTACCTACAGCAGGAACTATCATTGAAGCAACAGCTGTCATTATAAGAAAAAACACACCTGCAGCTAATCGTGTATTGGTTACAGACTCACCCGAAACATTAGAAACAAGATTATTTGTAGCAAGAGATATACGCATGTCCATAATCATCTCCTCTAATTCTGATTTTATCTTTTCATTCAAATCTTTAAATTTTTCCTGTATTTGTTGTTCAAGCCTTTTATTTATAGACTTCACAACCATATCCTTGCTCCATGCTTTTCCTGCATCTTCGTCATCATAATGCTCTCTTGCAAAAGTAGAAGCACGATTATGAAGATCATTTCTTGTTACTTGAAAAATGGTCTTTAAGTATTGTTCGACTTGAGCTAACTCTTTCTTGAAAAACATATGATTTTTCGCTTGTTTCTTCTTCAATACTTCATTACCTTCCTTTAGGCTTTTCAAGTCAGTGTAAATCTTATGCCATATTGTATTTATCTGATAAGAAGTACCATCAATAACGCTCAAGCTTTTCTTCAAACTACCAGACAACTGCACTTCTTTTTTTACAGAATTTGTAAACTCAGATATATTAGAAGCATCAAATAGTATCTTAGAAGTCTTAGAATCTTGCTCTCCAGAAAGGGCTATTTGCGCAGCTAACAGATGAATAGGAATAATACGAACGGCATCCATGTTATACTTACCATCAAGTTTATCATGAATGCGTTCTATATGTCCCTTAATAGATTGAGGACCGTCACCAAGTCTCCAATCATCAGGATTTGCAATAAACCTTTTTAAACGAATAGCTTGATTAAGATTGCTTTTGACATTTAAGATTATGTATAACGGCTTATTTCTTTCCTTTATAGTTGAAAAGAAATCGAACTCTGTTTCTTGAATAGAGTCACTCGTCACAACATAGCAAACCACGTCAGCTTCATCTATAATAGACTTGGCTATCTCGGTATCAGCTTCACCACCAGGCGCACCAATGCCAGGAGTGTCAACAATACGAAGTTTGTTCCAATACCAACTTCTATTATATCGTGTAGTACGTAATTTGCCTACTCCTATATCATCATTTTCCTGCTGAGTGATGACTTTATGAAGAGTACTCTTTCCTGCCTTTGTCCTACCCATAAAAGCAATAGTAAAGTATCGAATATTCCTTCTTTTCTTATCCAATACCTCTCTATTACTAGTCAAACTGTTATCTATTATTTCATTAAAACTGCCTCGAATTCCTTGAATAATTTGTTCTATCTTCAAAACTTCCTTAGAAACTTTCTTCGAAGATGGTTTGATACTTGCTAAATGATTATACTCTTCATTCAACATGCTATTCAAGTCATCTATTATTCTAGTAACACGAGCAAGATCTTTCTCTGCATCTTCAGTGATTTGCGCTATGGATGCGGAATAACCAAGACCACCCAACATCATATCTACAACACTTTTCTTATCAGAATTGGCAAAATTCTGATAGATAGTATTCTCCATTTTTCCTACAAAACGCTTCAAAGAAGAGAGTTGAGAAGAGGCAATTCTTTTATTTGACTCAGACTGTGTTTCTTCAATGATTTGGTCAATATCGAGTTTTAAAAGTTTACCGACTTTATTTAGCAATTCCAATTCTGAAGTTGCCATATAATCATCACCATAAGCTATTCGAGCAAGAAGGGTGGCTATTTCCGTTTTCTGAGCTACAGAATAATTAGCCATAACCAACTTGTCAAGTATATCTTTTAGCTTCATGCGCTCTTCATCATCAGAGAAGATTTGCATTCTCTGATGATAAAGTTCATCTTCCTTTGATAATGGTAAATAATTATCAAGGACATCAACCTCCATCTGATTGATTTCCTTATCAACTATTACCATATAGCATCCTAACAAATATGCTATCTTTTTATATTCTATTTTATCCATCGCTTTTATTATTGATATCTGCAAAACTTTAATAGATAACGGCTTTCATTAACACCCATTATTATTTGTCCCAGGTGACTCTATCTTTTCTTTATATTTTTTTATTTCTTCAACTGCAGTTTTGTTGTCTTTACAGTATTTACAGAAATAATCCTTATCACTATAAAAAGACTTGAAATCATCTTCTACACACTTCTCGTAATTATCTGCCTTATCAATGCTATACCCATCCAACTGAATATCTTCTATGATTTTCTTTAAATCATTATTTGTTTGTAAGTCAAATTCTTCTCCATTCCATCTTTTCAATGGATATTTAGCTCCAAACCAAACATACTGATAATGTTTTAAAAAATCATATATAAATTGCACTTTTACCCCATTTATCTGGATGTAAAATTCAATTTGACGAGAACTGTTTAAAAAAGATTCCTTTAGTTGTGTTTCTTTTTTAAAATATACTAGATAGCGTTCACACAAATAATTTTCATAAGATTCAACAACCTCATTTAAGGTTCTCATTTTTTGCTTTAGCTCATTATTTTTTTCAACAAGAGCAACAGGGGCAACGAGGGCTTCATCTGTTTTAGAAATATCCAATACTTCTTTCTCAAAATTTTCAATGTCCTTATCATTCATTATTTCAAATTCATTAAATAATTCATCCACATAATTACAATACTGTACAAGTGCAGACTTTAAAAGTTCATTATCAATATCTATGCCTTTACACCTACATAACCATTTTAATATATGGGTTTGATAAGATATTTTTTTATACTTTCCGTTCTCCTTTAGTTCCTGCCTTCTTTCTGCTGGCAAACTATTTTCTGAAGGATCTTTATCATTTTCAAACCTTACCAAATAAAGAACATAAACATCTTTGTCAGATAACGGGTCTATATAACGTACTAATTGCCTATCTTGATCACAAGCATGATTGACTTTATTCTCGACAATGATGTATTTCACCCCATCATAAATAAGTACATCAATATGCTCGGATTCTACTTTTATCTCAACCTTATTTATATTAAGTTCAATATCCAACCCCACAGATTCAAGAAACATCTTTAAAAACTGATATTTTTCTTTACCATGGGCACATAACAATCTATATAGGATTCTGCTATGTGCTGTCTCATGGATGTTTGATGAAAGGCGTAAATCATTTATCAATGATATATGATTCACCATCTCTGAACTCCAATAGAACTTATTGAAATTCTCCAACATACTCTTAATTCCATGCCAATTAACGCTCATATTCAGATATTGGTGTTATAAAAGATTTAATATACAAAATCATTAGCATCCCGATACTAATGGGACACTAATGATTTAAAGAAAGTAATTCTACTTTTTGTCTCCAAAAGAAGGCTTACCACCTGTCAACTTTACGATGATATCCAACCCCATTTTTACAAAATTAGAAATTGTGTCAGCCTCACCTTGAGAAAGTTTGTTCACTTGCGGTTTAATTTTTCCCATAATTATATATATTAAAAGTTAAAAATATTAGTCCAACTTTTTAAATTCAAAATCATTCGGATTGCAGCATGCTTTCTTATAATCGAAAGCATAGATACGCATGTAGGCTTCTTGCACCTCCTTGGCTCCATTATAAAAAGGGGTGGCGGTGTGCTGCATGGTTGTTACTGTCACTACCATATCGGGAGTGAGGACAGTACCATTTGAGCGTTTGAGGCGCTTTGGCTTTACTTGAAATACTCTACTCATAAGCATTCGGTTTTTAAGTTGTTACATATGGCTGCACCGGCTTTTCAGCCGAAACAGATAGTTGTTTACTTCATTTCGCAAAGATTATGCAAACGAGCGCAATGAAAGCTGCTTTCAAATTGCCGAGTGCAGCTTATCTTATGCAAAGTTAGGAAAAATCTGCGAACCAAACAAGTTCATAATGATCCATAAGTGAAAAAAGAATGGCGTGAACCCCTTCTTTCTTCACTCTCTTGTAAGTTAGGCTCTGGTAAAACCCGTAGAAAAGAAAATGCGAAAGAGGAATCCACACCTATGACGGCGTAGACTCGCTCAAACAAATTCTCGTTCTTTCTACGTTTCAATTTACCAGATTTCAACCTACAGAACTGAATAGTTTGCTCGTGTCCACAAGATTATCTTGTTTCTCTGCATCATAGCGACTTCAAGCAAGGACTTTCACCTGCCCTGTCGCTAATATTATGGCAAATTTAGTAAAAATCTGATGAACCACCAAACTTTTAACAAGAAATCTTATGGATTCCTCTTATATTTTATTTTCAGGGACTCCTAACCCCTCTTCTTTCTGCATTCATACCTTATTATATAGAGTTATTGCAATTCTGCTGCAAAACTACAATCCGGTTGCGACAAAAACTGACATAGGGAGAAGAAAAGATGAAGAGGGAAGATTAAATTGAAGATGAAATACATTCGGCAGAAAGTCCCATCGCCAGCAAACGTTGTGCTGTTTCTGTGTTGGCCTCATGTTTGCCTTCAACTCTGCCTTCTTCCATACTTCCGGAAAAAGTTGCTGAAAAAGTTTTATGGTTGCATGCAAGCACATGAAGAAGAATACTCAAGTGGTTCAGTCAGCTAACTCAAGTGGTTCAATCAAGCAACTCAAGTAGTTCAGTCAGCGAGTTCAGACGTCTCTGTTAGCTGATGCAGACGTCTCGATAAGCTTACAGATACGTCTCCGTTAGCCTACGCTGTCATATTCGTAACCCGATGCAGTCATATTCGTAACCCTACGCAGTCATATTCGTAACCCGATGCAGTCATATTCGTAACCCTACGCAGCCATATTTGTAACCCCACGCAGCCATATTTGTAACCCGATGCAGCCGTATTCGTGAATAAGTTTTATGTAATCATCTATCATCCATCACGATTTGTGCTCCTAAGCTTCTTAACATACTAATATACAGACGTTTAAATAGCGTGATGGATACTTCAAAAACGGAAATATCCATCACGCTATCCATCACGATTTGGGGTTATCCCTCACAATATTCTCACTACACATTACCAGATACTGCATATCATTGTTGAAACACTTGCGATAGTTCAAATGAGGCTCACTTGAATCTGGACAGGATGTATCCGAAATTACATCGCGACGTATCTGGCGCTGCGTCGTGACGCGTCTGTTATCACGTCGGGACGTACCAGATGCTACGTCGGGACGCAATTTCGGGAACAGCATTGGAGATTATACGGGAAAAATAGCATCAAAAACAATAGGCATTGAACCGAAAAAACACCTAAGTATCGCTATTTTTATGGCAATATATGGCAGATTATGGCAATTAAAAAGCTATTGCAATATCGGTATCAACTAACAATCAGGCTGTTACCAGCTTATATGGCAATATGGCAATTCTTTTACGAAAAAAAATCCTACAGAAGTCTTTCACCACAAGAAAACAAGTTAGAAATAGCATAAAGAGGATTGACTAATATCTTCTTCCCTTTTGGGCTGACAAACTCCCCAAAGTTCTCCAAAGAACAGCGAATGGCATACTTAATATGCTCTTTTTCCATAAAAACATAAAGACTCGCCATCGAACCTCGTAAACCAGACTTCACTTCCATCGGAACAATGTCAATGCCACGAGACAAGACATAATCAACCTCCGAAACGGTTCCACGAGTCAAGTTTTGCCAATAGTATAAGTCATGGCGCTCATTAGGCGACATATACTTTAGTAATTCCAATCCTGCCACCATCTCCGTCAAACTACCCTTATCAACTAAGTCTGCAGCATTGTCAACCAATAGTTCTTTCACTATAGAATTAGTAGAGTCTCCTATTCCTAACAGATTGAGGAGAAAGCCATGATCTATCAGATTATACTTCACAAACTTCGGATTAATCTCTGCACCAAGCGGAATGCCATTTGCCGCAGTATGCCATACAGGTATAATGATACCAGCATCTCTAAGCATCTCCAAAGCATTCTTGACTTGCGCAGTCGTATATCCCCCTTCCACTTGGCTAAACACGAATTTACTCCCCACTTGATGAGCCACACTAAACAATGTTTGACGCAGCAAAACAGGATTGACCTTGGCTTTATATTTCACGAAATCATCTATATAAGTTTGCTTCAACTCACTAAGCACAGAGTCTACTTCCAAATAACTATTCGTATCAACGTACTTAGCCACAGCAGCAGGCATACCACCTATAAGCAAGAATGAACGAAACCTCTCCACTAATCGCTCATAGAAGACATTCATCAATGGCTTTTGAGAGGTTGCATTCCGTTTCATACTTACCAATCCATCATCACCTAAAGCATAAAGGAATTCATCAAAAGACATCGGATATACAAACATCGAACGGATACGCCCTACTCCATAAGCACCTAAATCCTTCAATGCAAATTCCAATAGCGATCCAGCCGCCACTACATGAAGTTCAGGATAATCTTCCTTGAAAAACCACAAGCTATGGATGGCATTAGGGCATGCCTGTATCTCATCTAAGAACAACAAGGTTTTGCCAGGAATAACGGGAACTTTGAAATATGCCGACAATTGCTCCGAAATAAACTTCACGTTTAAATCGCCATCAAAGAATTCCTTGACAGTCTTATCACGCTCAAAGTTCACTTCCAAGAAATAAGGAAAGGACTCTCCCAAGTGTCTAATGGCACTTGACTTACCTACCTGCCTTGCTCCTCTCACAAGCAATGGTTTATGCTCTACAGAACTTTTCCACGCTTCAAACTCTTTATCTATTTGTCTTTTCAGATACTTCATATCTCTATATTATTGATTTTCAATGCAAAGATAATGCAAACGAGCGCAATGAAAGCTTGCTTTCTGATTGCCGAGTGCAGCTTATCTTATGCAAAGATAATGCAAACGAGCGCAATGAAAGCTTGCTTTCTGATTGCCGAGTGCAGCTTATTTTATGCAAAGATAGCACTTTTATCTGAATAAAAGCCAATCAATTAAGCTTTTTTATAAAAAAGTCAGAGGTTATTTGATGCTAAAATATAAAAAAAGTCAGAGGTTTTTTGATGTTAAATTATAAAAAAGTCAGAGGTTTTTGTCTTATACGTGAAAAAGTTGTCACCTTTAGCCTTGGCTGTAGCAGTTCCCCAAAGTGGACACGAAAAAGCCAGAAAAAAGAGGGTGCACCATGAACTGATGGCACACCCTCCTAAAACAACTAACAATTTCACTAAACTTATAACTTACCAATCTTCTTCATTCTGTCTACCTGCGTCTTTACTACATCCAATGTAGATTTATCGGTAGCGAAAACGGAGTTCAGACCTTGCGCCTCCTGAGCAGGATCACCGGTGTAGTCATCACCTACCTGCCACTGCTCATGCTTAGGATTGGCAAAGCCGCCCCATCCCCAAAAGTTGCAACCGGCAAAGTAACCGCCGGATGCAGCATTGTCGCCAACAAGACTGAACACAT
>OOBB01001155.1_pt1 | contig 9910 bp, 10 predicted proteins | sample 1671661 | NCBI WGS metagenome assembly OOBB01 (sample SAMN06348179, study PRJEB24527) | human gut metagenome | biome: human gut; feature: ankylosing spondylitis patient; material: feces | host: Homo sapiens | place: China | collected 2015-10
GTAATATGTTGTATGTTAGGGCGTTATCGGGATAGATGAAAAATGAAGCATGATTTGGAAAACTTACTGGGGAAAGGATGATTCTATGTCATTTTATATCTTGGTGGTTAAGAATAAATAGCATAGTTCGTCTGGTTTAAATTCGTTACTTAGGATTTTGTTTCAATTTTATCTCTGCTATAGTTTAAGATACAAACAAAAGCGTTATCTTTGTGAATGTCATGAACTACATCAGAGTTACTCATGCCTAAATATAAGGCTGATCCTAAAGTTGTTTCCTATGACAATAGTATATAAAGGCATTTATGTCTAAATTTGTTTGATTATAAAAAGTAAAGTGATGACTCATATCAATATAAAAGAGATCTTATGGAAGTTGCATATAGATAGCTTGACAGCGATGCAGCAAACCACGGTTGAGGAATACAGAAAAGGGAAAGACTTGGTACTTTTATCTCCGACCGGATCGGGAAAAACGATCGCTTATTTGTTGCCTTTAGTGCTATCTTTAAAAAATGAGAATGTTCTTCAAGCTGTAGTATTGGTACCTTCTCGTGAGTTGGCATTACAAATAGAGCAGGTTTTCAAGTCTATGGGAACGGGCATTCCTGTTATGAGCTGCTATGGCGGCCGTCCGGCCATGGATGAGCACCGTACGATGAAAAGCTTGAATCCACAAGTTATAGTAGGAACTCCGGGGCGTATGAACGACCATTTGAATAAAGGAAATATCGATGCTTCACATGTTCATACGTTGGTGATTGATGAATTTGACAAATGCCTTGAGATGGGTTTTCAGGAAGAAATGTCGGAGGTAATTGTGCAAATTCCGTATTTGAAACGTCGTTTCCTTCTCTCGGCCACAGATGCGCCGGCTATTCCTCGGTTTGTATCAGAGGGAGATTTTTTGAAATTGAATTTCTTGGAAGATGAAGAGCAGATTCCGGAACGTATAAAGGTTTATACAGTGAAATCTCCAGAGAAAGATAAGTTGGAGGTCTTGTCTAAGCTTTTGTGCTATTTGGGAGATAAAAGTTCCTTGGTTTTTGTGAACTACCGTGAAAGTGTAGAACGAGTTTACCGTTATTTGCTTCAAGCAGGAATCTCGTGTGAGATGTTTCATGGAGGAATGGAACAGAAGGACCGTGAGCGTGCGCTTTACAAGTTCAGTAACGGATCGTGTAATGTGTTTGTTTCAACGGATTTAGCCGCGCGGGGACTGGATATACCCAATATAGACCATGTTATCCATTATCATTTGCCGCTCAATGAAGATGCTTATATTCATCGTAACGGTCGGACGGCGCGGTGGGATGCTTCCGGAAATGTCTTTCTCATATTAGGGCCGGAGGAATACTTGCCCGAGTTTATACAGCAGATTCCTGAAGACTATGTGTGGGAAGGGCCTAAGCCCGATCCTGCCAAGCCCCAGTGGGTAACACTTTATATTGGAAAAGGAAAAAAGGATAAAATCAACAAGGTGGATATTGTGGGGTTTCTGTCAAAGGTAGGAGGATTGGGCAAGAGCGATATCGGGCGTATAGATGTGAAAGAACACTATGCTTTTGTCGCTATCAGGCGAAATTTGCTAAAAGAAACCTTGGCCGCCGTGTCCGGGCAAAAGATAAAAGGCATCAAGACGATTATAGAAAAGACAAAATAAGATTACGAGTTGTAAGGGCAGAAAGCTGTTTTTTATAATATATGATAGCAAAAAAAGCACTTGACTTAAAAAATGTGGCCTCAATCGTTGCTTTTATGGATTTTACTTTCGCAGATGTTATGCTTAGAGTAACTGATAATTAATCTTAAGTTTTACAATTTAGATGAAGAAGTATAATTTTAATGCAGGTCCATCCATGTTGCCGCGTGAAGTAATAGAGGCAACAGCAGATGCATGCTTGGATTTTGAGGGTAGCGGTCTTTCCCTGATGGAAATTAGCCATAGGGCAAAGAACTTCCAGCCTGTAGTAGACAAGGCTGTAGAATTGGTAAAAGAATTACTCGACCTACCGGCCGGTTATTCGGTTGTTTTTCTGGCAGGAGGTGCCAGTACGGAATTCTGTCGTGTTCCCTATAACTTTTTGGAGAAGAAGGCAGCTTATTTGAATACAGGTACATGGGCCAAGAAGGCTATGAAAGAAGCAAAGTTGTTCGGTGAAGTGGTTGAAGTTGCTTCTTCAGCCGAAGACAACTATACCTATATTCCGAAAAACTTTACGATACCGGCTGATGCAGATTATCTGCATATTACGACAAACAATACGATTTTCGGAACGGAAATGCGTTATGATTTGGACAGTCTTGTTCCTTTGATTGCCGATATGTCGTCAGATATATTCTCTCGCCCGGTAGATGTGAGCAAATATAATTGTATTTACGCCGGAGCACAGAAAAACGTATCTATGGCCGGAGTGAATATCGTTATCGTAAAGGACGAAGCTTTGAATAAAGTAAGCCGCCAGATTCCCACAATGCTGGATTACATGACCCATGTGAAAAACGGTTCCATGTTCAATACGCCTCCGGTTGTACCCATTTACTGTGCCATGAAGAATTTGGAATGGGTGAAGAAAAACGGCGGAGTAGAGGCTATGGCTCAGCGTGCAAAAGAGCGTGCAGACATGTTGTATACCGAAATTGAACGTAACAAGTTGTTCCGTGGAACGGCAAAGGCGGAAGACCGTTCATATATGAATATTTGTTTTGTAATGAACGACGAATACAAAGAATTGGAAGCCGACTTTTTGCAGTTTGCTACAGAACGTGGCATGGTGGGTATAAAAGGCCACCGCAGCGTAGGCGGTTTCCGTGCTTCATGCTACAATGCACAGACGATAGAGGGCGTGCAGGCATTGATACAAAGTATGAAGGACTTTGAAGCTCAACATTAAAAGGCTATAAAGACAGGCACGCCTTATACAGAGGTGTGCCTGTTTGTTTATGGGATGTATTTAAATAAAATAACTATGGCTAAAATATTGATTGCTACAGAAAAACCGTTTGCAAAAGTTGCAGTGGACGGTATCAAAGAGGTTGCAGAGACAGCCGGATTGGAAATCGTTTTATTGGAGAAATATACGGAGAAGGCACAACTTCTGGCGGCAGTGGCCGACGTGGAAGCCATGATAATCCGCAGTGACAAGATAGATAATGAAGTTTTTGATGCGGCAAAGAACTTAAAGATCGTTGTCCGCGCCGGAGCCGGTTACGATAACGTAGATTTGGCGGCTGCCACCGCACACGGGGTGGTGGTGATGAACACTCCCGGTCAGAATTCCAATGCCGTAGCCGAACTGGTGTTCGGTATGTTGGTATTCGCCGTACGTAACTTTTATAATGGAAAGGCCGGTACGGAGTTGAAAGGAAAGAAATTAGGAATCTTGGCATACGGTAATGTCGGTCGTCGCGTAGCGCATATCGCAAAAGGCTTCGACATGGATGTTTATGCATACGACGCATATTGCCCTGCGGCGGCTATAGAATCCGATGGGGTGAAGGCAGTCTCTTCGCAAGATGAATTGTTTGAAAAGTGCGAAGTGGTTTCCTTGCATATCCCGGCTACGGCGGAGACGCGTCAAAGCATCAATTATGCCTTGGTCGGCAAGATGCCCAAGGGAGGAGTGTTGGTCAATACGGCTCGGAAAGAGGTCATTAATGAACCGGAATTGCTGAAATTGATGCAGGATCGTACAGACCTGAAGTATGTCACGGACATCATGCCGGAAGCGGATGCGGATTTCCGTATATTGGAAGGCCGTTATTTCTCTACACCCAAAAAGATGGGTGCACAAACAGCCGAGGCCAATATCAATGCCGGAGTGGCTGCGGCGCATCAGATTGCCGCATTCTTCAAGGACGGATGTACGAAATATCAGGTAAATAAATAATCATAGGGGCTATGGCTTGGGTTAAACCGTTTAAGGGGCTTCGTCCGCTTAAGGATTTGGTGGAACGGGTAGAGTGTCGTCCGTACGACGTGCTCAGTTCGGAAGAAGCCCGTATAGAGGCAGGCGACAACGAGATGTCGCTCTATCATGTGATCCGTCCGGAGATAGATTTTCCGGAGGGAACGGATGAATACGCTTCATGTGTGTATGAAAAGGGGGCAGAGAATTTTGCCAAATTTCAGCGTAACGGCTGGTTGGTGGAAGACGCTAAGCCCATGTATTATATTTACGCACAGACCATGAACGGGCGGACACAGCACGGCATCGTGTTGGGAGCTTCGGTCAAGGACTATATGGACGGGATAATCAAAAAGCACGAACTGACGAGGCACGAAAAGGAAGAAGACCGTATGAAGCATATCCGTATTACGGATGCGAACATAGAACCGGTTTTTCTGGCTTATCCCGATAATGCCGCGTTGGCTTCTTTGATAGACCGATATGCAAGGCGTGAGCCGGAATATGATTTCGTGGCCCCGATCGACGGTTTCCGCCATCGGTTCTGGCTTGTGGACAATGAAGCGGATATTGATGCGATTACGAAAGAATTTGCAGCCATTCCCGCATTGTACATAGCAGACGGCCATCATCGCACGGCTGCGGCAGCTTTGGTGGGACAAGAGAAAGCTTTAGCCCATGGAGGGACGCACCCCGAGGCGGAATATAATTATTTTATGGCCGTGTGCTTCCCGGCAAGCGAACTGACTATCTTGGATTACAACCGCGTGGTGAAAGACCTGGGGTGCTATACCTCAGATGAGTTCTTGCAGGCTTTGGAGAAGGATTTCGAAGTGACTTGCATGGGCGCTTCGGCGTACAAACCTGCGCAGCCGCATGAGTTTTCGCTTTATCTGGATGAAAAATGGTACAGGTTGCGTGTACTTCCGGGACGTTTTGATGAAAACGATCCGATAGACGTGCTCGACGTGACTATCAGTAGCCGGCTTATCTTGGATGAGCTTTTGGGCATTAAGGACTTACGTCGGGATAAGCGGATTGACTTCGTAGGAGGACTGCGTGGTTTGGAGGAACTGAAAAGGCGTTGCGACAGCGGCGAGATGAAAATGGCGTTGGCATTGTATCCGGTGTCTATGCAACAAATCATGGATATAGCGGATTGTGGGAAAATCATGCCCCCAAAAGCTACTTGGTTCGAGCCGAAATTACGCAGCGGACTGGTGATTCATAAACTTTCATAAAGAAAAAATAATTATCTTTACAACTCCGGTTGCCGGTGGAACCCGGCGGCCGGAGTTTTTTGAATAGGAAGGATATGGAAGGAAATGACGTATATAAGACGATAACAGCAGCGGCGGAAGGAGAATATAGCGAGAAGCGGAGCAAGTTCCTGGCTTTCATTCATCCTGTGCATACGGTAGACGAAGTGAAAGAGCAAGTGGAGTTCTATCAAAAGAAGTATTACGATGCGCGCCATTGTTGCTATGCCTATATGCTGGGACACGAACGGAAGGATTTCCGTGCCAATGATAACGGAGAGCCTTCCGGCACAGCGGGCAAGCCGATTCTGGGACAGATTAATTCTTACGGACTGACGGATGTTTTGATTGTCGTCATCCGTTATTTCGGTGGAATCAAGTTGGGGACGAGCGGTCTGATACAAGCCTACAAGGCGGCGGCTATCGAGGCTATACAGGCGGCCCGGATTATAGAAAAAACGGTGGACGAGGAAATCACGTTTTTCTTTGAGTATCCTTTCATGAACTCCGTCATGCGCATTGTCAAGGAGGAAGAGCCGTCTATTGTCCGTCAAGGGTATGAACACGATTGCAGCATGACGCTGCGCATCCGGAAAGGGAGTATGCCACGCCTGAAATCGAGACTGGAGAAAGTGGAGACATTGAGGTTTGAAGACGACGGAGAGTAGAAGAGGGAAGTGTCAGATGGAATAAAAAGAAACGGTGTGTTCTGCCAGAAGAGGGGGAATACACCGTTTCTTTTTTGATATGGGGTCAGGCTTACAGATTATTGCATTCATCCTCCCATGCCGTAGCCGACGCGTCGCTGGGCATTCGCCAATCTCCACGAGGGCTCAGGCTACAGCTTCCCACCTTAGGACCATCGGGCAGGCAGGAACGCTTAAACTGTTGCGAGAAGAAACGACGGAAAAACGTTGTCAGCCATTTCTTTATCGTTTCGTCAGTGTACTTTCCAGCGAAAGCATATTGGGCCAGATAGAATATTTTGGACGGGCGGAAGCCGAAACGCAAGGTATAATACAGGAAAAAGTCATGCAGTTCGTAAGGACCGACCAAGTCTTCTGTTTTCTGGCTGATGTTGCCATCTTCGTCTGCCGGTATCAGTTCGGGACTAATCGGTGTGTCCACTATATCCAACAAGGTGGCTTGGGAGGATTCGTCGATGACGCTGTCGGCCACCCACTTGACCAAATGTTTCACCAACGTCTTGGGGATAGAGGCGTTGACGCCATACATGCTCATGTGGTCGCCGTTGTACGTGGCCCATCCCAAAGCCAGTTCCGACAAGTCGCCGGTTCCCACTACCATGCCATTCATCTGGTTAGCCACATCCATCAGAATCTGCGTACGTTCGCGTGCCTGTGCGTTTTCATACGTCACATTATGGTTGGCCATGTCGAAATTCAAGTCCTCGAAATGTTGTATGCAGGCCTTTTTGATGCTGATTTCTCGCAGGGTTACCCCCAGGCTTTTCATAAGGTTGACGGCATTGGTGTAAGTACGGTTGGTGGTTCCGAAGCCGGGCATGGTCACGCCGACGATGCCTTTGCGCGAGAGTCCCAATTTGTCGAACGTTTTGGTGCAGACCAATAAGGCAAGGGTGGAATCCAGTCCGCCGGAAATCCCGATGACTACGGTCTGGGTTTGTGTATGTACCAATCTTTTGGCCAGCCCTGCTATCTGTATGGCAAAGATTTCCTCGCATCGTTCATCCAGTGCCTTTCCTGCCGGAACAAAAGGCATCGGATTGACTTTACGGCTTAATTCAATGTTTTTGGAAGCAAACAGTTCGGTGTCTATCTGTATGACGTCGTGCGATTTCAACCGGGCTACAGAAGCGCTGAATGTGGTGTTCACACGTCTTTCCGCACGCAGGCATTCTACGTCTATTTCGCTGTAAACCAGTTGTTCTTTAAAAGAGAAACGTTCGTTTTCCGCCAACAGCACTCCATTTTCGTAGATAAGTGCCTTACCGGCAAAAACAACATCCTGTGTGCTTTCGCCGAATCCTGCCCCCGAGAATACATAACCGGCGAGGCATCTTGCACTTTGTTGTGCCAACAAGGCTTTGAGATAGTCCTGTTTGCCTACGCCTTCGTTGTCTGCACTGAGGTTGAAAATGATTTCAGCTCCCTGGAGTACCAATTCGGAACTGGGGGGAATGGGAGCCCATACGTCTTCGCAGATTTCCACTCCGAAACAGCAAGAGGGAGTATTGAAGACCAGGTGGCGGCTCAGCGGCACCATTTGTCCGCAAATCAATACATTGCTGTTTCCGTGCACATCGCCGGATGTGAACCAACGTTGTTCATAGAATTCCTTATAGTTGGGCAGATAAGTTTTGGGGATAAGCCCTAAAATCTTCCCTTTTTGTATCACTGCCGCACAATTCAGCAGCGTACCGTGGTAAGCGACAGGCAGTCCTATGATAGAGATGATGTCTAATGAGCGGGTGAAGTCGAGGATGCTGATAAGGCACATTTCCGCCTCGTCAAGCAGCAGTTGTTGGGCAAATAAATCGCCGCAAGTGTAAGCCGTGATGCTGAGTTCCGGAAAACAAATGATTTCTACGCCTTTACCTTCCGCCTGAATAATCAAACTTTCAATTTGTTGCGCGTTGTATTTGCAATCTCCTACTTTTACGCCGGGGATGGCTGTGGCAATTCTGACAAATCCGTAATTCATGTTGCTATGTTTGATATTTGTGGGGCAAAGATAATATAAAGGTATCAATAAAAGCAAAAAAAACTGTTATTTATCAAAAAAAACACAGAAAGGCTTGCACGGGAACGGAACTTACACTAAATTTGCATTGTAAACATTACAAATTTATATTGGACATGGTCAACAAAGAGGCTTTGGATACATTGCAGAATTACGGGATTCACCCTTCCGTACAGCGCATAGCAATTATGGATTATTTGCTTAAAAATCATACGCACCCCACAGTGGATGAGGTGTATGTGGCTTTGTGTAAAGTGATACCTACGTTGTCTAAGACAACCGTGTACAACACCTTACGGCTTTTTTCCGAGCATGGAGCTGCCTTGATGTTGACCATTGATGAGAAGAAAGTTTGTTTTGACGGGGTGGTCGTTCCCCATGCACATTTTATGTGTAAACGATGCGGAAAATTATTCGATGTGGCTCTTCCGGAAAGTTTGAAAGATTTCTTGCCTAAGGGTTCGGACTTTAAGGTGGATGAAGCGCATGTCTATTATAAAGGTGTATGCAAAGCCTGTGCGATGGAGGCGTGAGCCTGAAAGGTACGGGCAGAGAAATAAAGTATAAACGAATGTGTAATTTAAATTAAAAACGAAAGAAAATGAAAAAGAAATTTGTATGTACGGTATGTGGTTACATTCATGAAGGCGAAGAAGCTCCGGCACAGTGCCCGCAGTGCAAGGCTCCGGCTTCAAAGTTCAAGGAATTGGTAGATACGGAATTGACTTTCGTGACCGAACATGTCATCGGCATTGCCAAGGACGTTGACCCTGAAATCAAGAAAGGTTTGCAGGCTAACTTTGAAGGCGAATGCACAGAAGTGGGTATGTACTTGGCCATGAGCCGTCAGGCTGACCGCGAAGGCTATCCTGAAATTGCGGAAGCTTTCAAGCGTTATGCTTTTGAAGAGGCCGACCATGCTTCTCGTTTCTGCGAATTGTTAGGCGACATGGTTTGGGACACGAAGACGAACCTGAAAAAGCGTATGGAGGCTGAAAGCGGTGCTTGCTCCGGCAAGATGGATTTGGCCAAGATGGCTAAACAGCAGGATTTGGACGCCATTCACGACACTGTGCATGAAATGGCGAAGGATGAAGCTCGTCATGGCCGTGGTTTCGCCGGTCTGTACAACCGTTACTTCGGCGACAAGTAACCAGTCACTTGAAAAATCCCCCCCCTTTTTATTGGGTGAGATGGAAAAGAGTTCCGTGGAGGTAGGATTTCCTGTTTCGCGGAACTCTTTTTGTGAAGGTATGTGCAGTATAAAATTCTTCTACCGAATATTTTTATTGAAACCAAATAGATTTGTTTAAATCACTTTATAGTTTACCAAATCTTCTAAATCGTATTTGATACTCTCAAAGTCTTGAGTCAAATCTAAAATTCTCACCATTAAAATATTCCCATCATTAGTACGGTAATTACCTTCAGGTTGAACATCAGCTACCGTCTTTGCGTATAGTAACATGCCATCAACATTTCCAGTATGCCCTCTATCTTCATTCATAACGTATGTGTGAATTTGATAGATATTAGGAGAGTGTATGGTGAACTTACCTAAATGTTCTTGTAGGTTTTTACTGTAATATTTAGTGTCAATGATAAGCGTTCTTTCGCCAAGTGCCAGTGTTATATCAGATTGCATAATCGGCAATATGTTGGATGAACTGGCACTGTTATCACTGAAATTCCATTTTATCTGTTTTGCAGCCGCTTTATACTCAGGATGATGTTTCTTATAATACTCCATGATAAAGCGTTGGAATAATAGGTTCATATGTTCATCCGAGAATTGAGGCAACTTTGTATTACCATGTTCTGTAGATAGCAAAAGGTTTTGCATAATGAAGTAACATAGGCTATGTATCATCTGATAGGTTCTGGTATTCCTGTCATATCTTAATAGATTCCATCTTATTACAGGTTGGTCTGTGTCATCAACACCGTCAAAGAATAGCATTAATCCTTAATTCCGCAACACTATTATAAAATATTTTTTTTAAGTACCTGAGCAACAAA
>OOBB01001157.1_pt1 | contig 9903 bp, 10 predicted proteins | sample 1671661 | NCBI WGS metagenome assembly OOBB01 (sample SAMN06348179, study PRJEB24527) | human gut metagenome | biome: human gut; feature: ankylosing spondylitis patient; material: feces | host: Homo sapiens | place: China | collected 2015-10
GCAGATATATTAATATAATAATTGTAAAAATTTCACTTATGAATTATATACCTCATTCTTATGCAGATTGCAATATATAATTTATCTATATGCAGTTATAAGAAACATTGGTGCTTCTTTGATGTCCTTTTCTTTCAATAATTTCTTACCTATGGCTTTGTCTGCACTGCAATTACTAAATCCATTTTTTTCTAATAAAGCTATATCATACTCAGGTCTTTGGTGTCTTCCTATATCCATTGCTTTCGTGATATACGCATTTTCTGCTTCAAGTGCATAGGTCATTCCCTGGTGTCCGTATGGTTCTTCTTTCTTATCATCATCAATAAGCGTTGCATCCAGATTCTTCATATTGGCATAATTCGCATCATAATTTAACAGCACGCCGCCTTTTTTTAACACTCTGTGCCATTCCTTATAGGCTTTATCCACATCAGGGAGTGTCCATGTAAGATTTCTCGTTATAACAACATCGAAGCTTGCATCTTCATATTCCAGATTCATAGCATCCATAACCTTGAAATTAACATCTGCCCCATACCTGTCAGCCAGAACTTCAGCCCTTTCTATCATATCCGGTGTTAAATCTATTCCCGTAACCTGAAGTCCTTTGCCATAAAGAAGTATCGCAAAATATCCAACACCTGTTCCAACATCAAGCACCCTTACATTCTGTCCATTATCTATAAGCGGACTTATATATTGCATAATGTTATCAACCCATTCACGGCTTAACCCACTGTCAAGCTCATTCTCCCTGACATCTGAAAAATCTGCCACACGCTTAGTCCAGTAGTCTACAACTTTTTCTTCTATATTATTTTTATCCTGTATCATAATCTATTTTCTTTCATAATCCGTTACATATTTCTTATAGGCATATTACTGCATATCCAGCTCTGCAGTTATCTCATAATAATCTGATGGGTGTGCAGTTAAACCGCTGACACCTTTCCCTGAAACAATTGACATTTTAAGATGCGATGCAAATATAAAAGCATTGTCGTCCAGTATTGTCTGTGTCATCTTTATTCCAAGCTGTTCCCTGCCTTCTGTATCAAATGTAGTACTGAGCTGTTCTTCAAGCTGTTCAAGCTGTTCATTATAATAACCACCACGGTTCTTTGACGAATTCTTAAGACAGTGTGTTGTAAAGAAATATTCAGGATCACCTGTTGGTGCACACACAAAGGCACTTGCATATATATCCCACTCACCTTTTTTAACATAATCAAGATGATTAGCCGTACAGTTAATCTTTACATCTATTCCTATCTGCTTTAATGATGCCTGAACATTTTCTGCAAGCAAAGGAAGCTCCTGTCTGCTTGGATATGTAAGCCACCTCAATGTAAGTTTTTCTCCATTTTTTTCAACATATCCATCACCATCTGTATCCTTCCAGCCCGACTGTGCTAATAAATGTCTGGCATTATCAATATTATACTCTGCGGCTTTAACATAGCTGTCACCAAATGTATAATCTTTTGGAAATGGTCCTTCTGCCAACGTTCCATTACCTTTTAATAATACATTAGTAAAATCCTTCTTATTAATTGCCATAGCAATTGCAGCTCTTACATTGCTGTCCTGTAAATTGACATTAGCATAATTCATCTGTGCAAAAAAAGAACGTGAAGTTTCACTTGATGATATTGTATAATTGCTGTTATTAAACAGCGAAAGACTTGAATATGGCAGACCATACGCCGCATTAAGTTCACCTGACTGCAATGCCATTGTAAGAGTATCACCATCACTTATCGTCTTAACAATTATTTTATCAAGCCTAGGCTCTCCATTCCAGTAATTCTGATTCTTAACAAGTGTAAGTCCTGAGTCTGTCACAATCTCCTCGGCTATATAAGGTCCTGTCGCTGATACATTACCCTCATCTGTAATTCCTGCCTGCATATCAATAATACAGCCATAAGGGTCAGAAAGATAATTAATAAGTGCTGGCACAGGCTTGGCTGTTGTTATTATGACTGTATCAGCTTCTGCCTCAACCCTCTCTATATTCAAATCCCCCGCTGCTCTTTTATGCACCGCAACAAGATGTTCTATACATTCTTTAACAGCCTCACCATCAAGCTTTCTTCCACTTGTAAATGTAATTCCATCTTTTAAATTAATCTTCCAAGTAAGCTCATCTACATTCTCATAGCTTTCAGCAAGCCATGGCTCTAATTCCATTGTATCCGAATATTTAAAAAGTGTCTCTCCAACGCCATATCTTATGCACGCCCAGCCTGAATATCCGTTATGTGGGTTGACATCTGTCTCATCATTTTCTGCGTTAAATGTTGTATCTCCATAGTAGAATACTTTCTCTGTGGAAGCTGTACTTTTCCCACAGCCGGCAATACCAAAAGCTGCTGTTATAACAAGAATAATTCCTGCTAATTTTATTATTATACTTAACTTTAATCTGTTCATAATTCATATACCTCATCTTATATATTTCTTATATTTAAAGTACCGACTTTATAAGAAGCCTTGTATATTCCTTTTCCGGCCTGTTGATAATATTATCTGTGTCTGAATACTCTATTATTTTCCCGTCCTTCATAACAGCTGTCTTATTGCATATCTGGCTTACCAGTGCAATATCGTGGCTTATGAATAATACCGTCATTTTCCTGCTTTGCTGCAACTGCTTAATAAGTGCAATTATCTGGCTCTGCACTGTAACATCAAGTGCACTTGTAGCTTCATCACATATAAGAAACTCTGGCTGTACAGCCAATGCCCTTGCTATAGCCGCCCTCTGGCACTCACCGCCACTTACCTGTCTGGGATATTTATTAACATACTCCTCTGAAAGTCCAACACTTATAAACAATTCCGACACAAGATTATAACTCTTATTATTTCTTAATGCTTCGGCAACACTTTTTCCTAATGTATATTCAGGATCAAATGAAGCCACAGGTGACTGATAAATCATCTGCATATTCTTATAAATATCCCTCATTTTACGGGCATTGAATCTACTTATATCTTCACCTTTAAAGATTACTGAACCACTGTATAACTTAACTGTATTCGTTATAATTCCAGCAAGCGTGCTTTTTCCGCAACCGCTTTCCCCAACAAGTCCTACACAGTCGCCATCTTCTATAACCAGCTTGTCTATATCTACAGCCATTTTCACATCATACGCCTTTTTAATATTATTAAGCTCTAATATTGTACTCATCAGCACACTCCCGTCTTAACACTGGAACAGCCGATATAAGCTGTTTCGTATATTCTTGCTTTGGATAATTCATAATTATCTCTGTATCTTCGTATTCTACAATCCTGCCTGATTTCATAACAATTATTTTATCAGCAAGCTCCCTCACAACATTTATATTGTGCGACACGATAATCATTGATGTATCTCCACTGCATTTTATGTCTTTAAAGATATCCACAACCTGTCTCTGTGCTATAACATCCAATGCACTTGTCGGCTCATCTGCAAGCAGTAAATCTGGCTTCATAAGCATAGCCATCATAATTCCAACTCTCTGGTTCATTCCACCTGATAACTCAAACGGATAACTGTTAAGAACCTTGATAGCATTTTTAATATTCATCTGTTCAAGCATATTAACTGCTTTCTCATCAATTATATGCTTTGCCTTTCTTTTATCTTTTACGGCTTCATTGCTGAAAATGCTCTCATAAAGCTGGCTCTTTATTGTTCTTACAGGACACATTGCTCTCTCGGTATTCTGAAATATCATACCTATGTTACTGCCTCTTAAGCTTTTCAGACACTTTTCATTACCAGTTATATCCACTCCGTTATATTCTATTTCACCGCCGTCTATATGCCCCTCCTTAGGAAGAAATCCTCTTATGGATTTAATAAGTGTGCTTTTTCCGCTTCCTGATTCACCTGCAATCCCTAATATCTCACCTTTTTTAAGCTGGAACGTTACATTTTCCAATACTGTGCTGTCAGAATAGCTTACAGATAAACCACTGATATTTAACTGAGTGCTGTTAACACTATCTATGTCCTTTTTATTCAATTTTTCCTTATTGTCTGCCTGTAATATCACTTAAAGTATCTCCTAACATATTAAACACAAGTACAGTAATAAATATTGCCAGACCCGGTGCTATAACAACCCATGGTGCTGTCTGCATAAAGCTCCTGCCTTGACTTACCATAAGTCCCCACTCTGCAAGCGGAGGTTCTGCTCCAAGCCCTAAGAATGACAACCCGGCAATCTCCATCATCATATTTCCAATATCAAGAACCGCTGTTACTATAATCATATCTGCAATATTAGGTATAATATGCTTTATTAATATTCTTATTGTATTAAGTCCTGACATCCTTGCCACCTGTATATATGGCTCATTCTTTATGGCAAGCACCTCTGCCCTTGCTATTCTTGCATACTTGGGCCACGATATTAGTGCAAGTGCAATAACGGCACTTACTAACCCTCCTGACATTACGCTTGCAACCGCAATTGCAAATACCAGCCCCGGAAATGCAAGAAATATATCTGACAACCTCATTATAATACTGTCTATAATTCCACCGTAATAACCACTTATTATTCCGGCAATACAGCCTGTTAACGTTATAATCACAACAAGTGCAAATGATGATGACAACGATATTCCTGCTCCTTTAATGACGCGTGATAACATATCACGCCCATACTGGTCAGTTCCTAACAGATGATGACTATCTGGCGGCATAAGTGCAGCTGACAAATCCTGCTCATAAGGATCATATGGAACTATTACATCTGCCAATACCGCTATAAGCACTATTAATAATGCAAATATAAGCCATATAATTAAGCTTGTATTGCTTTTATTATTTTTTCCCCTAAATATCAACCGCTGTCTGTTATTATTGACATTTTCTGTTCTTTTCTTAATCTTCATAACAATCTCCCAAACGTATCCTTGGATTGAGATAATGGTATACTATATCTGTTATAAGATTAATAACTACATATATAATTGCCATCCATATCACATATGCCTGTATAACCGGATAATCTCTCATCGTAATTGCATCTATCGCCATTTTCCCTACTCCGTCCCACATAAATATGCTCTCAACAATAGCTGTTCCACCAAGCAGTGAACCTATTGATAATGCGAGCAGTGTTATGATTGTAAGCAGGCTTGATTTAAGTACGCTTCCTGTAATTATCTTTAATCTGCCAACACCTCTTGCTATAGCACCCTGCACATAATCCTTCTGTAATTCATTAATCACAGCCGTCCTTATCTGTCTTATATATCTTGACGACATTGCTATTGCGAGGGTAACTGCTGGCAGTATCACGCTTTTAATTCCTGCATTCATTCCCATAACCGGCAGTAAATTAAGCTTCAGTGCAAATATGTATATAAGCATTATGGCGGCAAAAAAATTAGGCATTGAATTGCCTAAGAAACTTAATAACCTGATAATATAATCGATACACCGGTTCTTATTAACTGCCGCAATAATTCCAAGTGGCAATGATATTATAAGTGTCAATAATATTGAAACCACACATAAATATATAGTCGCTGGAAGCTTTGATATAAATGTTGCAAACACGGGCTTTCCTGATATATAGGAATTACCCATATTGCCTGTAATAACGCCCTTAAGCCACACAACATATCTGACAATGACTGGCTGGTCAAGCCCCAGTTCTTCTCTTAATTCATTCTTCTGTTCTTCTGATATAGCCGTTCCCCTGTTAGCCTCTAACATATCTATTGCATCTGTATTGCTTACATTTACAAGCAGAAAAGACAGCAGTGTAATGCCTATAATAATAGGAATAAGCTGTACCAGACGCTTTATTATAAACTTCTTCATAAATACCTTTTCTAATAGTCTTATATTGTCTGATTAGTATAACAATAAAAATGGAATAGCACAATTATTTTTTAATCGTACCATTCCATTCTGTTATACCTATATTAATTAAAGCCACTTAAATAATAACGCTGTATATATTACAGCTTCACTATCAGATATTTATTTTTTTAATTCCTCCCTTACAAATGCTAAGAATTGCTCGCCAATCCTACTTACTGCTTCGTCACATTTTTTGATATATCCAAATAACACTTTCCTTGTGTCATCATATAATGGAATACCATCAAATGTAGGTTTCTTACTAAAATGACTACTGCTTATATTACACAGCTTGGAATATTTCAGCATATAATTCATAACATAATCACTATTAGTAATAACAGCAACGTGTTTGTTAAATTCCTCATCATCTTTTCTTATATTATCCCAATAATGATTAAGTGCAAACTCATCTTCGTAGCACTGAACAAGCATTTTATCTTTAAGATAACTCTCAACATCTTTATCCTTAGGTGCTTCGTTATTGCCATAATATAAATAAGCCTCATTATCCTTAAGCTTAACAAATTGAAGATTATGCTTTTTAAGCTTATACTCAATCTGCTGCAGCTGGTTATCCATAAAGAATATAAAACCTAATTCATCAAGCCCCGTTCCAACACGCTTAATAACGCTGTTGACACTTCCCTCCATTATATTATATCTGACATTCTCATCAGAATATTTGATGTAATAATCCGTAAAGCATCGCGCCACCCACGAACTTGGATTGCTTGATATGCTGAATTCTTCCCTGTCATCAATCTTATAAATCTGCGCAAGCTGGCGTTCCTGTTCTAATATCTTTCCAGCATATTCATACGCCTGTCTGCCACGCCTTGTAAGTTTAATGCCCCTGTTATCCCTTTCAAATACTTCAAAGCCAAGCTTCTCCTCAAGACTTCTTATAACCTTACTGACATTGGGCTGTGTTGTATACAATACTTCTGCCGCTCTGCTGAAAGACGAAAGATCTGCACACACGACAAAATATTGTAATTCCTTTACCTCAAGCATATTAATCACCGCTGTATTCTTTAACTATCTTGTCCACATCAATATTTCCAGCAAGAAAATCTACCCAGAACTGCTTATCACTGGAAAATTTCAGGTTAGCATCCTTCTCAAATCTGTCTAAGAAATCTAATACCTTCTTATAATCACTGCTGTTATTATACGGAATATCCCAAAGTTCTGTCTTATTGCCGTCTTTATCAAATGAAGCACAGGAAATGCCCTGCTCTGAAAATACTGTTATATACCACGTTACATTTTCATCATCATCACTTGTGCTTGCAGTTTCCCTTGTACTCTCTGTACCAGATATTCCCGCACTTGTATTACCTGTAAGAAGTGCTTCCTGTGTCTTAGACATATTCACAGCCTTAGTTTCTTCAGGGTCACTTGGAAAAAGTCCATCTATAAGCTCATAATCAGCCTTATCAGATGTATCATCACCTGTTACTGTCTGTGACACAAAACCATATGCCGCTGTCCTAAGTGCCGCACTTGCCGCCGCATTAGCCCTCATATATGACCTTGCACCAGCCGCCGCTCTGTCTGCCGCCTTATCCTGCATCTCCTTAAGCCTCTTTAAGTTCTCCTTGAAATCATCAACGTAATCGTCTATTCCGTCAAGCATTTTGTCCCACTGCTTATCAGACATACTGCGCCACTCATTCTCATCAGCATTTTCATTAGCAAGTATCTTCTGATTGTAATAATCAGTATAGCTTTCTCTGAATGTCTGCGTATTAATATCCATTTTTCTCCTTTCCGCCGCTGTTCAGTCAGTCACAGCCGCTCCACTTTCCTGTACGGTCCAAGTGGTAAGTAAAATAAATCTGCATAAAAAAACACACTTATCCAACAGCAATCAATCCATTGAATAAATGTGCTCTCCGTAGCTTAATGTATATCGGCATATGTATACATTTTCTTAATAAAACTGTACATTTTTTTCAACGAGCTTATCACCCTCATATCTTAACTTTATTGTAAAAAATCTCTGTTCATCACTAAGCAGAAGCTTTAAAAATACAGCATCACCCTCCCACGTTGGAAGCTCTAATATTTTATCTTTACTAATCCAGCAAAGGTCGCCTTCATCACATATGCTTACCTCACCGTCATAGTCATTCGCGGTAAACAGACACATAAGCTCAGGCTCACATTCATCACTTATAAATGTTATAAGCCCCCTGAAACGATATGCTGTAAGTGTAAGTCCTGTCTCTTCCTTCGCTTCCCTTAAAAGACATTCCTCTGGTGTCTCACAGCCCTCTGCGTGACCTCCAACACCAATCCACTTACCCTTATTGATATCCTTTTCTTTCTTGGTTCTATGTAACATCAGATAGTTGTTATCTTTCTCAATATAACACAGAGTTGTCATCTTCATAGTTAATCTCCATATCTTGCATTATAAATATGTCTGTATTTTAAAATAGATATCTCGTCCACAATATAAAGTTCTTGATAAGCTTCATTCTCTTTTCCCTGTATGGCGTAAGCTCCACAGGTTCTACATCATATGGATTGTCGTAACTTCCATCTGCATCAGCCTTTCTTGCTATATGCTCATATGACTCCATAGCTTCATTTAACTGGCTGTTAATCTCCCTGCTGTCAATTACAAGCATAAGCTCCGTATCCAGATAGACACTTCGCATATCAACATTAAATGAGCCAATGACCGATATATTATCATCTATAAGTATCGACTTTCCATGATAAGAATATCCGCCCTCGTACTCCCATACTTCAAGCCCGGTATTAAGTATTTTATCTTTATTCACATAATAATCTGCCGAGCCAAATGGATTACCATTATTACCAATAGAATTAGTCATCAAAGATACATTTTCTACCTTATCACATACCTCAGTAAGTCCTTCATACATATAATCATTACATATTATATAAGGTGTATGTATCTTCACCTTAGAATCTGCCGATTTCATAAGCCTTACAAGCTGATACCACACAACCGGCTTCTTTACCTTGTAATCTATCGGATTGCTAAGAAGTGCTATGCTGTTGACCTCCACTGTCTCACTGGCATAATCTGTATTGTCTACGAACTCCTGATTATCAGCACAATATGCCTCATAACCTGCTAAAAGCTCATCTTTGGCTGTCTTAACCTTGTCCTTTGCAGCTATCTTCTCTTTATAAGAAGTCTTACTGCTTGATAAAAGAGTCTTGCTCTCCTTATAGTTCCACACGCTGTCATAATAGTCTATAAGCTGGTTGACCGAACTGTTCTCATCTGTCTTGGCACAATATACTAACACATCTCTGTCATAATTCTTATGTCCCTCATTATCTCCAAGGAAATAATTAAATGTATTACGTCCACCAAGAATATAATTCTGCCTGTCTATAACTATATATTTGTCGTGCAGTCTTCCCATTGACTTATAAGACTTTAACGGATTGACCTTGTTATATATCTTAACTGTTGCCTCTGGCATAGCCGCAAGTGCCTCAAAATACGCATTGCCCCTCATTCTAAGAAAACCTGACACTCCATCAACTATAACATTAACCGATACTCCCCTGTCTGCCGCATCAATAAGTGCACCTAATATAAGCTTTCCACTATCATCAGACCTGAAATCAAAGGTTGAAAGTATTATTTCTTCCTTTGCCTGGCTAATCATTCTTATACGTTCTTTTAACGCATCATTATTATCCTCTATTATCTTGGCTCTCTCAGGACTAGTCTGGCGTTTTAAAAGATCCGTGTTATCTAATTCCTGTTTCTCACCATCTGTAAGCTTCGGCTGCTTTTTGTAGCTTACAAGTGCAATCGTAACTATTCCTATTATCACAGCAAGAACAAAACCTATCACAGATAATATTACATACCTGACACGTATTGTATGCTTCTTAACTTTGTCCATAGTCTTTTATACAGCCTGTCTTATTAATTATCACTAATATAATCGAGCAAATATATCTAACACTTTTAATGTATACAACATATCAATATATCCGCATATCTAATATATCCA
>OOBB01001177.1_pt1 | contig 9758 bp, 7 predicted proteins | sample 1671661 | NCBI WGS metagenome assembly OOBB01 (sample SAMN06348179, study PRJEB24527) | human gut metagenome | biome: human gut; feature: ankylosing spondylitis patient; material: feces | host: Homo sapiens | place: China | collected 2015-10
AACGAGTCTTCGAAGGGTAGGCAATAATCTGTTTATCAATGTCTTAACATTTATTGTTTATCTCTTAGTAAGAGATGTGCATTATGGAATGTCTATAATATTGGGTGAAAGTTGGTAATGAGGGGGAGTAGATAGTCTTTTGTGTACCTTTTGTGAGAGCTGTAATATAAGAAAAGTATGAAACGAATTCTTGTAGGAATGTTTTTACAGATGGTATATACCGTCTTTTGCCTGGCAGAATCAAATATAGGAGTTCTGCAGGCCAGTCATACAGGATATTCGGGGACGGATGATGTCTATCACTTTGGGGATGGAATATATTGAGATATTATTATTATCTGTATAGACATCTTTTTGTAGATTATCCGTGGGTGGTGAGAGTGGCATACGGAGTGATTCTTGTAAGTTGTTTGGGATTTGCCGTCATTTTTTGCATTATGGGAGTTCATGTCTATCTTCGGCGCCGCAATGCAAAGAGGAAAGCTTGGATTAAAGACAGATATTTTGATAAGTTGAAAGCCATCGTCCATGAAGAGGTGGAGAACCTTTCTACTGAGGAGATTAGCCGACGTATGGAATATAAACCACGTAAATGGAAGACGTGGGAGATGCGTCTGTGGTCGGAAGTGCTGGTGGAATTGAGTCTTTATACGAATGTGCAAAATCCGAACTTGACGAACATACAACGTGTCATGAAACTTATCGGCTTTACGGATTACGTGGAAAGACAACTCATATTAGGTAAACGTAAAGATAAAGTGGCTTTGATGCAAGCCGTGAGATTGACCAACATGCAGTTGCCGGATAGTATTGTGGCGAGTTTGGTGAACGATAAAGATATACGGTTACGTAAGGCAACCCGTTTGTATTATATGTGCACGAACAAAGAGGAACCTTATATGTTTCTGGAGGAGAGTAGTATTCAGAATACAGCCTTCTCTATTTGGGATAAGATGGAACTTCATGAGATATTTAGAAAGATACGTGAAGGTGGTAGGCCGGTTCCTTTGTTTGTTCCTTTATTGCAGAAAACGGAGGCAACCAGTAAAGTTGTCTTTTTCATGCACGAGATTGCCTATTGGGGGACGGACCAAGAGGTGAAATACCTTTTCTCTTATTTTGATTCTCCCAATTTTCTTTGTAGAAATGCTGCATTCGCTTGTATGGGAATCCGTCGGTTTGATGAGGCGGAAGAAGTCATGTTGGGGCTTTTCTATAAACAGACCGAGATTTTGCGTCGGTCTATACTCAATGCTTTGTTGGCCATAGGTTCGGGTATCCGTGTACATTTTTTCGCCGACGTATATGAAAACTCCGTGTCTAATTACACCAAACGTACGGCCTTGCGTTGTTTGTGGCTGTACAACGACGAGGGGCGTAATGTTTTTCTCCGACTTAAAGTCAAGGCAAGTAGTGAGAACCAGATATTGTTCGAGCATGTAGAGAACCCCATAATTAACAATGAGAGCCTATGAAAGATATCATTTTCTATTTTTACGGCTATGTGGTCTTCTTTTATAGCTTGGGACTCATGGTTTCATACGTGATTCTGATGTGGCTTGCAGAATTAGGCATACTCCGTAGCAAACATTCCCATCTTTCGGTGTATCCCCAATATATCATGGACAACAGTCCTTATACTCCGGGAGTGTCTATTATCGCTCCGGCTTATAATGAAGAAAAGACCATCGTTAACAATGTGAATTCGCTGCTGGCACAAGAATATCCGATATTTGAAGTGGTGATTGTCAACGACGGTAGTCGTGATAAGACATTGGAACTGCTCATCGAACATTTCTCGTTAGTAGAGGTGCCGTTTGCCTACGTGGAATATATACATACGAAACCTTATCGTCGGTTGTTCAAGTCAACCCGGACCGAATATAAACGGCTGATTGTGGTGGATAAGGAAAACGGAGGAACGAAAGCCGATGCCGTCAATGCCGGGCTTAATGCTTCCTCCTACCCGTATTTCATCAATACCGATGTGGATTGCATTCTTTCCAAAGACGCTATTTCGCGTTGTATCATGCCGTTTTTGGAATCTGAGGACGTGATAGCCGTCAGTGGAGTCATGGCAGCTTCGAACGGCTGTCGGATAGAAAAGGGGCAGATGGTGGAACTCAGACCACCGCATACTCCGTGTCCGTTGTTTCAGACCCTGGAATACATGCGTTCGTTTTTTATCGGAAAGATGGGGTGGTCTACTATCAATGCCATGCCTAACGTTTCGGGAGGTTACGGTATGTTCGACAAGAATGTGGTGATGGCTGCGGGGGGATATAGTGGAGACTCTTTTGCCGAAGACATGGACATGTTGATACGTATGGTCGGTTATTGCTGCGATTTCGGACGAAAATACCGTGTCGTACAGATTCCGGCTAACTGTTGTTGGACGGAAGTTCCTCCCACATTGAAAGTGCTCTACCGTCAAAGGGTACGTTGGGGGCATGGGTTGATACAGACTTTTGTGCGTCATCGTCGGTTCCTTTTTAATTGGAAATACAGGCAATTGGGGATGGTGACTTTGCCTTATGTGCTTATTTTCGAATGTCTTGCTCCGGTTATTGAATTCTTCGGTCTTCTCACCTTCCTATATCAGGCTCTTACTGGTGTCGTAAACTGGAAGACGGCTGTCGTCATATTTCTCGGACTTTACGCTTTCTGTATAAGTCTTTCGTTGGTCGTTCTGTTCTACGATTATTCGCTTGGGGGATCGTTCCGTAAAGTCAAGTCCTACCTTTGGATTATAGGAGCGGCTATTTTGGAACCTTTTCTTTATCACCCTCTCATTGTGGTTTTTTCCATTAAGGGGTATTGTAATTTCCTGCTCAATAAGAAAGCCGTATGGGGCGAAATGAGCCGTAAGGGTTTTGCCGGGAGTAAGAAAAAAGAGAAGTCCGGAGAAAGGGAGAAAGGAGGTGAGTCATGAGGAAGTTCGGTTGTTTGTTGATCGGTTTGATTTGTTTTGTCAGTATTGTGGGGGTATATGCGTTTAACATTATTGAAAAAGATGATGTACATACGCCTGATTATTACGAATCGAACGTGCGTTCGATGTTCGGACGAGAGCAGTGGGAGGCCGGCAAACAACTGTTGGATGAAGGTTTGAGCATCTATCCGGATGTCAATGGCTTGAATGAACTTTGCGGTCGTTACCATTATAGGAAGAAGGATTATGATACTGCCCGTTACTTCCTTGTACGGGCGGTGCGGGACAACCCGGAGAATGTGGAAGCCAAACAGTTGCTTATTAAGGTGGAGGATGAAACCCGAAACTATTCCAGTGCCATTTGTTATGTCAATGAGCTTCTGGAGATTAACCCTTACTGGCAAGGACTTTGGCGGAAGAAGATAGAACTTTATCGGAAACAGGGCAATGTAGAAGAAGCCGACCGCTTGCTCAGGAGGCTGAGGCAAATCTATCCTAATGATTCCACCGTGCAACGGGATTATGTTTACCGTCTGGAGGAAAGTTATCAGGAAAGACGTAAAAGTGGCGACAAAGAGAAGGCCGTCGCTTTGCTCCGGGACTTGGTGGAAGTCTCGCCACAGAACGAAGGGTATTATCTGGATCTGGTGAACCTGCTGTTGCAGCAGGGCAATACGGAAGAAGCCATTCAGACGGCCGGTGTCGGTGTGTCCCGCATACCGAGAAGTTCGGCACTTATCATTAAAAAGGCCTCTATCCTGGCCGAAGAAGCCCGTTATCAGGAAGCCATGGCCTTTGTCAAGTCGAGGATGAGAACCAACCGTGACGGTCATCTGGTGCGTTTCTATAATCTGTTGCTTGCGGAGGCGGCCAATGCGGCACGGATGAACGATCCGTACGTGCTTTACGGTAAGGTTTATGAAACGTCCAAAAGCGATGAAGCTTTGGATTACATGCTCAACACTGCCGTTACGCGCGGTTACAATGATGATGCCCTTTACTATTTGGCCGAGGCCAAACGACGCAGGGGGGAGCAGACATCTTTGCTGTATAAAGAGTATCTGGTGTACAAGCGGATGGGTAATACGGCTAAGGCTTATACTTTGTTGTCGAATCTGGTAAAGATGAATCCCGAAGACGCCGACCTTGCGGATGAATTTGCACGCAATCAGTTGCAACAGGCGTCGGAACTGGTTTCCGACGGATTCTATGCCGAGGCTTTACCGTATTTGAAAGGAGCGGTTCGCGGAGGTTATGATGATGAAACGAAACTGGCGGCTTTGGACAAGACTTATGCTTGTTATTACGAATTGCGGCGCTACGACGATGCACTGGCGGTTCTCGATTCCATTCACGAAGAGTATCCTGATTACGGAGGATACTTCGTGAAGAAAGCTGATGTGTTCAGCCGCAGAGGACAGACGTCTGAGGCACTTGATGTTTTGAACCTTGCCATGAGCGATACGGTGCAGACCGAGTTATATCCGATGTATGCCGCCGCATACGAGGAAATAGCCATTCCTTATATAAAAGAACTTATCGAACGGGGAGCCAGCGGCAGGGCTTTCGGAGAGAGTGTCCACCTGCTCGAAGTCAATCCCTCTTCATACGAGGGTTTGCAATATGCCATCGGAATGTCCGACCGTCTCGACCGTCATGAGGATTATGATGCGTATGTGTCTCAGGCTCGTTCCATATATCCGGAGGACATTGATTTTATTGTAAAACAAGCCGCTTCTTATAGCCGTACGGAAGATTACCGGCGGGCTGTGGATTTGCTTCGGCCGCAGCTTGATGATTATCCCGACAATGACGGTCTTGTAGGGGCTTTTGCCGAAAATAGCGAGCTTATGGCGCTTCAGTTGATTAAAGAGCACGAACCGGATTCTGCCATAGCCGTTGCGGATACGGCTCTGTTGTTCGACGAAAACAACGAATCGCTCTTGTTGGCCAAGGGGACGGCTTACGAAGCGATGCACCGTTATGACTCCGCTTATTTTTATCAGCGGAAATATAAGCCGGGCATTGAAGAAGCCGAGGGTTTCAAGCGGCATATCGACGGGCTGCTCAGTCGGTCTTACCGGAACGAGATAAGCTTGGAATACCTTCAAGGACGTTATGGGGAAGAGGATGTGATTACTTCCGTGGCTTCGGTTTCGTATATCCGTAAGAATGCCTACAACCTGTTCACCGGGCGGATTAATTATGCCGGACGGGATGGTAGTACGAGCGGCGGGGACCCGGAGGACCAGGTGTCCGGCGGCGTAGGCCTGCAACTGCAAGGCGGTTGGGAGCACCGTTTCTCGCGGAAATGGGCGGGAACGCTGACCGCAGCCTGGGCCAACAAGTATTTTCCGAAGATTACGGTGGGTCTGCAGGCCGCTTACGAAGCGGATAACGGATTGTCGTTGGATATCCATGCCATGTATAGGCGTATCAGTACTTATTCCAAAACGTTCCGCTGGGACGACAGCTATGGAGAAGGCGGATGGGTATTCAACGGTTGGGATAGGAGCAATCACAATTTGTTCAGTGCCGGTCTGGGATTGTCTAAGGTATGGAACCAGGTTCTGGTAGGCGGGAAAGCCGATGCCTATTTGCTCTCTTCACGTTTTTATGTAAATGCTTCCGCCCAGCTCAAATATTATCCGTTGGAGGACGGGCGTACGAATATCACCGTGACGGGAGCAGTCGGTACGGCACCCGAAGCCGATATGATAGATTACGCCATGCCCAGCTCGTTCGACCGGTTGAATACCATGGTAGGACTGGGCGGGACTTACATGTTCAACAGCCATTTGTCCGGAGGAGTCATGGGGACGTGGCACACGTTCTATACTCAGCTCAACAACCGTACGGGAACCCGGACGAAATATGTGGAGAATATAGACACACGGTATAAAAACTTATATAATGTATATCTGCAACTGTTCATACACTTCTAAGCTAAAAGCAGTATTCTTCTTCGGACTGATACTGTCGCTGTGTTGTGCCTGTTCCCGGGCGGGGGCACGCCGTGTTTCGTCTTATGACCATTATTGGGTTAAAGCTGCCGACGAAAGGGTGGAAGCGGATCGGAAATGGGCGGATTATCTGTTCAATCATCTCGATCGCCGTACGGGGAGCCGTAGTGTGGCTTTGCGACAAAAACCTGCACAAGGTACGTTCCTGCAAATCGTAGTGCATGTCGATGCGAAGGGGAAACATGATTATTCGGCTGTTCTTGACGGCGATGTATTGCGTCTGACCGCTTGCGACGAGGATAAGATGTTATGGCTGATATACCAGTTTCTGGCCTCTGGAGAAGACCCGCGCATAGAAGCCTCGGATTTACCTCCGGCCATGATAGACATAGCGCATGCCGAAGGCGATTTTGCTTTTGAATACCGGGGAATATATTCTCCTTCCAACGCAGACCCCGAACTGATGCCGGTCACGGCTTCCCATCATGTGGACTACGACTGGGGACTTTGGGGGCATAACCTTCGGCGTGTCTTTCCGGGCGAAGTGCCTGAAGAGGCTTTGGCTTGGGTAGACGGGCAACGTGACGAGAACCAGTTCTGTTTTTCTTCGGAGCTGCTTTTCAAGGCCGTAGAGGCTTATGTTACGGATAATTACGGGGAGGCCGGTGGGGTACGTTTTGCCATTATGCCTAACGACAACGGTGCGGTTTGTGCCTGCAAGGCTTGTATGGCGGCGGGCAATACGCGGAAAGTGGCTACTCCGTCCGTGAGCCGTTTCATCCGTCGTTTGGCCGAACGTTACCCCCATCATTTGTTTTTTACTTCGTCTTACAGGACGACCGAAGTACCGCCGGCCGAACCGTTGCCTCAGAATGCCGGAGTAATCATCAGCGCCATGGATTTGCCCTTGCGGCCGGACTTTGCCGGAAAGAGACCGGCAGAGAATTTTTCCCGAAAAGTAAAAGAGTGGCGTAAGGTCGTTTCGAGGATATATGTGTGGGATTACATGCGCAATTTCGATGACTATTTCACGCCGTATCCCTGTTTAGGAGTTTTGAGTGAGCGTTTGCGTTACTTTCACAGCCTTGGCGTGAAGGGACTGTTTTATAACGGCAGCGGCTACGACTATGCCTCTTTCGATGATTTGCAGACGGCTGCATTGGCTTGTATGTTGATCAATCCCGACCTGCCTTTGGAGTCGTATACGGAACGCTATCTGAAACGTTTCTATCCGCATGCGTCTGACATTTTGCTTCCGGCTTACCTTTCGTGGGAGCGTATCGTGAAAGAACGTGAGGCTTTGTTACCTTTTTATGGAGGAATTGCCGATGCGGTCTCAGCCTGGCTTGACCCGGTAGAGTTCGGTGCATTTTGCGACAGGCTGGACGGCTGTGCCAAGCGAACGGATGGTATGGAACGCCGTAGGTTGAATGAGTTGTTGACTGCCCTGCAATTCACCCGCCTCGAACTGTTGCGTATGCCTGCCGGAGCTTATGATGAGCGCAAGGCCGACCTGTATTTGGAGTCTCTTTATGGATATACGGCTTTTGCTGGCATGAAAAATTATCGTGAGGCATTTGGAAGCGTACAAAGTTATTTAGAGGAATGGAATGTTTTGAAAACCGAAAACCGTGAATCTCAAAATCCCTTGAAAGGAATACGGCTTTCATGCCAGCCTGCGGAAGATGAAAACGCAGCCTCTCTTCCCGTGCTTACCGACGGGCTTTATGCTTTGCCTTTCGACTATCATACGGGATGGTTCATCGCTTCGTCCCGCCGGTTCGTCCTGCAAGTACCGCCCGGAAAGATTTCCGACGGAGCTGTTCTGGAGCTTTCGCTTCTGTATGCTCCGGCTTGGCACATCTTTTTGCCTGCTTCTGTAGAAGTGTGGCAGGGAGAGGGGAAAATGGCGTCGTTCGGCCTTCCTCCGGTCGGAGAGAAAGAGGTGTTCAGCAAGCAAAGAGTGAGCTGTAAACTCGAAACGGTAAATCCGGATATTCCTGTGGAACTTCGTTTTATGCAAGTCGCCGCGGCTCGTGCGTCTGTGGCGTGTGATGAAATAAAAGTGTATTGAATGGGTATGAGGAAGGTGAATATTATATATGTAGTGTGTGTCCTTCTCTGTTGCTTGGGATTACCGGCCTGCAAGAAGAATATAGGTCTGACGACGGTATCTGTGGCGGATTCCGTACGTCATTATTATCCGTTGATTGCGGGACAGGTGCTTAACTTGTCATACGAAATAGAGAATACGGGCGACCAGCCTCTTATCATACGCGACATACAGTCTTCTTGCGGGTGTATCGTTCCGCTTTTAAAGCAAGGCGAACGTATGGTTTTGCCAGAGAGAAAAGCCCGTCTGAGATTCAGGTATGAGAGTGCGAAGAATATCGGTTACGTACAACACGTCATACGGATATATGGTAATATACATCCGAATGGCATGGTAAAGCTCGTGTTTGATGTGAACGTGGTGCCGCATGCCGATTATACACGCGATTATGAAGAGCTTTATAAGGAAGAAGTAGAGAGAAGTGCATTGGTGAGAGGGTTGGTAGACGGTGATGAATCGGAAAAGGGATACTATGTAGACGACGTAAGTCGGGATAGCCGTGAAAGTCCTCGTTATCCGTGGCGTGGAGAAGAATAATTGGTGACTGCGGCATGAGGCCTTCGAGATAGTGATATAATTTTATTTGTTTAATTTTTTAATGTAAATGTTTTATGAGAATGAAAATAAAGAGTTTTTTAATTCCGGCTTTGGCTCTGGCGTTGGCCGGATGTGCCAATGAGGAGTTGGAGACCATTGGCAGCGGGACCATTCCTGCCGTGCCCGGGCAGACGATATTGTTCAGCAACAATACCGCTTTGACCATCGGGGATGCGGACGGGGTGCAGACCCGTGCGATGGAGGGGAGCATGGAATTGAGGGAAAATGTGAATGAGGCTTGCAACTTGGAATTGGAAGAGGTTCCGTCCATTCCGGATGAGGTCGCCACATTGTCCGACAAACAATTTAACGGTTGGGATGTTCCTTCTTATGTTCCAAAGGAAGGGGTGTATACCATTGACGGCGGGATGATAAGAAAAGATATCTTCGTAGACGGAACGTTGTATGTGAAGAAATACACAGGAAAGGGTGGACGTATCATCGTTAAGGACGGTGGAACAGTCATTTTTGAAAGTAATGTTCTTGAGGAGATAACCGTACTCAATTACGGTGAGTTCAGCGTCAAAAACAAAGGAGATGAATTTGCCGTTAAGAAAGGAGCTACTTTGAAAACCGTCTCAGACCTTAGCGTAAAGGGCAAAGTGGAGTTGAATGGAGATGTGTATGTGGGAGGCGATTTCGTGTGCGACGAACTTGATACAGACGGATCTTCTAAACTTCATGTAGTGGGTGACTTGAATGTGACGAGTGGCAAGGAGGAATCAGAGTTCGGAGATATGTCCACGGTTTGTGTTGAAGGTACATTGTATGCCCGCAACCTGGATTTGGAGGAGAAAACGAATGTTCATGTCGGCTGTAAGTTGCAAGTTACTGAGAAATTGGAGTTGGAGGACTTTTGCGAGCTTACGGCAGAGTACATCAAGTCGTCCAAAACGGAAATCTCTGGTGCTACCGTCATTTTACGTGAAGGCGGATTGGCCGATTTAGGCGATTTGTGTTATGAGTATTCTCTGAAATCTGCCTTACGCTTCAAGGTAATGGGTTGGGGGAAGGCCATGATTGCATGTAACGAATGCGAGTTGAAGGGTACTTATAGCCTGAAAAACGTCGTAGGACCTAATTTCTATTTCAATTATGTGTAGATACTAATTGAAAAGTGCGCTGTATTCTAATTGAAAAGAGCTCCATCCAT
>OOBB01001183.1_pt1 | contig 9724 bp, 7 predicted proteins | sample 1671661 | NCBI WGS metagenome assembly OOBB01 (sample SAMN06348179, study PRJEB24527) | human gut metagenome | biome: human gut; feature: ankylosing spondylitis patient; material: feces | host: Homo sapiens | place: China | collected 2015-10
AATGTAGTTGAGAGGTGCCCGCAAAGGGGCTCAAAGATTCTCGCTGCTCTTCAAAGCTTTTGCTCCAACGCCTGTGCTCGCAGCCTTTTAGCTAAAGGAAGCCGCATTAATGCATCACGTTTTCAATATTATCACTCCATTAGTTGAAAACAATTAACGATATGCCTCATCACTTTAGAGAAAATATCAATCAAATATATATGTAAACTTTGAATTGACAGGTTGATACCTGTCAATCGCAATCAAAAGACTATAAATTTTGATTGTGTATTTTTTGAGTATAAAAAATCCCTCCCATGCAAAAAGCATAGAAGGGATCGCGTTATCTTCGGTTATGAAGGCGCTGTGACCGCGGTTAGTTGCGCAGACTGTGGATCGGCGCCGGGATGCGGCCGCCAAGCTTCACGAAGCCCGACGCATCGCCGCCCGGAACGCGGATGATGGACGCTTCACCGAGAAGACCGCCGAAATGAGCAACGTCGCCCACGGTCTTGCCCGGAACCGGAATCACACGGACCGCAGTGGTCTTGCCGTTGATCATGCCGATGGCGGATTCGTCGGCGATCATGCCGGAGATCGTCGAAGCGGGGGTGTCGCCCGGGATGGCGATCATGTCCAGACCCACAGAGCAGACAGAGGTCATGGCTTCGAGCTTTTCGAGCGTCAGGGCGCCCGAGCGCGCAGCGGCTTCAATGGCACTGTCTTCGGACACCGGAATGAAGGCGCCGGAAAGCCCGCCCACGTGCGAAGAGGCAAAAACACCGCCCTTCTTCACCTGATCGTTGAGCATCGCGAGAATGGCAGTCGTGCCGGGAGCACCGATGGAAGAAAGGCCGAGAGACTGGAAGATCTCGCCCACGCTGTCGCCCACAGCCGGCGTCGGGGCAAGCGACAGATCAGCCACGCCGAACGGAAGGTTCAGGCGGTTGGCGACTTCATTGCCGATGATTTCACCCACGCGGGTCACTTTGTAGGCGGTGTGCTTAATGACTTCTGCCGCATCCGTGATGGTCAGATATTCACCCTTGGCTTTAAAGGCACGGTCAAGGGCCTTTTTCACCACGCCCGGGCCGGAAACACCGACGTCGATCACCACATCGGGTTCGCCGACGCCAAGATAGGCACCTGCCATAAATGGCACGTCCTGCGGAATATTGCAGAAGACAACGAGCTTGGCGCAGCCGATTGCGTCGCGGTCACGAGTTGCTTCCGCCACATCCAGAATGCGCTGCCCCATGAGACGTACGGCATCCATGTTGATGCCGGCCTTCGTCGAACCCACATTGATTGAAGAGCAGATACGGTCGGTGACAGCCAGCGCCTCGGGAAGTGCATCAATCAGATTCTTTTCGCCCGGCGTCATCCCTTTTTCAACCAAAGCGCCGAAACCGCCGATAAAGTCAACGCCCACTTCTTTAGCCGACTCATCGAGCACGCGGCAGGCCGCCACCATCTCATCACGGCTGAAGCTCGCGCCGACAGTGCCGATCGGGCTCACGGAAATGCGCTTGTTGACGACGGGGATGCCGTAGCGGTCGCCGACGAGATCACAGGTCTCAACGAGTTTTTCGGCATAGCGGAAAATCTTCGAACGCACTTTGTAGGCGAAAGTATCGAAGTCCGAACTCGCGCAGTCAAAAAGATTGATGCCCATCGTGACGGTGCGGACGTCGAGATGCTCCGAACGAAGCATATTGATGGTGGAAAGTACCTCGCGGTCAGTCAGCATGTTTTGTCTCTGTCTCAAAAAATTTGGAATGGGTTGCGGTCGCGTGATGGTTGACTTACTCCACCTTGACGCGGTGAATGGCTTCGAAGATGTCGCGGTGCTGCAGATTGCAGCGCAGGTTCATAGCGCGGGCACGATCAATCATGACGCGGTGCAGCGCGCGGCGATCAACATTGAGCGGAATAGAAACTTCAAAGACCTGCAGCGACATGCCGTCCTCAATCGGGAAAGCACGCAGGGATTCGATGTTGATCTTCTGTTCGGCGAAAATGCGCGAAAAATTAGCGATGATGTCGTTGCGGTCCGTACCCCAAACGCTCACCACATAGGGCTCGCTTTCCGGCTGCGGCGTCGGCGCCTTGAAGTCAATCACCATAACGGCCAGATCAAATTTGCGGCGGGCGATTTCGGCTTCAAGCTCCTGCTGGATCTGTTCGTTAGAAAGACCGGCGGGCTTCTGAATGACACACATCAGAGCGAACTGGCCGTGCAAGGCCATCTGGTTCACCTGCTCGAGATTAACGCCGCGGCGAGTGAGCGCATTGGATACAACGGCGACGATGCCCGGGCGATCGAGGCCGAAAACCGCCACATTGGTGCGGTGCAGGCCGTCATTGATTTCAGTTGTCTGAGCAGGTTGAGCTTCAGTCACTTTGTTTCTCCGGAAGGCCGCCGTTTGAAAACATAACGGCGGACGCTGGCACTGGTGCCGGCTTTGCTGTATGGGGATTGGGATGAGTCCATGCCGGAATTGAAACCCCATCCAAGGGAATCCGGCATGGCGGCAGATTTTATCGAGTGTATCGCGATGGCCGCCGATCATTGGTTGGAATTGAGCTGTGTTCCATCTGATACAGCGCAAAACGCGCCGTAATCAGACCGCATATCACTCGGTCTGCTGTCCAAAGCTTTCTGGCAGACGCAAAAGTGTCTCGAGCCTTGGAAACGCCGCAAGCGCAGCAGCCCGAGCACTCGCGGCTGCTGCGGCAAGCGTTGTGCCGCGAAGCTGAGCCGCCGTACGGGCGGCTTCCAGGATGTCCGCTGGGCGTGTGTCGAGCGTTGAGTGCCCGAGAGCAAAAGCATCCCGTCGACTCGACGGCGGCATATCAGGCGCGTCGGTTTCAAGCACCCAGGCCCCGTCGGCAAGCTCCGACAAATGCCTGCGAATGCGCTTGCTTCCGTCGTAGGTACAGGCACCGCCGAAACCGAGCACCAGTCCGAACGCTAAAAAAGCCTCGCGTTCAGCATCCGAGCCGTTAAAGGCATGGACGGCGCCGCGCACGGGCTGAAACCCCGTTTTGCCCGGCGAACCGTAGACTCTTCGCAGCAGTCCGAGCGTCTTTGAAGCTGTCCGGCGAACATGAATAGCGGAAGGTCGAGGTCGCGGGCGATCTTAAGTTCTTCGAGAAACACCTGCTCGGCCTTATGCTGATCAAGCCCGGGCTCAAACCCGTCGAGCCCCACCTCTCCGAGACCGATGAAATGCGGATCGTCGAGCAGAGACTCGGCCAGCTCACGCAGCCCGACGAGCTCTGCGGGCGTTGTCGAGTCAAGCCAAAGCGGATGGATGCCAAGCATCGCCCCCAGGCCCCACTCGTGTGCCGTAGAGAGCGTTCGCTCCCAGTCTTCAGGCGCCCCGGCGCAGAGCAGGATATTCTCGAGGCCCGCCTCTCGTGCTTGAGCGAGCCATTGAGCACGATGGCCGTCCAGACGCTCAACCTGCAGATGCGAGTGCGTGTCAATGAATTTGATGGCGCGAGCGGTCATAAGGAACCAACCCGTTAAAAGCGGTCTGCATCCACAATCACGCCGCCCTTGAGCTCTACCGCACGATCGCAGCGGCGCGCGAGCTCTCGGTCATGCGTGACGATTACGACAGCCGTGCCTTGGGTATGCGCCAGTTCAAGAAGCGATGTGAAGACCTGTGACGCGGTTTCGTGATCCAAATTGCCCGTCGGCTCATCCGCCAGCACGCAGGCGGGCTGCGTCACCAATGCACGCGCAATAGCTGTACGCTGACGTTCGCCGCCCGAAAGCTGCGAAGGCAGATGCTCGAGACGATCGCCTAAACCCACGGCTTCCAAAGCCTGCTGAGCTCGAGACAACGCTTCACGCTTAGGCAGACGGCGGATGAAAAGCGGCATAGCCGCATTTTCCAAAGCGGAAAACTCCGGCAGCAGGTGGTGAAACTGATAAACGAACCCGAGGGAGCGGTTGCGCAGACGATCGAGCTCACTCTCTTTGAGTGCGGCGAGGTCCTCGCCGGCAATGGCCACTCGTCCGGCATCCAAACCGTCAAGACCGCCCAGTACATGCAGGAGCGTTGACTTCCCGGAACCCGAAGCGCCGAGTACGGCCACCGCTTCGCCCGCATGAATCCGGAGATTCACATCTTTAAGCACCGGCAGCGCACTCGTCCCCTCGCGATAGCTCTTGACCACATGACTTGCTTCCAGAACAACGGAACGCTGCGGATGATTTTGCGCATTATTCATAGCGAAGAGCCTCCGCGGGGTGAATCTTCGAAGCCCGCCAGCTCGGATAGAGTGTGGCGGCCAGAGAAAGCAGGAAAGAGAGCACCGCAATCGGTACGATGTCGCTCATACGCGGATCGCTCGGCATGCTGCTGATGAAATAAATTTCCTGAGGCAGGAATTCAACCCCGAGCATCGACTCGATGGCCGAGACGATGGCGCCGACGTTTTCGGCAATCAAAAGGCCTGCAGCAACGCCTGACAGAACGCCCACCAACCCAACAATCGTGCCTTCCACCACGAAAATCGACATGATGGAAGCACGCGAAGCGCCGAGCGTACGGAGAATCGCGATGTCAGACTGCTTTTCCTTCACGGTCATCACCAATGTGGAAACGAGCCCGAAAGCGCCGACCAAAACAATAAGAAAGAGGATGATCCCCATCATGCGTTTTTCGACCTGCACGGCTGCGAACCACGTGCGGTTTTGCCGCGACCAGTCCGTCGCATAAAGTCCGGATGGAAGCACCGACACGAGCTTGGCCGCGATCTGCGGCGCACGGTCCATGTCCGTCGTCTTGACGCGCAGTCCCTGAGGACCGCCCGTACGATAGAGTGCAGCTGCATCCTCAATATTGACCAAGGCATAAGTCGAATCGTATTCGTAGTGCCCGCTCGAAAAGTAACCCGCTACCGTGAGCTGTTTCATGCGGGGGATCAGTCCCGCCGGCGTCATATTCCCTTCGGGCACAAGCAGCGCCACTTTGTCGCCGATATGCACGCGCAGCTGCCGCGCCAGCGCCTGGCCGAGAATGACCTGAAAGGCCTTGGGTTTCAGGTCAGAAAGCTCTGCGCCGGAAACGCTTTGCGCAAGTTCGCTCACCCCTGGTTCCTTGGCAGGATCAATCCCTTTGACGACTGCGCCGCGCACGACGGCGCCCGAACTAAAGAGCCCCTGACCTTCCACGAAGGGAGCAACGGCGACAACGTCACTTTGCGCCTGAAGTACCTTTTCGACGCCTTCCACGTCGGTGAGTGCACCTTTGCTCGCCCTGATCTCAACGTGAGGAATCACGGAAAGCATGCGGTCGCGCACTTCCTTTTGGAAGCCGTTCATCACCGAGAGCACGATGATGAGCGCGGCAACGCCAAGCGCGATGGACGCCACCGACATGCCTGAGATAAAGGACATGAAGCCGTCTTTGCGTCGGCCTCGCCTCCCGCGCCGGGTGTAGGTGAGGCCGATCATGAATTCAAATGGCGTCTGCATCGTGCTCTTGGAAATCGCTCTTGAGGCGGAATAATTCAACGCTTCGAACACCCTTTCGTTTTGCATCCGGCATGACGAAAGCGTGCGTTCGACAAAAACTGCATTCTAACGGCGCAGGATGCTTCCCCCGCGCCGCAGCAAAAGATCGAAACGGTCGACAGAAGAATGTTAGAAGACACCAACACTCCTCAATGAAGACGAAGCACCTGCAGTCCCCAAGGCTACAATCACGGGCACTATGACAACTTGCTTTTATCTCCTGCCCGGCGCCCGGCTCCCTGAGGCCGCCGCCCGCGAGACTGCGGCCGTGCTTGCAAAGTCCGACCCCGCCTCGCTTGAGGCGTGGACTGCACTCGGGACCGGCCGTGAGCCGCCTGGTCTGCAGCGCCTCGCTGAACCGCTCCACGATCGCTCACCCCATCAGGCCTGGCTCTGGAAGGTGCTCACGCACCGGTCCGGCGCGCCGATCACCGCCCCTTACGAATGGATTGCTTCGGGCGGTCCCGTGCTCGACCAGGAATTCTGGAAGCTCACGCCCTGGCAGCGAAATTCGCTGGGACAGCTCGAAGCCGTCGAGCTTCATGAGTCTGAGATGCCCGCGGCTGCTTGTGCGCTTGATCCTATCGCAGCACACGCCGGCATGCGTCTGATGATTTCTGGAACGACTCTCTTTCTCTGCCGCCGCAAGCCCTGGGCATTCTCAGCCGCACCGTTTAGAGATCTGGCGGACTGCGTCGGTGCAGGAGCGAGCCTCGCCGCCTGCATGACGGGCAGTGATAAGCCTGAAGCAGAAAATCTGCTTGAGGCATTCACCGCTGCCGTTCAAACGGCTGCGGGCAAACTGCCTTCGATTGAGGGCTTTTGGCTTTCGGGCGGCGGAGCATACACTCCCATTTTCCCGCCCTCGACCTACCGTGCTGTAGCCTGTGATGATCCAGTCGTCCGAGCCTGGGCAGCTGCAGCCGGTATTCCCCGCACCGCGCTCATGCCCGTTCGCAGTGGCGAACGCGAACAGGAACGGTGGGGGAAAGCGTTCGTTGACGCACCGATCGGCGAGCGCATCGTCGTTATTGAGCATCTTCTCGATCCCTGGCGCCGCAGTGACTGGAGCGCCTGGCGGGAAGTGCTCCCCACGGCACTCGGCGAACTCGCACGTTGGCGCAGCCGCGAAAAAGCCGCCGGCATTGACAACGCTGTTTTCGTGCTCTTTGGCAATGCCGGCGCCGCTACGCTTTTGCCGACGCCCAAGAGCTTCAATCCGCTCAAACGCTTCAAACGGTCGGTGCTCCCGCTCGAGAGCTGGTTCATTGACAACTTTGCGGGAGAGGTTCCATGACGCGCATTCTCTCCCGTCCTTACGATCAGCATGCCGCCGATCGTCTGGCCCTTTCGGGTTTTCTGCCGCCCATTGCGCGGGCGCTTGCCGCCCGCGGCATTCAGGTGCCCTCCGATTTAGAGCAGGAATGGGCCGGCATGCTGCCGCCCGCCATGCTCGAAGGTACGCGTGAAGCAGCCGAACGGCTTGCACTCGCTCGCGAGCGGCATCAAGCCGTCACCATCGTCGCCGACTACGACTGCGACGGCGCTACGGCATGTGCCGTCGGTATCCGGGGTCTGCGCATGCTCGGCATCACCGCAAACTACTTCGTGCCGGACCGCGTGCTCCACGGCTACGGGCTCACGCCCAACGTCGTCGATATTGTTGCTGCCAGAACCCCCAAGCCGGATCTCATCGTCACGGTTGACAACGGCATCTCGTCAGCAGCGGCCGTTGACCGCGCTCGGGAGCTCGGCATCGACGTCATCATTACAGACCACCACCTGCCGGGCGCTGAACTGCCGCGGGCACAGGCGATCGTCAACCCCAATTTAACGGGCTCGACCTTCCCGTCGAAAAATCTCGCAGGCGTCGGCGTCATCTACTATGTGCTGCTCGCCCTGCGTTCGCTCCTTCGCGAACGCGGCGTCTTTGACGCTAAGACTCAGCCGCGTCTGGATGCGCTTGTCGACTTTGTGGCCCTTGGAACAGTGGCTGACGTCGTCAAGCTCGACAAAAACAACCGTATTCTGGTTTCGCAAGGCATTCGCCGCATTCGCTGCGGCCGTACGCATGCGGGGCTCGAAGCCCTGTTTGCCATTGCCGGACGCGATATTCGTACTGCGGGGGTACGCGACTTCGGCTTTGCCGTTGCGCCGCGCATCAATGCCGCCGGCCGTCTCGGAACCATGGAAAACGGCATCGAATGTCTCTTGTCGGACGATCCTGCCGCGGCCCTTGCCTTTGCCGAGAGCCTCAACTCCATCAACACCGAACGCCGCGAACTTGAAAGCGAGATGCAGCAGTTGGCTGAGGCCGCTTTATCCAATATTGACTTGGATCATCACGCCACTTTTACGATTTTCAACCCCTCTTTCAATGAGGGTGTTGTGGGATTGGTGGCAGCGCGCCTGAAGGAGCGCATCCACCGTCCAGTCATCGCGTTTGCGCCGACGGAAAACGGAGAACTCAAAGGTTCGGGCCGTTCCATTCCCGGCATACATCTGCGTGATGCACTCGACTTGACCGCCAAAGCACTGCCCGGCGTCGTACTTCGCTTCGGAGGCCATGCCATGGCGGCCGGACTTTCCATCAAACCCGAAGGGTTCAAGGATTTTCAGGCGGCGTTTGAGGAAGTCATCCGCAGCCGATGCGATGCCTCCGTTTTTGAGCGTGTTGTGCTCACCGACGGCGGACTCGCGCCCGACGAGATTACCGAAGCGCTCTGTCAGGAAATCGATGAACAAATCTGGGGACAGGGTTTTGAAGCCCCGCTCTTTGCCAACGAGGTTCACGTGCTCTCACAGACGCTTCTCAAGGGCACGCATCTCAAAATGATGCTCGAGCTCGGCGGCTCGCGTTTTGACGCCATCTTTTTCCGCCGCAAAGAACCTTTAGCGTCGCTCACCAGGATTGCCTACCGGCCGTCAGTCAATGAATTCCGCGGCCGCCGAACCGTGCAGCTGGTGGTGGAGGCGGCCGAATAAGCCGTCAGCGGAAATTCCGCCGCTTTTTCCTATGATTCGGGACGCTCAGCAGCACATGCGGCGTCCCGAAGCCGTCTATAATTTTCGTTTCCCTGTATTTTCAGGGCACGTCGGTGATTTTGTGCTTCAAAAATTCTCGAAGCCCGACGCACTTTTAATACAACGAATACGCTCTATCCGCATAGGTCAGAAATGGAAGCTGAACGCATCAACCAAATTGAAGCCTCGATCGACGATCTTACCCGTCGGCTCAATGAACTTCGGGGGTATCTTTGACGTCGACCGCAAAGCTCGGCGCCTCGAAGAAGTAAATCGGGAAATTGAGAACCCGGACCTCTGGAATGATCCCAAACACGCCCAGGAAGTAAGCAAAGAAAAGAAGATGCTCGACGATATCGTCGGCAGCTTCAACCGTCTTACGCAGGGCATCGCCGATGCGGGCGAACTCTTTGAACTTTCTCTGGCCGAAGAGGATTTCGATTCCCTCGAAGTTATCGGAGAGGATGTAGACCGCATCGAGCACGAAGTTGCTCAGCTCGAATTTAAGCGCATGTTCAACCAGCCGATGGACTCGGCCAACTGCTATCTGGAAATTCAGTCCGGTGCGGGCGGCACGGAAGCTCAGGACTGGGCAAGCATGCTCGAACGCATGTATATGCGCTACGCCGAACGCAAGGGCTTTAAGGTCACCCTTGAAGAAGAAACACCGGGTGAAGTCGCCGGCATCAAGTCCTGCACGCTCTTTATTGAGGGCGAGTGGGCGTACGGCACGCTGCGCACCGAGACCGGCATTCATCGTCTGGTGCGTAAAAGCCCCTTTGACGCCAATGCGCGCCGTCACACCTCCTTCACCTCGGTCTACGTCTATCCGGAAGTGGATGATTCCATCGACATTGAAATCAATCCTGCCGATCTTTCCATCGACGTCTTCCGTGCTTCGGGCGCAGGCGGTCAGCACATCCAAAAGACCGAGTCAGCCGTCCGAATTCACCACAAGCCCACCGGCATCATTACGATCTGTCAGGATGACCGCTCGCAGCACCGCAACCGCGAAAAAGCCATGCAGCAGCTCAAGGCTAAGCTCTATGAGCTGGAAATGCGCAAACGCATGGAAGCGCAGACGAAGCTCGAAGAGTCGAAGTCTGACATCGGCTGGGGTCACCAGATCCGCAGCTACGTGCTTGATCAGTCGCGCGTGAAGGACCTGCGTACCGGCGTTGAAACCGG
>OOBB01001197.1_pt1 | contig 9628 bp, 7 predicted proteins | sample 1671661 | NCBI WGS metagenome assembly OOBB01 (sample SAMN06348179, study PRJEB24527) | human gut metagenome | biome: human gut; feature: ankylosing spondylitis patient; material: feces | host: Homo sapiens | place: China | collected 2015-10
ACGCGTCCCCGCGTCGGTATTGTCAAGTTGGGGTTCGATCCCCCAACTTGGCAATGAGAAAATGTATTGTATTTGCTTGTCAAGGCATCGAGCCTTGCCAAGCAAATGCCGACGCGGGGACGCGTCGCCCCCAGGTGAGGACGCGTTACCTGCTAGTGTGTGCTGAAAAAGATTAATGATGATTAATGTTCAAAAAAAAGACTCGCGAAACGAGCCTTCGTATTATCCTAAGCATTATTCGTTTTACGTGAGCATTAGCCTCTAACATAGATTTAAAATGTTTCGCGAAGTGTGAAAAATTCTCGTTTTTTATCTAAAATCAAGGGGTGAAATCTCAAAAAAGATTTATAAACTATCGAGTTTCTATTTTTTGTTTGTTTTTTCGGTTTCTATCGTTGTATCTTTGTATAAAGTTTAAGTGATTAGGTGCTTAATAGTTGCAATTTGATACATGATTGTTATCAGAGCCTTGTTTCGCACTTAACGCGCTTTGTGATAATTCAATTATAGTTGAATGTACGCATACCTAAAATGCTTATGGATAGAATTTTACTTATATTATCCTCACTCCTCTTATTCACTTCGTGTGCTGAGCAATATAATATAGCTGGCAATTCAAACATCGCTTGTTTGGATGGTCGTATGCTTTATTTACGCGTTTCGTCAGTAGACAAAGATGGCGAACATCGTGCGGTGCAGCAAACGAGTTTGTCGGTTTGTCTGGACTCTTGCAAGGTGGTACACGGAAAGTTTAGTTTTGAGGGCGACGTTGATTCTGCACGTATGGCGATGCTCTATACGGGAAATCAGTGCGTAATGCCTTTGGTGCTTGAAAATGGTAATTTGAGTATCCAAGTAGATAATGCCTTACAACGCGTATCGGGTGGCCCGCTGAATGATAAATTATACAATTTCTTTAAAAAGCGTACTCGCTTAGACAATGAACTGTGGGAATTACAGCAGTCAACGATACGTATGATGCGTGAAGGGCAGTCGCCTTTAGAGATTCAACGCAAGGTAGGTAAGAAGATGCGGCAGTTAGCAAAGAAAACAGAGGAACTTGAAACGAAATTTGTAATGGACAATTACAATAATGTGTTAGGTCCAGGTTTCTTCCGGTTATTGTGTAGCCAATATCCTTCTCCAATCATGACTGAGCAGATACAGCATATCGTTAGTTCTGCTCCCTCACATTTCTTAAACGATCCCTTCGTCAATGCTTATGTAAGGCAAGCGCAGACTCGTATGGCTATTCAGACTGCTCCGTAAGGGATGACTCTTCAATGGAATTGTTAGTAAAACATTTATATTGCAAGATTACAAAGCATTCACTTGTTGTATACAATAGGTGCGCTTTGTAATCTTTTTTGCTCCATAACATAACGCATCGTGTGGGTAAAATCGACAAACTGCAATTTGTCGATTTTACCCACACGATGCGTTATAGTGACGTTTTTAGATGCTTATAGTCTTCTAAGTGCTCCTAATAATTCAGAATTTTCGGTCGGTAGGCCGATGCTGATGCGCAAGCACCCTTTAATGGGGTAAGTGGCAATGCCTGCGCGTAAGAGGTATTTGTAAATGGCAGCGCTGTCGGTGAAGCGAACTAAGAGGAAGTTTGCGTCAGAGTGGTAAATGTGTTGACATTGCTTAAGGTCGCTCAAAGCAAGGCGCACCTTGTTGCGCTCGTCTATGATTTGGCGTGCCCATTTGTCGACGTTCAAGCGGTGCTTCACCATTTGCGTGGCTTGTTCGATAACAGGGGTGCTTACTGGGTGAGTGAGTCCGATCTTTGTAATCTCTTCAATCACTTCGGGGTGAGCCACAATGGCCGAAAGGTGGAGTCCAGCTAAAGACCATGCGTGAGAGAAAGAGCGAATGATGATAAGGTTCTTATACTTATTAAGGAGTTCAAGCACCGAAGCTTGAGGGGCAAAGTCGATGTACGATTCGTCTACAACGACGATACCTTCAAAGAGCTGTAAGATTGTTTCTATCTCTTGACGGTCTAACAAGTTACCAGTAGGAGAGTTGGGCGAACAAAGGAAAATGATGCGTGTCGTTCCGCTTACGGTGTCAAGCACGGTGTCGGCCGAAAGTTCATAATCCGTTTCGCGCAGCGCAGCTTCGCGATATTCAATGCGGTTGGCCAAGGCGCGACGCTTATATATAAGTCGTGTCGGTTCGGCTGCAACCACGCTGTCACGGTTGGGAAGCGCGTTGGCACGTATAATCAGGTCGATAGCCCCTTCCGTGCCGTCGCCACAGAGGTAGGTGCATTGTTCTGGAATATGTTCGTGTCGTCCCCAGTTGCGCTTCAACGTGCGAAGTGCATTGTCGTCGGGGTAGCGATTATAAGGAGCGTTGAAAGGGGACTCATTAGCGTCCAAATGCAGTTTCGCTTTTGTGCGTGGACGTGGTGCTTTAATATTTTCGGGTAGTTTCATAGTGCAAATTTATATATAAACTGCGAGTTTGTGCATCGGTGCTGTAAAGAAAAGTTTTTTGTAATAAAGATGAATGAAAATGTTTAATATTTTCGTTTTATGATAAGGACATGATTTTGTGCGTAAATAAGAATGTAATGAATTGTAAATCAATGAGTAATGTGTTTTATAACAGTAGTATTGTTATAATAGAGAAACGTGCGAAAGTGGAAGAAATGAAGAAAAATATCACTTTTTTGCGTCAAAAGTTTGGTACTTTAGAAAAAAGTCGTACCTTTGCATCGCGTTTGAGAAATAACGCAATTAAGACATAAGGAAGTTTGGGTGAGTGGCTGAAACCACCAGTTTGCTAAACTGACGTACGGGTTTACCGTACCGGGGGTTCGAATCCCCCAGCTTCCGCATTTGGCGCTTTCATCTAATGGTTAGGATACATGCCTCTCACGCATGGTATACGGGTTCGATTCCCGTAGGCGCTACAAATCGTAAAACTGCTGAAAATCAAGCATTTCGCTAAATTTCAGCAGTTTTTTTATGCTTTCTCAAGCCGATATTTCGCTTATTTCTTGCAAAATATTGCCCAAAAACGACTATAGTTGCCAAAAAAGAGTGCAAAATCCGTGCATGATAATTATTAAAATCATTATTTATGATGACTTATGCCTAAAAAACGGAAGCTACTTTTGCAAAGTAGTACTACAAACATACACCTATAGCCTTACATATTATACAAAATATAATAACATAACAACAGATAAGTTCATCATTAGAAAAAACTATAGTAAACCAAATCCTAAATAACATTTCTATGAAGAAAATCAGATTTCTTTTTATGGTGTCAGCATTTCTGACAGCCATTCCCTTAGTTGCACAAACTGAGGAAGATGCCAAATTGGTGGCACAGAAATTCTTGCAAGCTAAGAAGGGTGCGTTGCTCAAACTATCTACTGTGGAAGTAAAGAGTGAAGTGCCTAATGCAGCAAAAGCAAAGGGCAAAAATATCAATGCGTCTCAAATCGGAGGGGGTAAAATATTTGCCTTCAATGCCGATAAGGGAGGCTTTGCAGTAGTATGCGCGAGCAATGGCCAAACTGCCATTGCTGGCTATTCTGATAAGGGCAAAATTGAGGTAGACAAGATGCCTGAAGCCATGAAGGCTTGGTTGTCGTCTTATGCCTCTGCTATGAACAACGCTACTACAGATGCTACGTCCAAACCCTACTCTTATGTAGGACCTACTGTAGAGCCTGTAGCTCCCCTCATTAAGACAAAGTGGGGGCAAAGTGCTCCTTTCAACGGCAAATGTCCGTCAAATGGTAAGCAAACGGCGGTAGCTGGTTGTGTGCCAGTAGCCTTAGCTCAAGTGCTTAACTATTATCATTCTGACCATAAAGGCACGGGAGAACTCTATTATGCTCATACCGAGTCAGAAACGGAATATAACATCAATTATGCCAACGTCTCGTATGATTGGAACAATATGCTTGACACCTACGATACGGGTAACTACTCGCAGGTTCAAGCTGATGCGGTTGCTAAACTGATGTTGGAATGTGGTGTGGCTAGTAAGGCTGAATATGGATATGGCGAAACCTCAGCTAGTGCTCCTTATGTTGCTCTCAATAAGTATTATGGCTTTGACTGTACTTACTTAAGAAGAGGGTATTTTGTACCTGGTCAATCTTTGGCGGGTGTATCACCAAAGCGTTACGCTCAACCTACCTCAAAGTGGATAAAAATAATACAAGACGAACTTACGGCAGGACGTCCAATCATCTATACAGCCGATAATGCAGACGATCCAAACTATGGACTCCCCATACATGATGACGACTATATGAGCCATTGTTTTATTATAGACGGCATAGATGCTGACAATTATGTACATTGTAATTGGGGGTGGCGCGGTGCATACGATGGCTATTACGATGTAGCAATGTTGCATCCAACTCCTGTGAAGGATTTTGATTATCATCATGAAATGATTGTGGGCATTCAACCTAGTCAAGAGCCATATGTGAAAAAAGTATCTATGGCATTACAACCATATAATAACTATTATTTTTTGTATACCAACTCATATGGTTCAGATGATGATGCTGATAACGATGATGATGAAGATAGCAGTGTAGGTTTCTCTATAGTGCTCGCGAAGGAAGGCTCTATTGAGAAAGTTGTAAGTAGTTATCGAGCTAATATTGTTGCGTATCCCTATGTCAATAGATATAGTTTACAAAATAGTTGGCCAATCAATACAGACGGATTGAAAGATGGCGTTTATCAAATTCGCTTAGCATATAAAGATAGCCAATCTCAGTATAAACTTAGCCCTTATCCAGATGCGCTTGCTCCTACAGTAACCATTCAGAATAATGGTGCAGATGTAACTTTCCAAGGCATTGGTGATGATGATCTTGTAAATGGCTTGACTATCGAAGACATTACCCCTGCCAGTGAAATCTATGCTGGCACAACATTCTATTTGGCAGTGAAGGCACATCATGGACGTTCGAACGATGCCTATCTTAAATTTCGCAATATGGAAACAGGGGCCATTTATGGAGCATACAGTGGTGGTGAATCTAAAGTAAGATTTAATTCTGCTTATGACGACCAGACCTCTACAGAAATATTCAAATTCGTTCCTAAAAACGAGAAGAATGGCTTCTCCATGCCTGCCGGACGTTACAAAATTGAATTGGATAATGAAGATTATGAAGATTATGAAGATGATGATGATGTTAAGCTAAATGGCGAATATTATATAGATGTAGCCGAACGTCCCTCTTATCCTATCATGGATGGTAGTGATTGGTGTGGTATGGATTTTGATAAAACTTATTATGATAGCGAGGATTATAAAGAACTTAATGCCAGTGATAGGTTAGGATATATCACTGTTGGTAAAAAAGGGAATTTTGAACTCAAATACTTAATTCCTCAGTATACCTATGCTAATAAGGTAGAAGCCCCCGTAACCGTAAAAGTATACATGATGAATGTTGATACAAGTGAAGAAATACCTGTAGGCATTGATTATAATTGGACACCTGGAAAGAAGATAGAATTAAACCTCCTTCCTACTCCTTTGGAAGGAAACTTCAGATTCCGTAGCATATATGAAGTGAATGGAATCAAAAGAGGGGGATTGGCTCAATATAAGAAGGAACCATACTACAACATTCTTCACGACTCTAACACGTATGATTATATCTGCCAATTAGTTTCGACAAAAGTAGTGAAGGAAAATGATGACAACCACCTTCAGGTTGTACTCAAAAGAACTAATCAAGATGATACGTGGTATCCAGAATACGCCAAGGCTATTATCTATGACAAAGCGAATGATGAAATCTGCATAGAGGGACAAGAATATACTTTTGCAAGCAAAGCAGAGGCAAATGAGCCATTTAAGGTAAAGTTTACAACCCCACTGTTAGAGGATAAAGAATACGACATATGGTTACAGACTGCCAGTCGTGAAGCTTACAGCAAATTCTTTGTAACGGATAATAACGGGCAAGTAGCTCATATCCACGTTGACAAGGATCTGATTTCGAACATCTCACAGGTGTCTTTGGCGGACGAACTCTTTAGCAGGGGCGAACAAGTAAAGGTATATGACCTAAAAGGCATTTTAATAAAGAACATGGCAGCTTCTGATCACATGTGGAACGATCTGCAAAATCAATTGCCTTCAGGCATTTACATTCTAAAGTCTTCTAAACGTACCATTAAGTTTAAGAAGTAAGAGCGTAGTTAATAAAAGTGCTCGGAATTATTTCGATACAATAATTCCGAGCACTTTTATTTACGTCTGTAACGAATCGTGTGGGTAATATTGCGTTTTACCAGATAACGCGAGTTCGGGATAAGGATTGCGTAAATAAAATACTGCAAGATAAACTTACATTCTTGAAGTTGCGTTTATTATCACAGTTTATTATTAAATAGGGTGTCCATTTTTATGTTCGCTTTCGCGCACCTTTTCTCGTCATGGCAATATGGGAACCTGTCTGCATCTTGCAGACAGTTCTCCCTTATAATATTGGGCACTTTTGCGAAAGTTTCAAACTGGGCTTCATAACCTCTTTATATCCTTTTTATATACCTTAGCTATTCTTTTATATTCCATGATACACAATTGAAAGCGCCACCTTTAGCAACAATGCCTTTTGCTTCACAAGGCACGACTTCACAGTCTCGATATATCTCCTTCAATTGTTCAATAGCCACGGTATCACTGGCAATACCTATTTGCGGTACAAGCAAGAAATTGCCAACACGAAGAAAATTAATATGCGCCCAACTATTCTTTCGCGCATACTTGCCATATTGTAACTCGCTTATTTTCGAAAAGTGTAGACGCAAAACCTTCAATAATTCTTCTCGAAGTTGCTCATCTATATCTGCATAATTGTTTATTACAATATGCCCTGGTTCAACATAGCGTACCATTCCATCTGAATGTCCGTATTTCTCAGCCTTGTCCCATGGAATGAAAACAACTTCGCAGCCAAAACTTTCTTCGAGAACCGTTTTTAAAAACTCACGGTTTTTTTCCTTGTTTTCGACGAAGACCTTGTCTGTCATGATTACTTTGTCATTACACTTTATCACATTGCCGCCATCTACGATGACGTCCATTATCATTAGATTGTTGTGCGTGAATTCAAAGCAATTTTTCACATCATGTGTGGTGTACTGTTGTTCTTCTTTGAGATAATCTGGATTGTACTCATACCCGATGAAAGATTTTACATCCTTTTGAATCGGCATGAAATCTCTTACCCATATATCTTTTGTATTGGGCAGCATTTCGAAGTTTATTTCATGTTCAAGCAACGTTTCTTTGATGCTTTTCCAACATTTGTAATCCCTCAGATATTCAGAAAAGTAAACTTTGTTTGTTTGATCATCAGTAATCATGATTTATCTTGGATATATTTTCTTTATTACATCAAAATCTTTAGGAATGTTTTCATACATATTCTTTGGCAAATCCTTATAGTCGTGCCATATGTGATATTCGGTCGTCCCATTGGTTGTCTTCTGGGTCTGAAAAACGTATTTTCTTTTCATTTGCCAATCAACACCGCCTTTGAAATAACGATAAGGTAGAGGTTTACTCTCTACTCTATAAGTATTGAATATCTCGATATGATTCAAAGGTTTGTCTTCAATAAGTTTAGGCATATCATCTGACGCATTAAACATGTCAAACAAACATCTTTGGCTACCTGATATATTGCCGACATGCTTTCCGTTTTCGTACTTCTCCAATCCACGAATCAGCACACCGCCAAACCGTATCAGTTCATTGTTATCTCCACGTAAAGTGCGAAATGCGACATCTACTCCAAATCGATGAAAGAACCATTGCCCTTCGATACAGTCTCTATTCAAAGTTGCTACGTCTTCAGTATCGTCTGTTGAATATAGATATATTTCTAAATCAGCTATTCGGTACTTCACGTTTCTGACTCCTTCACTATCTTTTTCACATTTGACGATGGAAAAGTTTTTCATCAGACTAACTGCCAATGCTTCGTAATCCTCTTTTATTGGATTAGCAAATTTCTTCAAAAGAGAGTCTATTGTTTTATACTCGTTCATATTTTCTGTCTATTGGCTAATAAATTGATTAATGATATTTATTAAACTGGTGAATGGCAAACCTCAGTGTCGGCTATAGACTACATCATTTCTCTTTTAAACCAAAGTTCAAATACACTATCAGCAAGGAATATACCATCTTTTTCAATGGTGATAATCTCTTTGTCAACCAAACTTTTCTTTATACGGTCTATATTTGACTTACTGCCAAGAGGGTATATTTCAGAAACCGCTTGAGTTGTAAATCCTGAATGTATGTCTTTGCACAAAAGACGAATGAAGTTGAGCTGATAGGTCGTAAGTCCATCTGTCTGTTGTATAAAGAGACTGCTGTTTTGCTCCAACAGAGCCTTCAAGCCTTCTTCAAAACTCTCCTCGTTTACTTCTTTTTCTGTTTCTGCCATAACGTTCCATGCAAGTTGCTGCACATAAGATGAGTAATTCTTTACCACTTGGCATATTCTGCCAGCATACTCTTCTGCAATCTTCTTGCCGTACTTCTCGAATCGGGAACAGATGAAAGGGACCCAATATATCGTAGGAATACACTTGAGATGCAGCATCTCCCCAAATTGATAGAAAGGCATACGACGATTTTGGAAAATATTTTCCATCAAATGCTTCTTACTGCCAAAGAAGCAATATGACACATTTTGATGATGTTGCCAAACACCGCGTAGACGTTTTTGTATAGTCAGCGAGTCTGTGAACTCTCCTATCTGCTGAAACTCATCAATACATACTACAAGGCGAACGCCCTGTTCCTTGGCAATACGTTCAGGAAGATTCAAAATTTCCTCTGGAGAATAATCCTTGGGTGTTATACCCAAGGATACAGAAAACTCAGAGTTAGGTTCTGGGCTAAATGAAATTTTGGGCGAGATTCTAACCAAAAAACGCTTGATGTTCTCCATTACTTGCTCCAAATGGTTGCCAGTGGACTTCATGATTGTTTCTGCAAATCGGTTATAGAAATCATATTCACTTCTGCAGTCATATATGTCCATATAGACGATTTTTAGCATAGGGTTGTCAATCTCGGAAATCACCTTTTTTATAAGAGAGGTCTTACCCATGCGTCTTGGAGATATAAGAATAACATTAACGCCATTTTCAAAGTCAAGCTTGATACGCTTGGTTTCTTCAATTCGGTCTGTAAAGTTATTACCACCGACCGACATACCATATACAAAAGCTTTCTCCATAATCATTACTCCTTACTTAATTAGATTACAAAGGTAATGAGAAAAGAAGTAGTTCACAAGGTTGTGGTCCACAACTTTGTGAACTTGATTGGAAAATCTCATAAAATAGACTCCCTCTTCATATTTTTCACCTCTGTTTGTCTGCGTCGCTTCTTCCTTTTATTGAAACACCTATTTTTGCCTAAAAAGAGTGCAATCAATTAATACCTTATCTCAAAATGGCAATAATTACATTATATTACCAATACTCCGTTAAATCTTAAGGCTCTATAATGAATTGTGTGGGTAAACTGCAATTTATCTGCCTAATTGGGGGGCGGGCTAATTGGGGGGCGGGTTTTTAACCCGCGGCAGCAGCAG
>OOBB01001201.1_pt1 | contig 9597 bp, 8 predicted proteins | sample 1671661 | NCBI WGS metagenome assembly OOBB01 (sample SAMN06348179, study PRJEB24527) | human gut metagenome | biome: human gut; feature: ankylosing spondylitis patient; material: feces | host: Homo sapiens | place: China | collected 2015-10
ATGAAATGATCAAAATATTTAAAGACAATGAAAAGAATTATCGATAGTACATTATGTTTGCGTTATCATAATGGATATTTGCACAAACGCAGATAAATGGAGATTATGCCTATATTAGAACGAAAGATTGCGCACAAAATGACAACTTTGTGCAGCCATATGACTTATCAGGAGTTCGTGCTGCCCCTGCATAAGCATGCGGAGTATCAACTGATAATTTTCACCCACGGCAGCGGAAAGCAGTTCGTGGGCGAGGGCGTTGCGCCTTATGCAGAAGGTGATGTTGCGCTGATAGGAAGCAATGTTCCGCATCTTCATCTTTGTAAAAGTAGGATGAAGAGTGGGGAGAATGCTGGGAAGGAAGAGTCTGGAAATATTGGGAAAGATGAACTTAAACCAGGGCTTGAAACGGAACTTGAAGATAGGCTCTATAGTAGTGGCGAAGCCATTCAGTTCAGTCCTCAATTGTTTCCTTCGTCTCTTTTGAATTTACCCGATTATGCCCATATTTCAGAGCTTCTTTCAAAGAGCCAGTATGGAATACGATTCTATGATGAGGGTTTGTATGATGAACTCTTAGAGATGATGAAGGCTTTCGATTCATCCACCCACACCTCACGGCTTATCATCCTGCTCCAGATTCTCGACCGTCTGCATCATTGCAAGAAAACGCAACTCCTGTCGCCTACGGCTTACAGCAATGCCAATCGTCAACCCGAGTTGGAGGAGCCTATCGGCAGAATCTACACCTATTTTATATAATAACTTCCGTGAGAAGGTGGTGCTGAAGGATGTTGCCGATTTTGTAGGTCAGAATCCGACTTCGCTTTGCCGTTATTTCAAGAAATCCACCGATAAAAGCATCTTCCAGGTGCTGGCAGAAATCCGTATCGAATACGCCTGTAGGCTGCTTGCCAATTCAGATCTGACTATCACAGAAGTGGCTTTCAGTTCCGGCTACAATACGCCGACTCTCTTCTTCGAGCAGTTTCAGAAGATCATCCATCTTACTCCTGCTGAATATCGCAGGGAAATCAATGGGACTGCTAAGTGATGGCCAAAATTGCAAAGATACTCTATGATATTGCAAACATACAGAACTTGGTTAAGCGAAAAAAGCTGTAACTTTGCACCGTCAAAAAAATAGTTGAAATTTAAAGATTAGTTTAATTATGGAAAAGGAAATTTTATTGAATAATGGAGTGAAGATTCCTACACCGGGTTTCGGAACGTTTCTTACTCCTGATGGCGCAACCTGCGTTGAAGCTGTGAAAGCTGCCATCGCTGCAGGCTACACCCACATCGACACCGCTGCTGTCTATAAAAATGAGAAGAGCGTGGGCGAGGGAATCAAGGAAAGTGGAATCAAGCGTGAGAATCTCTTTGTTACCAGCAAGGTTTGGAACACAGAGCGTGGCTACGACAAGACCTTGAAGGCGTTTGACAAGACTTTGAGCGATTTAGGTCTCGATTATCTCGACCTCTACCTCATCCATTGGCCAGCCAACGAGTTGCAGTTTGGCAAGGATGCAAATCAGCAGAATGTAGATACTTGGAAAGCGATGGAGCGTCTGCATGAAGAGGGCTTGATTCGCAGCATCGGTCTTTCCAACTTCATGCAGCATCATGCAGAGCCAGTAATGGCGAAGGCAAACATCTGTCCGATGGTTGACCAGATAGAGTATCATCCTGGATTCACCCAGAAGGAATGTGTGGAGTTCTGCCAGAAGAACAACATTCTTGTGGAAGCATGGAGTCCGTTGGGAAGAGGCAATGTTTTGGACAATCCTCTCTTGAAGTCAATTGCTGTCAACCATGGCAAGAGCGTGGCTCAGGTAGTTATCCGTTGGGTGATGCAGACAGGCGTGCTGCCACTGGCAAAGTCGGTTACTCCAAGCCGAATCAAGGAAAACATCGATGTATTCGACTTTGAACTCTCTCAGCAGGAAATGTTTGAAATCGCATCGCTGAAGGCTGACAGAATAGGTTCAGACCCAGATACATGTGACTTCTAAAATAGCAAAACCGACTGACTTCTTAGTGTCAGTCGGTTTTTGCCTATTCTTGCTTGTAAAGAGGTTATGTTGATTTGGAATACAAATGTCATCTTTTTACAATCCAACCTTCAATCCCCTTTGTTTGAAGTTGAATTCATCGAAGACGTCACCTGCTTCCACTTCTACTTTCATAAAACGGTTAGCATCCAGTGTTGTAGGCTGAATGGTAACAGTCAATATATTTCCTTCACTTTTAGCTGTCAGCCAATCTGTGGTAATGGATGCGTCCTTGTTGTCATCATAGTTAGGAGAAAATCTCTTTTCTTCACCTCTAGCTACTTTTTCTGTAGCCGACACTACCCAAAAAGAACTATAGTTTGTGCAATAGAACACGTAAGTTCCTCCTTGTGGCGGCACATGAAAATAGTCGTCACTTGATTTCTTGACTTCAGTTTTCCATTTCATCGGGTCCCAGTCGCCATCTTCATCGCTGCAGGATGATACAAAAAATGGAAGAACCATTAAAAAGAGTAACAATAAATTCTTTTTCATTTTTATTTTATGTTTGATAATCTATCTATCTTATAAACGCAAAATTCAAGAAATCTTGCATCAGCAACGTTTTTTTTGATTATGGCGATGCTCCTTTAACCTTATTTCTCAGGTTGAGGAACTTCTTGAATAACAGGAAATCCTTAATGACCTTAATGACCGTGACCTTAATGACCGGAAAACGGCCCTAAACATTTATTTATTTTTCTGATGAAACTCCTTCCTTGTCTTAGCCATTGCTTCTGTAGCCCTATCGTGGGTCTCTATCAGCAATGGACTCTTATGATATTGCACGATTTTGACTCCGACTGAGTTGTGCCTTTTCTTTTCCTCGATGCATTGAATGATCAAGTCTGGATTGGCTGATTTAGCCGTTGGAGTTTTGTCAAAGTTCTGAATATAGGCAGCGTTGGTAAGGAAGAGAATGTCGGAACCGTCCGGTATTTCCTGCATTACCTTCACCATGAGGGTTAGCATCATTCGGAACTCCGTGGTGTGTAGGTCGCTGATTACATCACGGCTGATGATGTTGCCGTTATGCTCAATCACAACGGCAGCACCACCAGCTCGCTCTTTATGGCCATAATCACATGAGCCACCTATCCAAACGTAATATGTATATGTATCTCGTGTCATAATTATTTATATCCAATCTCTATATACATCTCGAATTATAGAGATAATCCCATACTTCTTGAGCAGGTCTTTTCAATCTGATGATGGGATCAATGAAAAATAACTTTCCATTTCGTCGCAAAGAACATTGTCACTAAGATTCGAAATATCCGTTATTGCCAAATATTCATTACCATAGAAATACTTGTCTTCCTTAGTTAATCCCAATTCATTTCGGAGATAGTCGTCTATCATTTTGGGGGTAGGAACTCTAAACATAGATGATATGTTCTTTTGCTGCAAGACGATTCTGATTCCTTTGATATCTTCTGAAATTCCGATGAACCTGTACCTGGTACTAGGAAATAACATATTGTGTATCAGATGCTCGTAGATAATATCCTCCGGATGAGTTTGTTTTAAAAGAGCCTTGGAAAATGGAGATTTCATCTTTGTGAAGACACTTCCGTCCTTGCTCAAAAAGACAATACTTTCCCCTGTTGGAACCATCCGTCGATTGCCGAATTTATCCCAATCTGCCATATTTCATCTCCACGCCCTCCTTATCATACTGCTAGCGCTTGCCGGTTGGTGGCTCAGTAAATGTGATGCGAACTACAGCCGTGCGTAAAAGGGAACGTGCGATGCTCTGGTCGAAAGCATGGCTAGGATCCCTGTAAGAGTGATTTTTGGCTGTTTCATATTTTTACATTTCCCGTTCTCTTCAGTACGCCCCACTGCTGCAGTTCTCCCTTGATGGCCTTGAAATAACTCTTGAAAATCACATAGTACATGATCCAGCGATAGAAGAAGCGCTGCGGTATAATCCATAACAACGTCCACAACGATTCCCTTTCCACGATGAAGGCCATGATGGATACGCTTGCATCTACAATCAGGAAAATCAGATAGTAGATGAATATCTGCCAGGCATTGCCCGAGAACAGTCCTGCCAGCATCAGAACGTCGGCAATCGGCGAGAACGTAGGGATGATGTACTGGAACACGAGCATATTAGGCAAAGCCCACAAGCCGAATCCCTTATAACGGCTGCGGAAGAGGTTGCGACGATGTTTCCAGAAAGTCTGCATCACACCGAAACACCAGCGGGTGCGCTGCTTTACAAACTGTTTGATATTTTCGGGTGCTTCGGTCATCGCTACAGCATGGTTTTCGTTCTCGATAACATAGCCTGCCTCGATGATGCGCATCGTCAGGTCGCAGTCTTCAGCAAGAGTGTCGGTTGTGAAATATCCAGCTTTCTCCATAGCTTCCTTGCGGAACGCTCCGATGGCACCAGGCACCACGGTGATGGCGTTGATGGCAGAGTAGGCCATTCTGTCGAAGTTCTGAGAGGTGATATACTCTATTGCCTGCCAGTTGGTGAGCATGTTGCGGCAGTTGCCCACCTTCACGTTGCCGGCAACGGCTCCCACACGTTTCTCCTTGTCGGCAGCAAAGTGTCTCATCAGCTTGCTCAGGGCATCATGGCGCAGTTGCGTATCGGCATCTATACATACCACGAAGTCGGCATCTGTGTGGCTCAATCCGAAGTTCAGGGCTGCCGCCTTGCCTCCATTAGGCTTGGTGAAGATTGCCACCTTCGGATGATTGCCGAATTTCTCTTTTAGTCTTGCAAGAGTATGGTCTTTGCTTCCATCGTCCACGGCTACGATATCGAACAACGGGTAATCTTGCTCAATCAGATTGTAAATCGTGTTTACTACGTTTACCTCCTCGTTATAGGCTGGTACAATAATGGAAACCTTAGGCATGTTCTCCTTGCCGAGATTATCATAATTGCGTCTGCGTTCTATTCGTTTTTCCTTGATGACAAGACCATACATGAATATGAGTCGCATAAATCCGAGGACGAGGAATACGAGAAAGAGTGCGGTGATGAAATCGCTCAGATGGTAGATGAATTCTGCCAGTGTGAGGTTCATCTGCATTGCATAGTAAGCCTTTCCTTTCTGTATCGTAGGCATCAGCGTCTCGCGTTTCATCCCCAGATATTCCTCCAGCGAGATGAAGCGATAGCCTTCTTTCTGCAGAGTGGTGATGATGCGCGGCAGGGCCTGTATGGTTGCCTTGCGGGTGACACCGCCAGCATCGTGGAGCAGGATGATGTGACCGTCTTCATGGTGTACGCCATCGGTAACACGCTGGTAAATCTGGTCGGCTGTTACGCCCGGCTTCCAATCGTTAGGGTCGATGCTTTCGCCAACCATCAGGTAGTTGCGGCGTGAAGCAAGAATCATCGGCTCTATTTCCTCATGCTGGGTTGGGTCGCTGTCGGCGTTGTATGGGGCACGAAACAGAATGGTGCTATGCCCGGTTATGCTCTCTATCAGCATTCGCGTGAGCTTCAGCTCTGCATAGGTGCGGTCGTCGGAGTTCTCTATCACGTTGTGATGGGTAAAGGTGTGGTTGCCGATGGTGTGCCCGGCTTCATACACCTTCCTCACAAGGGGCAGGTTCTTCTCCATCTGCAGACCTACCATGAAGAATGCTGCAGGTACGTGGTGTTCCTTCAGAATACTGAGCACCTGGGGAGTCCATTTGCTGTCGGGACCATCATCGAAGGTGATAACGAGGTCTTTGGCGTGGCAGCGACCGATTTTTGTTACAGTATAATTGGATGGCAGTTTGCGGTATATTTCATTGGCAACAAGTCCGTCATCCTTGTCTTTCACGATGGATATGTAGCCCGGCTGCGGTTCCGACTCCACCTGCAGCACCTCTCCGTTGCCCACGAAATTCACATCGTCCAGACTTCTTATCTGGAGCAGTTTCTGCAGGTTCCAGTTGGAGGTGTTTTCGTAACTCATGTCCTTGCCGTAGAAGTTCCATATACGGGAATCTTCTGTGCCCAGTCGCCACACGCTGAATCCGGCAAGATGGTATTCTGCCCCGAAGCGCATGATATTATAGGATGTGGCAGCATCAGTGAGATAAACCTGATGGAGCTTGTTGTTGTCATCTATATATGAGAAGTTCAGATTGTATGAATCTTCGTTGAAGTCTATCGGAGCACCAGCGTTCAAAGCAGAGGCTACGGCTTGGTTGAAGGTTACGGTTTCTCCCTGTTTGTCCTCGCACCAGTCGTAGCCATAGGCTGCCAGTCCCAGAACGAGCTTATCGTTGGGAATATTGCGTGCCGCCCAGTCGGTGGCACGTTCTACAAACTGCTGCGAGCATACATCGCCCGGCTTGCTTGCTGAGTTGTGCTCGTCGTACGCCATCAGGAAGAGATAGTCGTTGCACTTGGCGAGCTGCTCCATGTCGTAGTCTTCATTGAATGGAGCTACATCCTGAGTAACATAGAGTCCTTCCTTATGGAAGACTGCCGACAGTTCGCTCACAAAGGTGGTGAGCAGGGCGTTGTCGTTTATCTGCAGATCTTCCAGGTCGATGTTGATTCCGCAGAAATTGTACTTACGGCAGGCAGCGAGAAGTTTTTCCGTAAACAGCTTTCTCCTGCCTGCATCCTTCATGATACTGCCGATGGCTTCGCTTCTGAAGTCTTCGCCATAGTTGTTGGTAAGCATCGCCATTACGGGCACGCCTGCCTTCTGAGCCAGCCGAAGGGCTTTCTTATCTACCTGAGTATTGAGTGCTCCGGTTTTCGGATTGATGAACAGCCATTCGCCCATGAGCAGGTTGATGTGACTGATGTTGCGCTTCAGTGAAAGCAGCGATCGCTTGTCCCAGTTTACATACCATGCAGCTCGGATTCCCATGCGCGGATCGTTCCACTCTCTGAAATATTTCTCGGTGAGTTGGTCCCTTTTTCCTGTAAAACGGGTCTTTCTTATCGAGGCCTCGGCATAGTTGTTGTGCATCTTCTTCTCATGGAAGAAGCGGCGGAACGACTTGTATTCCTTTGCCGTCTCATTGTTGCGCATGAGTGGCTTTTCTGCGGTCATCACCTTGTGATAGTCGTGCACGAAAGGAATCTTCGGACTGCCTTCCAATGCGAATAAAGTTAGAAATACGATGATGAACAATACGATGATTGCCCCGATAACTCTCATGCTCCACTGGAACTTTTTCCAGCGAGAACGTGAGTCTGTTTGAAAAATCTGCTTATCCATATCCTGAATATATTTTGAAACATACTGTCCTTTTGTTTTATGCTATAAATCCATTATCTGGTCATCCGTCTTCTGGACGATACGTCTGCTGCTTCTGTTACGATGGTTGATGATGAGCGGCACACGTTCCACTGCTACCATAGATGTGTCGAGACCCAATGCCTTCGGCTCGTCAATGCCTATCTTGCTGATGAGAGCATAGATGCTCATCAGTAAATTCTGTTGACGGTTACAAGAACTCTCCGGGTAATAAACGCGGTGGATAATGATGAATCGGAAGTCACCAGAAATTCCGTTTTTCCGCAGAGAAGGATATGTACTTCTCAAATCTACCTTACCGTCGGCCACCAGGTCTTCCACAACTTGTCGCAAATAGAGACTTACCCGAGGTTCTATGCGGAAACCTATGTGCATAGTTACACTGTAGAGAGTATCAGGCACCAGGGTTTCGCAACTGTATTCCAGCGTGTCAGGAGTGTCCACAAACTCCATGTTTATAAGCCAGTAATGGTCAGCTCGTTTCGGCTGCTTGTTGATGATGGAGTAGAGCAGTTTATCATCCACGGTGCCTTCCTTATCGGCATGATTTACGTAGACAAGATTGGATGCGTATTTAGGGATGCTCTCGTCGGTCTTGATGTCGGAAATAATCTTGTAATACTCATCCAGCGGTTTAGAGCTGATGTATTGGCGGCGTATCTTCATGGCGCGAACCCACACATACATCATCAGAAACAGGATTCCGCCTATAAGCATCGTACACCATCCTCCTGCGAGAAACTTTGATAGATTGGCTGCAAGGAAGACTCCTTCGATGGAGCAGTATGCGCCCATAAACATCAGCGTGAAGAGGCGAGCCACCCCCTTGATTCTCAGGTAGAAACCAAGCAGCAGGGTAGTCATCAGCATCGTGATGGTAATGGCGAGACCATAGGCTGCCTCCATGTGCGAGGAGTCGCGAAACAGCAGGATGATGAGAACCACACCGATGTACATGGCAAGGTTAATCATCGGGATAAACAGCTGTCCCTTTACATGGGTAGGGTGCTTGATTCGCATGCGCGGCCAGAAATGCAGGTTCATAGCTTCGCTCAGTATGGAGAAAGTTCCACTGATGAGTGCCTGACTCGCCACGATGGCTGCACCCGTGGCCATGATGACGGCGAAAATCAGCATGCTCTGCGGCATGATGGAGTAGAACGGATTGACTGACAAAGCTTTATCCACATGGTTCAGTATCCATGCTCCCTGTCCCAGATAGTTGAGAATGAGCATGGTCTTTACAAACGCCCAGCTGATAGTGATGTTCTTTCTGCCACAGTGACCCAGGTCGGAATAAAGCGCCTCTGCACCAGTAGTACAGAGGAAAACCGCTCCTAGAATCAAGAACCATTCTGGTGATTTTGCCAAAAGGATGATGGCATAATAAGGATTGAAAGCCTTCAGTATCAGCGGAGAAGAAGCGATATTGAAAGCTCCCACCACACCCAGCAGCAGGAACCAAAGCAGCATGAAAACTCCAAACGACTTGCCTATGCTTTCTGTGCCAAACTGCTGCACGAAGAAGATGACGCTGATGATGGCAAGTGTGATGGGAATGACAGGCAGATGCGGACTGATGGTTTCGAGTCCTTCGATGGCTGTGGTAACCGTGATTGCAGGGGTGATGATTCCGTCTGCCAGCAGCGTACTGGCACCAATGATGGCCAGAATGTAAATCCATCTTCTCTTATGCTTGCGCAACAGAGCGTAGAGGGCGAGTATGCCTCCTTCGCCATTGTTGTCAGCACGTAGCGCCACACATACATATTTAAAGGTGGTTTGAAGGGTGAGTGTCCAGATGATGCAGGACAGTGCGCCCAGAATAGTACTTTCGTTGATAGCTTCTCCTGTGTGGAGAATTGCCTTCATCACATAGAGTGGTGAAGTACCGATGTCCCCGAACACGATGCCCAAAGTGATGAGCAATCCCCAAAAGCCTACTTGATGTGTGCAGATTGCTGCACTTTTTATATTTTCTCTCATATTTTATGAGTTATCCTTATTAAAAATTGCGTGCAAAGGTATAAACATACGAGTTAATAGCCGATTTTTTTAACAAGATTTACTGGATTTAACATACATTGCAACTACTCAGCACCCCTATAGAAAACTTCTCGTTAATGCAACATAGAAGGAGCAATTGCCTCTTTATTCCATTCTTCCATATTTCATTTCCACGCCTTCTTTATCATACTGCTTGCGCTTGCCGGTTGGTGGCTCAGTAAGTGTGATGCGAACTACAGCCGTGCGTGAAAGGGAACGGGCGATGCTCTGGTCGAAAGCATCCATGTGTT
>OOBB01001220.1_pt1 | contig 9481 bp, 4 predicted proteins | sample 1671661 | NCBI WGS metagenome assembly OOBB01 (sample SAMN06348179, study PRJEB24527) | human gut metagenome | biome: human gut; feature: ankylosing spondylitis patient; material: feces | host: Homo sapiens | place: China | collected 2015-10
ATGGATATGGCGTGGCACAAAACAAAGAAGAGGCAGTAAAATGGTACCGGAAATCTGCGGAGCAGGGATGTGCAAGAGCTCAGTGTAGGCTTGGCTGGTTCTATAAAAATGGATATGGTGTGACACAAAATAAAGAAGAGGCAGTGAAATGGTATCGCAAATCTGCAGAGCAGGGAGTGGCCGCTGCGCAGTACACTCTGGGTAGCTGTTACGAATGTGGCGATGGTGTTGCGTTATCAAAAGCAGCCGCAGCGGAGTGGTACCGGAAAGCTGCAGACCAGGGCGATGTAGATGCACAGTATAAACTTGGTTTGTTCTATGAAAATGGATATGGCGTGGCACAAAACAAAGAAGAGGCAGTAAAATGGTACCGGAAATCAGCAGAGCAAGGATACGCAGACGCTCAATATAATCTAGCAGAACTTTTGCTGTGGAAAGATGGAGAAGAGGCATTCAAATGGTATCAGAAAGCTGCGAAACAAGGCCACGCAGGTGCACAGAATGGGCTGGGCTTTTGTTATGAGGAGCCGGATAAGGAGATGGAGATGATGGAGATAGATATATATCCGAGTGTGGGTGTTGAGAAAGACTCAGCCAAGGCAGTGGAGTGGTACCGGAAAGCTGCAGAGCAAGGTCTTGATTCAGCGCAGTACCATCTAGGCTGTTGTTATGAGGGGGGTAAGGGTGTGACGAAAGACCTTACGAAGGCGGCGGAGTGGTACCGGAAAGCTGCAGAGCAAGGTCTTGGTTCAGCGCAGGACCAGCTAGGCCGTTGTTATGAGGGGGGTTATGGCGTGACGAAAGACCTTACGAAGGCGGCGGAGTGGTACCGGAAAGCTGCAGAGCAAGGTCTTGGTTTAGCGCAGTACCATCTAGGCCGTTGTTATGAGGGGGGTCATGGCGTGACGAAAGACCTTACGAAGGCGGCGGAGTGGTACCAGAAAGCCGCTGATAAAGGCTATGATAAAAAGCTGCTACAACAGGGCTGCGACGTGGGCTCTGCCGTCGCAGCAGGTGCGGCACTGGCTGTGACGGGCCTGATATGGAAAATTTTGAGGGGTTAACAGCAGAAAGGAAAATAAATCATGGCAGACGAGCTTGAGGTGCTTGAAAAACAGCAGCTTTCCGCGCAGCGGTCGCTGAATGACCTGACGGACCAGCTGACCCTTGCAGACCATCTGGTGTATAAAAAATATCTGACGGAACTGCAGAACTATGGTATGGTGGAACTCTCCCAGCAGATGTTGAAAGTGCAGGACCCTGCCCAGTACATCCGACTGTTCCAGTTGCAGAAATTGACCCTGAAAAAGGGCGAGGATATGTTCCAGAAGCTTTCTACGGTGTACTATTCCAGCATGGCACAAGGCTGTAGTCTGGCGGTGATGATCGATGTGCCAGAAGGAAATGCCGGTGCCAATATCTATCTGGGCGTTCGCGAGGATCCCCTGAAACAGAGCATGAAGAGCCGCAAGCTGGAAATTTCCAGCAAGGCGTTGCAGAAAGTGCTGCTCTCCAACTTCCCCGGTTCCGATATAAAAGGCATCCCCCAGAAAGAGGGAGAAAAACTGCTGGATGAAGCCTTTGGCGAAGAGCAGGAGGCGGTGGCCTCAGTGTCCTGTGTGGCAGCTCTGCGCGATAAGTCCAAAACGGAAGACAAAGCCTTTGTGCAGGGCATCGAGCGCTTTATGGACGCGATGCAAGGAGAAAAGTATACTGCGCTGTTTTTGGCAGAACCTGTTTCCAATGAAACACAGGCGGCTATCCGCAGCGGGTATGAAAATCTGTACAGCACTCTTTCGCCCTTCCGCAAGAGTACATGGTCTTATGCCGAGAACCAGAGCACTGCTGTGATGGAGAGCCTGTGCAGTGGAACTTCCCATACCATCAGCGATACTGTCAGCACGACTACAACGGACGGTACGAACCAGTCCTCTTCGGTGACGGACGGCACACAGAAAACGAAAGGGAGCAGCGGCGGTATCAACGGCGGTGTCGGTAGCAGCTTCGGCACCTCGGTCACAAAAATCTCGCCGGTGGCTGGCGGCATTGCAGGCATTCTGGGTCTGGGCGGCTTGGCAGCTTCGGCCCTGATTCCGGGCGCGGGGGCCGTCATCGGCCCGTTGCTGGGTACGGCGGGCAGAGCCGTAGGCGGCATGGCGTCAGCCAGAACGGCTTTCAACAGCATCGCCCGGAACATCGGAGGCTCACTGGGCGTAAACGCCTCGCGGGGTACCAGCCACTCTACCACCGAGCAGACCGGCACTTCGCACAGCACCTCCGATGGAACGTCGCATGGCATTTCAGACAGCACCAGCCAGCAGGAGAGCTATGGTACAACGGATACCCGCGGCACGGGCCGTACTCAGCAGGTGGAACTGTGTAATAAATCGGTGGAGGAACTGCTGGAACGCATTGAAAACCAGCTCAAACGTGTAAAGGAAAGTGAAGATTATGGCTGCTATAACTGTGCAGCGTATTTCCTTTCGTCTACTCAATCCACAGCACTTTTGGCGGCCAACACTTACCGCGCATTGATGGTAGGCGAGGGCTCCTCGGTGGAGAGCGGTGCCGTCAATGTGTGGAAGAACAATGAGGCAGAAGTGGCACAGCTGCGGGAATATCTCAAGCGGTTCATGCAACCGGTCTTTGCTCGCCCGCTATGGGAGAATGCGCCGGATAGTCTGCTTTATACACCTGCAACGCTGGTCAGCGGGCGGGAACTGCCAATGCACCTTGGCTTGCCCACCCGCTCAGTGCACGGCTTGCCGATTATTGAGCACGCGGAGTTTGGCCGCAATGTGCCGGATGAGGCGATGCCGGATGAGGACAAGATGAATCTGGGCAAGATTTACCACATGGGTAAAGAGGAAGCGGCAGGACTGCTCTTGAACCGGCAGGCGATGGCTTCCCATACGTTCATCACTGGCTCGACCGGCACAGGCAAATCCAATGCGGTCTACCATCTGCTGGATGAGATCACAAAGAACGGACAAACGACGTTTCTTGTGGTGGAACCGGCCAAGGGCGAATACAAGAACGTGTTCGGCAATTGTACAGATGTGCAGGTGTTTGGTACAAACCCCAGAGAAACGCCGCTGCTGCGCATGAACCCCTTTGCATTCCCTGAGAATATCCATATTCTGGAACATATTGACCGTCTGGTGGAGATATTCAACGCCTGCTGGCCGATGTATGCAGCCATGCCAGCGGTGCTGAAGGATGCTATTGAGCGCAGCTATCAGAAAGTAGGCTGGGATCTGCGCAATTCGGAGAGCGAGAAGGGAGTTTTCCCAACCTTCTTTGACCTGCTGGATATTCTGCCGGGCGTCATTGAAGAGTCGCATTATTCCAAGGATACCCAAAGCGATTATGTGGGCGCATTGTGCACCCGCGTAAAGTCGTTGACAAACGGTATTTATGGCAGTGTGCTTTGCGCAGAAGATGCGCTGACGGACGAAGCGCTGTTTGACCGCAATGTTATTGTGGATTTGAGCCGTGTGGGCTCTATGGAAACGAAATCGCTGCTGATGGGCATCTTGGTGATGAAGTTACAGGAATACCGGATGTGCAGCAGCGGGATGAACAGCAGGCTTCGCCATGTCACAGTGCTGGAAGAAGCACACAACCTGTTGCGCAAGACCTCGGCAGAGCAATCACAGGAAGGTGCAAATTTGCAGGGCAAGTCGGTGGAAATGCTGGCAAATGCCATTGCGGAAATGCGTACTTATGGTGAGGGGTTTATCATTGCAGACCAGGCACCCGGACTGCTGGATATGTCGGTCATCCGCAACACGAACACAAAAATTATTCTGCGCCTGCCGGACGAAGAAGATCGCAAGCTGGTAGGTAAGTCTGCCGCCCTGAAGGAGGCACAGATCGACGAATTGTCCAAGCTGCCGCTGGGTGTGGCTGCCGTTTACCAGAACGAGTGGCCGGAGGCGGTGCTCTGCAAGATTGAGGCGTATCCCATGCCGGAAAATGCTGTTTACCACAAGCCTTCAAAAATGCCGCATGAAATCAACGCAGAGTTTGTATTCGGACAACTGGCAGTGGGCAAAGAGCTGGAACCGCTGAGCAGTTCGGAGATGGAGCAGCTGAAGCTCTGGCTGAAACGCCATGAGACTGTGCTGAAGCAGGAGGACAGCCGCTACCTGGAACGGGTCTTTGCAGGCGGCGAACTGGATGTGGCTAAGACTCGGAAAGCTGTGTTCGATTTCTTTGGTGGGATCGGTACAGTCGTTGATTACTGTGCCGCAGCTAAAAAGTCGCTCACACCCCGTAAGGAATTTCTGGAACAGCTGCAGGGACAGTACGGCCTGAAAGCTGCTGCCGCAGACTGGGTGCTGAACAGCGTGATAAGCATGGGCATGAGCCTGAACCCGGATGCAAAGGCTGTAGATAATCTAAGGACGAATTTTGAACAGCAGGGAGGTCGTGTGCTGTGAGGCGAGAAATCTCAGAAGCGAAACCGATGGAAGCAAAAACGCACATTGGGTTGGATGATGTCGTCAAACGGTCATTTGAGCGTCTACAGAAAGGCGTGATAGAAAAGGCAGAAGAAAAACTGGATGCTGCTACGGAAAAGTCATTTGCAGAGCTAGAAAAAGAGCTGGAATACAAAAATAACGATGATGGAATGCCGTACCGTATGGAGCAGGATCTTTTGTCGGATGCAGAGTATAAAAGAAACGGATATGAGTACACTACCGATCACCTTGGAAGGCTGTTTACAGCCGAAGGAGACCTGCATCTGAAAGAGCATGATGGTCGTCTGCAAATTAAAGACAGCATCCATGACATTGGAAAAGGATATGAAAAAAGTACCGATGATCGAGGTCATGCAATTGCAGATCGCTTTGATGGGGCAAACGATTTGGAAAATCTCATTCCGCAGGATTCTGGACTAAATCGGAACGAATTCAAAAATTTTGAGAATAAACTGGCACAGGAAGTGGAAGCTGGGAAAAAAGTCAATCTGAAATTGGAAATGCATTATCCGGGAGACTCCTTCCGCCCGGATGCCATTACTGCTGTGACAACGATTGACGGAAAGCAGGAAGTTAAAGTATTTCTGAACGATTAGTATTTATAAGTCCACTGCACTTTCAGATTATTACAATCCCGGTCGATTGCACATACAATACAAGTATCACTTCACAAAACGGAGGGTACTTGTACTATGGTGGACTACGCCGACATCGGAAAACGTATTCGTGCCTGCCGCCTTGCAAAGGGCATGACGCAGGAGCAGCTGGCCAATGAGGTCGGCGTGGTAGTTACGCACATCAGCCATATCGAGACGGGCAACTCGGTGCCCAGCCTGAAAACGCTGATCGACATCATCAACGCACTGGACTGCTCCGCAGACGAGCTGCTGTGCATCGAGATCAAAAAAGCAAAGCCGGTGTTCGACAGCTGGATGACCGAACAGCTTGCAGATTGCTCTGCCGATGAGGCAAAGATCATCAAAGAAACGGTGGTCAGTCTGAAAAAATCGCTCCGAAAAGTGTACGGAAAGTCCTCTAAATACAGATATGACTAAAATTTCAAAAACTAAATGTCAGTTGATAGGTATTGAGTGTCTGAAAGAACACCAATAAACAGAATGAACCGCCTCGGTTTCCATAGTAGGAAGCCGGGGCGGTTTTTTATACAAAAAAGAGATCGTTTTTTATAGCTTTGATGAATTGGCGCAGAGTCATTGACAGCAGAAGGGCAGAAGCGTATCTTTGGAACAGAAGGCAGAACAGGGCCATAAATAGCAGTTTTCTTTACCTTGCAAGGACACTTTCGTTTTGATGAGGCACGACCCGGTGTGCCGCTTTTTTCATTTGCGGAGATAAAATGCAAAAAGTACGGATTATAGTACACATTATCTGCTATGCTCGGTACACGGAAAGCACACACCGGAAAAGGAGCAAAAATGCGCTGGACGTTGAATAAAACAAGGCTTTTGGCCGGTAAAACGGACCCGGAGAATACCAGCCTGTGGCTGCCGCTCTGGATGCACCTGTGGGATACGGCGGGCATCATGGAGCGGCTGGTCCGGCAGTGGCTCCCGGAAAGTGCAAAACAGGCCATGGGCTTTGAGTGCGAGGAAGCGTTGCTCGCGCATGCCCGGTTTCTGGGCGGGATCCATGATATAGGCAAGGCTACGGTAGCCTTTCAGGCAAATATCCTGCGCACTCTGCCGGAGGCGCGGCAGCGGCTGGAAATGTTGACGCCGCTGGACTGTCCTGAACAGAACCGCAGAGAGTCGCCGCATGCCCGGGCGGGCGAGGCAATTCTGCTGTGGAATGATTGTCCCGGCGGGCTAGCCTCCATTGTGGGGGCGCATCACGGCAGGCCACAGAGCTGCGCGGCGGTCGATGACCAGTTGGAGTGCTGGGAGAGCAACTACTACCCCAAGGGACAGGAAAAGGTCTGGCAGGGCTTTTGGACAGAACTGCTCATGACTGTTTTGCAGGACTGCGGCTTTGATGATACGACGGAACTGTACGACCTGGACCCGCAGGAGGAAGTGCTTCTGACCGGACTTCTGATCATGGCAGACTGGATCGCCAGCAATACGGAATACTTCCCCCTGATCCCGGTAGAGGAGCTGGGCAGCATGCAGGATTACCCGGCGCGGGTGGACAGGGCTTGGGAAAAGCTGGCCCTGCCCTTCCCGTGGGAGGCACAGCCGGGCATCGCAGACCCGCAGGAGTTTGCGGTGCGGTTCGGCTTTGCGCCCAATGCGGTGCAGAGGGCTGTTCTGGAAGCTGCAGATACCGCAGCGGAACCGGGTATCCTGATCTTGGAAGCACAGATGGGCGTGGGCAAAACCGAGGCGGCGCTGGCCGCTGCGGAGATCATGGCCAGCCGGTTCGGGCTGGGCGGTGTCTTTTTCGGGCTGCCCACACAGGCCACGGCAAACGGCATCTTTCCCCGGCTGCTTGGCTGGGCAGACACGCAGTCTGAGGAGACGCTGCCGCAGGCTATAAAGTTGGCGCACGGCATGGCGGAACTGGACGAGTGCTATCTGCAGCTGCAGGGGCGCGGGGTGCAGCTGGAGGAAGATGCGCAGGAAGAGCATCGGGTACAGGTACACCAGTGGTTTCGAGGAAACAAACAGGTACTGCTGGCAAACTTCGTGATTGGCACAGTGGATCAGCTGCTGCTGGCGGCACTTGCCCAGAAGCACGTTATGCTGCGGCATCTGGGGCTTGCGGGCAAGGTGGTCATTATTGATGAGTGCCACGCCTACGATACCTACATGAACTGCTATCTGGACCGCGCACTGGAATGGCTGGGCTGGTACAAGGTGCCGGTCATTCTGCTGTCGGCCACCCTGCCCGCCCGGCGGCGCACAGAGCTGGTCGAGGCCTACCAGCAGAAAAAGGCCGCCCCGGACGCTCCGTGGGAAACCAGCTGCGGCTATCCGCTGCTGACATGGACGGATGGCGCAGAGGTAAAGCAAACGGCCATCCCACCGGACGCACCCGGTCAAACGGTGCAGATGACTACGCTCACAGAGCCGGAGCTGCCCGCGCTGCTGCGCCGGAAACTGGTCGAGGGCGGCTGCGCGGGGGTGATCGTAAACACGGTCAAAAAAGCGCAGAAGATCGCACAGCTGCTGCGGGAAAGCCTGCCGGACAAAGAGGTGCAGCTGTTCCATGCGCAGTTCCTGATGCCGGACCGTGCGGCGCGGGAAAACCAGCTGATGGCACGCATTGGCAAGGGCTCTGCACCGGAGTGCCGGAACGACCTGATCGTGGTGGGCACGCAGGTGATGGAGCAGTCGCTGGACATTGATCTGGACGTTCTTGTCACAGAGCTTTGCCCCATGGATCTGCTGCTGCAGCGCATTGGACGGCTGCACCGCCACTACCGCAGCCGCCCCGCTCCGTTGCAGCAGGCCTGCTGCGCGGTGCTGGACACCGGGGAAGATGCCTTTGACGCGGGCAGCGAGGCGGTATATGGACAGTGGCTGCTCTGGCGCACCCGGAAGTTTCTGCCCCGGAGCATCCGGCTGCCGGAGGAGATCTCTCCGCTGGTGCAGCGGGTCTACGGCTGGGAGCGGGAAGCTCCCGGCGGGGCGCAGGGCGAGGAAATGCGCTCCATATATGAGCGGACACAGGAGAAAATGAAAGCACGCGCCGAAGCATACCTTGTGCCGCAGCCGGAAACGCACCGGCTGGCGCAGCTGAACACGCTGGACGACTGGATGCAGAACGAGGGCGCCTGCTCCGACCCGGCGGCGCGGGCGGCAGTGCGGGACGGCGACCCCTCGGTAGAGGTGCTGGTAATGCAGCGTCGGGCAGACGGCAGCATCCACTTTCTGCCGTGGCAGGAGGGCGGCAGTGCCGTAGCTGCCGACAGCCCGCCCCCACCGGAAACGGCACTGAAGATCGCCCGGCAGAAGCTGCGGCTCCCGGCGGTGTTCGGCAAGGCGTGGAAGGTGGACGGGGTCATCCGGGAGTTGGAAGCGGACAACCGCAGCCGCCTTGCGGCGTGGCAGCTGTCGCCGCTGCTGCACGGAGAACTGATCCTGCTGCTGGATGAAAACCTGACTGCCCGGCTTGCGGGCATGGAACTTTGTTATGACCGTGAAAACGGCCTGTATTACCAAAAGGAGGAGACGGATGAAGGAAATTGAATTCAACCTGCTGACCGAACCGTGGATACGGGTGCGGCTGCGGGACAACACGGTGCGGGAGGTGTCCCTGACCGAGGCGCTGGTGTCGGCGCAGGATTATGTGGACCTTGCAGGCGAGATGCCCACCCAGAACGCCGCCGTGCTGCGGCTGCTGCTGGCGGTGCTGTTCACCGTGTTCTCCCGGGTGGATGCAAAGGGAGAGCCCCGCCCGCTGATGCAGAGCGATGATGCACTGGAGCGTTGGAGTGCGCTGTGGCAGCTGGGGCATTTCCCGGCAGAGCCTGTCCGGGACTATCTGGAGCAGTGGAAGGACCGCTTCTGGCTGTTCCATCCGACACACCCCTTCTGGCAGGTGCCGCAGGCAAAGATCGGCACGGAATACGGCGCGGCCAAACTCAACGGTGAAATGTCGGAAAGCAGCAATAAACTCCGGCTCTTTCCGCTGTATGCGGGGCAGAGCAAGGATCAGCTGAGCTATCCGCAGGCGGCGCGGTGGCTGCTATGCGTGAACGGCTATGATGACACCTCCGCAAAGCCAAAAGGAAAGGGACTTCCGTCCGTAGGAGCCGGGTGGCTGGGCAAGATCGGTTTTATTCAGGCACAGGGCGATAATCTGTACGAGACCCTGATGCTGAACCTGACACTGCTGCGCGACGGCCGGGAATGCTGGGGCGAAAGCAAGCCCTGTTGGGAATTGGAAGCACCAAAGAGCGCGGAACGGACAGAAATTTGCTGCCCGGATAACCCGGCACAGCTGCTCACCCTGCAATCCAGAAGGCTGTTGCTGCACAGGACAGGGGAGAATGTGGATGGGTTCTGTCTGCTGGGAGGAGATTTCTTCCC
>OOBB01001222.1_pt1 | contig 9438 bp, 6 predicted proteins | sample 1671661 | NCBI WGS metagenome assembly OOBB01 (sample SAMN06348179, study PRJEB24527) | human gut metagenome | biome: human gut; feature: ankylosing spondylitis patient; material: feces | host: Homo sapiens | place: China | collected 2015-10
TGCTCACCCTTGCAACCTTCGGGCTGCTGTTCGGGCTGATGATCTTTGCAACCTACAACGATATTCTCCGGCTTATTACCGGGACAGTATAAGAAAGGGGAACCCTTATGCGGCAGAAAAAACGTGAAGTGAAGATCGGCAATGTGACCATTGGCGGCAGCAACCCCATTGCGGTGCAGACCATGCTCAATGTGCCGGTGGAGGACATCGAGGGTAATGTGGCGCAGGCCAAGCGGTGCGAAGCCGCTGGCTGTCAGATTTTGCGGGTGACCTGTCCCAGCCCGGCAGATGCAAAGTGCATCGAGGCCGTCAAAAACGCAGTGAACATCCCCATTGTGGCAGATATCCACTTTGACTACAAGGCTGCGCTGGCCTGCGCGGACGTAGGCGTAGATAAGATCCGTATCAACCCGGGCAACATCGGCGATGACGACCGGGTAAAGGCAGTGGTGGATGCCTGCCAGCAGAAGAACATCCCCATCCGCATCGGTGTCAACGGCGGCAGTCTGGAAAAGCACATTCTGGCCCGCTACGGCGCACCCACCCCGGAAGCCATGGTGGAAAGCGCTTTGTACCATGTGCGGCTGCTGGAAAAGTTCGATTTTAACAACATCGTTATCTCCATCAAAAACTCCAACGTGCCCCGCATGATGGAAGCCTACCGCCAGCTCAGCGCCGTCACCGACTACCCGCTCCATGTGGGCGTCACCGAGGCCGGTACCTACCAGATGGGTCTGCTGAAAAGCGGCATGGGCATCGGCGGAATGCTGCTGGAGGGCATCGGCGACACCATCCGCGTGTCGCTGGCTGCCGAGCCGGAAAAAGAGGTGGAGGCAGGCTTCAACATCCTGCGCGCCGTGGGCTTCCCGGTCACCGGACCGGAGGTCATCACCTGCCCCACCTGCGGACGCACCCAGTACCCCTGCACCGAGATCGCCAACGAGGTGGAAAAGCGGCTGCAGGGCTACAAAAAGTCCATCAAGGTGGCCGTGATGGGCTGCGTTGTCAATGGCCCCGGCGAAGCCCGCGAAGCTGATATCGGCATTGCGGGCGGCAAGGGCGAGGCTGTGCTGTTCATCCATGGCAAGCCCATCAAAAAGCTGACCGGCGATAACATTCTGGATCAGTTCATGGACGAGATCTATAAATTGTAAGCATTCTTTTCGCTACTGCCACACCCGCAAAAACGGGTGCGGCAGTTTGTGCTGTAAAGAACCCACCAAAAAGGAGTACCATTTGTGAAACCACTTGTTTCCCAGCTGTGGCCGCAGTTTATGGCGGACCCGGATTTTGCGGCCTGCTTCGGGCAGGTGATCGTGGAGCACGCCCGGATGCTGCGGCAGGACCGGCAGGTCGAGTTTACTCTGCGCAGCGCCGCCCCGCTGGATCAGAACCTCTGCGCCCGGCTACTGGCTTCCCTGCAGCCGGACTACGAGGGCTTTGAACTGAAGATCAAGAACCTGTTCGGCTATGCCATGCTGGACGAGCACGCTTTGCGCATCCTGCTGGAGGACATGAAGCGGGACGGTGTGCCCATCAACGGCTTTCTGGACAGGAGCAGCATTACCATCACCGGGCAGAACATCACGGTGGGGGTGTGCCACGGTACAAAGTTTTTGCAGGAGATGGGCTTTGAAGAACTGCTTGCAAAGCGCGTTGCCGAGCATACCGGCGTTACCCCCAAGGTGACGCTGCAAAGCGCAGTGACTGCGGCGGAGCAGCAGCAGATGGAGGAAAAGCTGGAGCGCAAGATCGCACCGCCGGTGGTCAAATTCGAGAAAAAGAACACCGCACCGTCTATCAAGGTGGAGGGGCTCAACCTTACCGACAAGCCGGTTACCATCTTCCACGGCAAAATGTTCACCCCCAAAAACCTTACGCCCCTCAAGGATCTGGGCGGCGAGGGCGGCAAGTGCATGATCTGGGGCGATGTGTTCTTTACCGAGGTCAAGGGCAACTACCGCAAGATCTACACCGTGTCTATCACCGACTATACCGGCTCGATCAACCTGAAAGTCCGTGCACAGGAAGGGGAGGACTGCTCCAAGTGGGAGGGCATTGGCAAGGGCAGCACGGTCATTGTGCGGGGCGACTGCTCCTACGATAAATACGAGCACGACTACATCGTGTACCCCTACGATGTGCTGATCGTGGAGCGCAAAAAGCGGGAGGATACTGCCCCGGAAAAGCGGGTGGAGCTGCATCTGCACACCAAGCTTTCCAGCATGGACGGCTTCTGCGACCCCGGCGGCATCGTCAAGCTGGCGCACCGCATGGGACACCCCGCCATTGCCATCACCGACCACGGCGTGTGTCAGGGCTATCCGGAACGACCACGGCGTGTGTCAGGGCTATCCGGAAGCCATGCTGGCAGCCGATGACATCCACAAAAAAGACCCGGATTTCAAGCTCATCTACGGCTGCGAGGCCTATTTTGTGGACGACATGGTGCCCTGCGTTTACGGCGTAAAGGATCAGCCGCTGGACGGCGAGTTCTGCGTGTTTGACACCGAGACCACCGGTCTTGACCCCGGGGTAGAGTACCTTACCGAGATTGGCGCGGTCATCATCCGCAACGGCGAGGTGGTGGAGGAGTTCGATACCTTCGTCAAGCCCGGCAAGCCCATCACCCCCAAGATCACCGAGCTGACCGGCATCACCAACGAGATGGTAGCGGACGCCCCCAGCGAAAAGGAAGCGCTGGAAGCTTTTCTTGCCTTTGCGGGCGACCGCATTCTGGTGGGACACAACGTCCACGCCTTTGATATGCGCTTTCTGCGGGCAGCTGCCAAGCGCAGCGGCATCAAGCTGGAGCCTACCTATATTGACACCCTGACCATGGCGCAGACTATGTACCCGGGCCTGCACAATTATAAGCAGGGCACCATCAATAAGCATCTGGAACTGCCCGCCTACGAGGCGCACCGCGCCTGCGAGGACTCCGCTGCACTGGGACGCATCTTCTGCGTGATGCTGAACGACTTAGCGGAAAAAGAGGTAACGAAGGTCAGCGAAATCAACACCGGTCTTGGCGGCAACCGTGAGGTGCTGAAAAAGAAATACTACCACCTGATCATTCTGGTCAAAAACCAGATGGGTCTGAAGAACCTGTACAAAATCGTCAGCGAGGCACACGTCAACTACTTCTTCAAAAAGCCCCGCGTGCCCCGCAGTCTGCTGAACAAGTACCGGGACGGCCTGCTGCTCACCAGTGCCTGTGAGGCAGGCGAGCTGTACCGCGCCATCGTGGACGGCACCAGCTACGAGGAACTGAAAAAAATCGCCGCCTACTACGATATTCTTGAGATCCAGCCGCTGGGCAACAACGCCTATATGGTGCGGGACGGCAAGGTGGACAGCGAGGAACGGATCAAGGAGTTCAACCGCACCGTTATCAAGCTGGGTGATGATCTGCACAAACCGGTCATTGCCACCGGCGACGTGCACTTTACCGAGCCGGAGGATGCGATCTATCGCGCTGTATTACAGGCGGGCAACGGCTTTAAGGATGCCGACAATCAGCCGCCGCTGTTCTTCCGCACCACGCAGGATATGCTGGCGCAGTTCTACTATCTGCCCAAGGAAAAGGCCTACGAGGTGGTAGTAAAGAACCCCCGCAAGATCGCCGCCATGATCGACAACAACGTGCGCGCCATCCCCCGGGGCACCTACCCGCCCAGCATCGAGGGCGCAGAGCAGCAGCTCCGCGATGCCACGTGGGAGCACGCCAAGCGGGATTACGGAGACCCCTTGCCCGAGATCGTGGAAAAGCGGCTGCAAAAGGAACTGGACTCCATCTGCGGCCACGGCTACGCGGTTCTGTACGTCATTGCGGTCAAGCTGGTGGCCTACTCCAATGCGGGCGGCTATCAAGTGGGCAGCCGTGGCTCTGTCGGCTCCTCCGCTGTGGCGCACTTCTCCGGCATTTCGGAGGTAAACAGCCTGCCGCCCCACTACCGCTGCCCCAAGTGCAAGCACAGCGAGTTTATCACCGACGGCAGCGTGGATGATGGCTTTGACCTGCCGGACAAAAACTGCCCCCAGTGCGGCACCCGGATGCTGGTGGATGGACACGACATCCCCTTCGAGACCTTCCTGGGCTTCTACGGCGATAAGGAACCGGATATCGACCTGAACTTCTCCGGTGAGTACCAGTCCAACGTGCACCGCTATACCGAGGAGCTGTTCGGCAAGGCCAACGTGTTCAAGGCCGGCACGGTGTCCGGTATTCAGGATAAAACGGCCTACGGCTACGTTAAAAAATATCTGGACGAGCGGCAGCGCACCGTGAACCACGCCGAGGAAAACCGCCTGACGCTGGGCTGCACCGGCGTCAAGCGCACCACCGGTCAGCACCCCGGCGGCATGGTGGTTGTGCCGGACACCTACGAGATCTACGATTTCTGTCCCATCCAGCACCCGGCGGATGACGTAGCGGGCGGTCTGCTGACCACCCACTTCGAGTTCAAGTACCTGCACGACACCCTGCTCAAGCTGGACGAGCTGGGCCACGATATGCCCACCTTCTACAAGTATTTTGAGGAATACACCGGCATCCCGGTGGACAGCATCCCCATGAACGACCCCAAGGTGTACAGCCTGCTGACCAGCCCGGAGGCGCTTGGTGTGACCCCGGAGCAGATCGACAGCCAGACCGGCACCTTCGGCATCCCGGAGATGGGCACGAACTTTGTGCGCGGAATGTTGGTGGAGGCACGGCCTAAGAATTTCTCGGAGTTGATCCAGATTTCCGGTCTGTCCCACGGCACGGACGTGTGGACTGGCAACGCGGACGAGCTGATCCGCAGCGGCACCTGCACCATTGCAGAGGTCATCGGCTGCCGTGACAGCATCATGCTGTACCTGCTGCGCAAGGGGCTGGAGCCCAAGATGGCCTTTGATATCATGGAGGCTGTGCGTAAGGGTAAGGTGGCCAAGGGCGGCTTCCAGCCGGGCTGGGAGGAAGCCATGCGGGAGCATGAGGTACCGGACTGGTACATCGAGAGCTGCCGCAAGATCAAGTATATGTTCCCCAAGGCCCATGCTGTGGCCTACCTGATGAGCGCTATCCGCCTGATGTGGTACAAGATCTACAAGCCGCAGGCCTTCTATGCGGTGTACTTTACCGTGCGCGGCGACGATATCGACTACGAAGCCGCCATCGGCGGTGCTGCCGTGGCGCGTGCCCACATGGAGGCGGTCAAGCGCCGCCTGAAGGAGGAAAAGAACGCCAAGGACGAGGACGTGCTGGTCAGCTTGCAGCTGGTCAACGAGATGCTGAGCCGTGGGTACGAGTTTTTGCCCATCGAGCTGGGCAAGAGCCTTGGTTCCAAGTATGTGGTAGAGGACGACAAGGTGCGTCTGCCCTTCAGTGCACTGAAGGGATTGGGCGGTGCCGCCGCCGATGCACTGGAGCGGGTGACTATCCACGGAGAGGAATATATCTCGGTGGAGGAGCTGCAACAGGCCTCCGGTGTGGGCAGCAGCATTCTGGACCGTCTGCGTCAGGTGGGTGCACTGGGCGACCTGCCTGAGAGCAGTCAGGTAAGCTTTTTCTGAAATATTCATAAAGAAAAAATCTCCGCGCTGGGTGTAGTACCCAATGCAGAGATTTTTGTTTGCAGTGATACAGATCAGAGCAGGGGAGTGCTTACTCCACGCTGATCATATAGTAGTAAACGGGTTGGCCACCGCGGATGTGGCTTACTTCCACATGGTTGGGGCACTTTGCCTTGACGATTTCAGTAACCTTTTCGGCGTCCTCGTCGCTCACGTCACAGCCAGAGATGATGGTGACAAAGCTGGAATCCTTCTTGCACATATTGCGTGCCAGACGGTAGGTGGCCTTGGTGATATCGGTGGAGGTGGAAACGATCTTGCCGTTCTCCAGTGCCATGATCTCGCCCTTGCGGATGCGCTTGCCGTCGTACTCGCTGTCGCGGGCGGCGTAGGTGATCAGACCGGTGGATACCTTGTCGGCAGCAGCCATCATGTTGATGGTGTTGGTCTCGGCGTTCACAGAGGGGTCAAAGTTCAGCAGTGCGGTAATGCCCATGGGTACGGTGCGGGTGGGCAGCACCACCACCTGACGGTCGGCCAGCTTCTGTGCCTGCTCGGCAGCCATGATGATGTTCTTGTTATTGGGCAGCACGAACACGGTCTTGGCGGGCACGCTCTGGATGGCTGCCAGAATGTCCTCGGTGGAGGGGTTCATGGTCTGACCGCCAGATACCACAGCGTCTGCTGCCAGATCGGTGAACACAGCCTTCAGGCCCTCACCGGCGGCAACGGCCACAAAGCCGTAGTCACGGCTGGGGTCCACGGCAGCATAGATGAACTCACTGGCCTGAGAGGGAGCCTTCTCGGCAGAAGCCTGCTTTTCAAGGCTCTTGCCCTGCTTCTGGCGGGCGAGGAACTGCTCGTGCATATTCTCGATCTTGAAGTTGGTCAGGTAGCCGTACTTGATGGCCTCGCTCAGGATCTTGCCGGGGTCGGCAGTGTGAACGTGCAGGTTGATGACGTCGTCATCCTCAATGCACACCACGCTGTCGCCGTTGGACTCTGCAAAGGCACGCATCTTGGCGGCGCTGGCACCCTCGTTCTTGTTGATGAGGAACTGGGTGCAGTAGCCGTTGGTAATGTCCTCCACCTTCATCAGGTCGTCGGTGAACACGCCCTTACCGGCATTCTCGGTGGACAGCTTTGCCTTGTTGGGAGCAGCTTCGCCGCCGGCAATAATGGCCTCGCCGTGGAACACCTTGCCCATGCCCTCAAAGATGACCATAATGCCCTGACCGCCTGCGTCCACAACGCCGGCCTTCTTCAGCACGGGCAGCAGGTTGGGGGTATCCTCCAGTGCCTTCTGGCCGGCAGTCAGCACTACGTCCCACAGGGCGGGCACATCGGCGGCATCACTGGCAGCGGCTTCCTCAGAAGCAACGCGGGCAACGGTCAGGATAGTGCCCTCGGTGGGCTTCATCACGGCCTTGTAGGCACCCTCAACGCCCTTCTGCAGGGCAGCCACGATATCGGCAACGTCAGCCTCTTTTTTGCCCTCCAAAGCCTTGGAGAAGCCGCGGAACAGCAGGCTGGTGATAACGCCGGAGTTGCCGCGCGCACCGCGCAGCATGGCGGAAGCAGCAGTTTTGGCGGACTCGCCCACGGTGCAGCTGTCGTCCAGAGCTTCCAGCTCACGCACGGCAGCGCCCACAGTCATGCCCATGTTGGTGCCGGTGTCGCCATCCGGCACAGGGAAAACGTTCAGCTCGTCCACGCGGGAACGCTGGTTGTTGATGTTGTTGGCGCCGGAAATGATGGCGTCGCGCAGGATCTTACCAGAAATCATTGTTCTTACTCCTTAGTAACTGGCCGGAAAATCCCGGCTCGGGTTTGCAGACAAATCAGGCGATGACGTCATCCACGGACACCACCACGCGGGCGACCTTCAGCCCGGTGGCCTGTTCTACCTCGTCCTTGACGCGGTGGGAGATGCTGCGGGCGGCGGTGGAAATGTTCAGACCGTAGCTGACGGCAATGTGCAGCTCGATGACCAGACGCCCATTCTGCTGGGTCACGCGCACACCCTTTTCCGGGTAATCGGAACCGTATACCATGCTTTTCACAGCGTCAGTCATATTACGGGGAGCCATGGCAGCAACGCCGTAGCACTGTTTGGTGGCTTCACCCACCAGAGTGGAAAAATACCCATCAGTAAAGCTGACATTCCCAAGCGGGAAACGGGAAGTGATCATAGTCGCTCTGCTCCTTTATGTTATTTTTTATAAAAATACACGCAAGGGTCGGGGGTATTGGCTGTGCAAAACGAAGCTTGCCTCAGATAAACACCCACCCTATTATACAACTTTGCACCGTGGTTGTACAGTTCAAATTGTTGGATTTACTGCTTTTTGCGCTCTTTTTGCATGGTTTTTGTAAAGAAAAAAGAGCAAATTCCTTCGACAGCCCTCGCGCCGCTTTGCGCAGCGGGCGTGGTATGCTGAAGGCAGGCTGTGCGGAACCCATCAAAACGGAAAGTATGACAAATAAAGAAAAACAATCTGTGAATAAATTATAAAAGCTTCCTTGTCTGGCTTTCTTTGTCTATGGAAAAGTGCTAAAATATAAATGAAAAGGAAAAGGGGCGGTCAGCTCCCTTTTTCCATGATACTTCCCGGAATACGCCGGACGCACGGCACATTACATAGCGCAGGCAGACCCTTCCAACAGGTATTGCCTGCAAAAAATGCGATAGGAGCTGTTGGCATGAACATTCTCTTTTTTCTTTCCCCAAAGCAGGATCTGATGTACGTTTACGATGACTTCACCCTCCGGCAGACGCTGGAAAAGTGGGAAAATAACCGCTACGCCTCCATTCCGGTGCTGAACCGCAAGGGCGAATATGTGGGCACCCTGACCGAGGGCGATATCCTGTGGGGACTGAAAAAATACCATGGTCTGGATCTGGAGGCCGCCGAGGACATTCCCATCTCAGAGTTTGCGCATAAGCGGGACTACAAGGCCGTCACGGTAACCACCAGCATGGATGAACTGGTGGAAGCTGCCATGAGCCAGAACTTCGTCCCGGTGGTGGATGACCGGGGCATTTTCATCGGCATTGGCTATTTGTTACTTATTACGGATGTACTCGTCCATGGCCTTTGCAGCTGCCTTACCGGCACCCATGGCCTTGATGACGGTAGCAGCGCCGGTCACAGCGTCACCACCGGCGTACACGCCGTCACGGCTGGTCTTGCCCTCGTCGCCCTCGGTCACGATGCAGCCGTGCTTGTTGGTCTCCAAGCCCGGAGTGGTGGAGCGGATCAGCGGGTTGGGGCTGGTGCCCAGGCTCATGATCACGGTATCCACTTCCAGCTCAAACTCGCTGCCCTGCTTTTCAATGGGACGGCGGCGGCCGGAAGCATCCGGCTCACCCAGCTCCATCTCAATGCAGGTCATGGAGTGCACAAAGCCGTCCTCGTCCGGGTGGATGGCAACGGGGTTGCACAGGGTCTTGAAGATGATGCCCTCTTCCTCGGCGTGCTCCACCTCTTCCTTACGGGCGGGCAGTTCAGCCATGCCGCGGCGGTAGACGATGTACACGCTCTCGGCACCCAGACGCAGGGCGCTGCGGGCAGCGTCCATAGCCACGTTGCCGCCGCCCACAACGGCAACCTTCTTGCCGGTGCGGATGGGGGTCTTGCTGGTGGGCAGGTAAGCTTTCATCAGATTGGATCGGGTCAGGAACTCGTTAGCGGAGTACACACCCTTCAGGCTCTCGCCGGGGATGTTCATGAAGCGGGGCAGACCGGCACCGGAGCCTACGAACACAGCCTCGTAGCCGTACTCGCCCATCAGCTCGTCAATGGTCAGCACTTTGCCGATGACCATGTTGCACTCAAAATCCACGCCCATCTTCTTCAGGCCGTCGATCTCCTGCTG
>OOBB01001225.1_pt1 | contig 9421 bp, 8 predicted proteins | sample 1671661 | NCBI WGS metagenome assembly OOBB01 (sample SAMN06348179, study PRJEB24527) | human gut metagenome | biome: human gut; feature: ankylosing spondylitis patient; material: feces | host: Homo sapiens | place: China | collected 2015-10
TAGCGCACGTCGTTCGGGACGATGAGGTCGCTGGTTCGAGTCCAGTAATCCCGACCAAACTAAGAGTTTACTTCCCGTAAACTCTTCATTAGATCATATTTTAACTTTAAATGCGAAAACGATATGCTTAAACTAAAAGATTTCTTTTATCTACAGCGTAACGACCGACAAGCCATTCTGGTTCTGCTCGGTATCATCATCATTTGTATTACTCTCATTATCATTGTGGGAAAAGTCAATACAAAAGAATCAAGTTTGGAAAACGACTATTCTGCAGATAATAACCCCAAAAGCATGACTGGCGATAATCACCAAGAATCATCAACTGCAGATAAAAACATTAGCGAAAAGCATCCTTTATATTATAAGGTAGAGGGAACAGTTCATGAGTTGTTTCCTTTCGACCCTAATACTGCCGATAGCACCCAGCTTCTCAAACTCGGTTTACAATCATGGCAAGTACGAAGTATCTATAGGTTTCGTGCTAAAGGCGGCATCTTCAGAGAAAAAACAGATTTTGCCCGTCTGTACGGACTTACCAAGAAACAATACGAAGTACTGGCACCTTATATTATAATAGGTGAAGATTACCGGCCTGCATCCGACTACTATGGCAACAGCAGAGCCCCCAAAAGAAACTACCGGGAAACCCAGTATGGGAATGGTGCAAGCACAAGTACGTATTCACAAGCAAACAATGGTGCTAATTCTACAAATACAAATGGCAACAATAACATCTACAGTTACCCACAAAAACTGAAGCCAGGACAACACGTCATCGTCAACTCTGCCGACACAACAGAACTGATGAAGATTCCAGGCATTGGCAGTTATTATGCTAAAAGCATCACAAGATACAGAGAACAATTAGGAGGCTTTGCATCCATTAACCAGCTGAAGGAAATAGATGGACTGCCAGAAGAAGCTCTGTCTTTCATCAAAATTACTCCTGGAGAAGTGAGAAAGTTGAATATCAATTCTCTCTCACTCAATCAACTTCGACGTCACCCCTACCTCAACTTCTACCAAGCGAAAGAAATTTGCGACTATCGACGGTTAAGAGGTCCTTTCAAAAGTCTGGAGGAACTAAAACTCCTCAAGAACTTTCCACCAGCAGAAATAGAGAGACTTAAGCCCTATATCATATTCTAAAAAAGGGTGTGTCATCAGCCAATGACACACCCTCTTGGATTTCAAATCAAAACACTCCTAACTGATGCAGGAATATAGTTAATATACATAATGGACAAACGATACGCACCATAAAGAGATAAACACCGAAAAGAGAACCTTTCAAAGTTCCCCAATTCGTAAATTCGTCTCTCACCACTTTCTTCGGCACATACCAACCTAAGAAAATACAGGTTGCAAAGGAACCCAGCGGCATAAACAACTGAGAAGTAAGATGGTCGCAGAAATCAAGAAAGTTCAAATGAAAGAGACTCAGTTCTGGCATGGCTCCGCAAGACAAAGAACAGAAGATACCAATAATACAACAGGTTATAGTCTCTACCCAGGCACCCTTCTTGCGAGTTACTTTCAACTCCTCATAAAACATGGCAGTACCGATTTCGTGCATAGAAATAGTGGAAGTCAATGCAGCCAACACCAACAATGCGTAAAACAGTACTGAAATAATATACCCCACAACAGGCATAGAACCAAATGCCTGTTGGAAAACATTAGGCAATGTGATAAAAATGAGTGAAGGACCACTATCCGGATTTACACCCACAGAGAATGCAGCCGGGAAAATCATCAGACCAGCCATGATGGCAATAATCGTATCTATCAATGCTATCTGAGTTGCAGATTTCAACAGATTGGTTTGTCTGCTAAAATAAGAAGCATAGGTACAAAGACAAGCGGTACCGAGGCTCAAGGAGAAGAAAGCCTGTCCCAAAGCCTCCAGCAACACGTTCTCATCCACTTTTGAAAAATCAGGCTTCAACAGAAACTCTATACCCTTGAATGCACCAGGCAGAGAACAAGACGAGATGACCAATACAATCAGTAAGACAAAAAGCATCGGCATCAATATTTTGGAAGCTTTCTCTATACCATTGCGCACACCTTTGACTACCACACAATGGGTAATCAAGATAAAAGCAATCGTCCAAAAAGTCGGTTTGATGGGATCTGAAGAGAATTCTACGAAATATTGCTTCACATAACTGACATCTCCATGAATACCTCCCAACAACGAAGCATAAAGATACTGCAGGCACCATCCTGCCACTACCGCATAAAAACCCAGGATAATCATGGACGTAACAACTCCCATGACACCTAAGATTCCCCAAGGTTTGCCATTTGAAAGATTATGATAAGAACGCGCTGCATTAGCAGCAGAATGACGTCCGATAATAAATTCACCTACCATACCAGGAATACCCAGCATGAAGATACATACCAAGTAAATAAGAATGAAAGCAGCACCTCCATTCTGTCCTGCCATATAGGGGAAACGCCAGACATTTCCCAAACCTACTGCTGAACCAGCAGTAGCCAGAATGACTCCCAGCTTGGAGCCAAAACTTCCTCTATTTTCCATGTCGAAAGAATTCTAATAAGTACTCCATATTCATCATGGTAAAGTACTCATGGGTTATTAATTACAAGATTCCGTCCAGGATTCCCAATTGATTCAGGAACACCAAGAGAATCAGAATAGGACAAACGAACCGCACCAAAAACAGATAAGTACCAAAAAGATTTCCCTTTAAGGTTCCCCAATTGGTAAACTCATCCTTCACTAACTTCTTCGGTACATGCCATCCGACAAACAAGCAGGTAAGGAAACCGGCTATAGGCAAGAAGATCTGTCCTGTAACAAAGTCAAACCAATCAAACAAGGTTTTACCCAAGAAGGTCAATGAATCTGTAGCACCCAAAGAGAGCGAACAGAAAGCACCGATAATTGCACAGGAAACCGTAACGATAATTGCTCCTTTCTTGCGGTCTATCTTCAGTTCTTCATAGAAGAAAGAAGTATTCACCTCATGCAATGACATCAGCGAAGTAAGTGCAGCCAATGACAAAAGTATATAGAACAATAAGGAAACAATCCATCCCAAAACAGGAATAGAAGCAAAAGCCTCATTGAATACATTCGGCAAAGTGATGAAAATCAAAGAAGGACCACTATCTGGAGATACACCTACCGAGAACGCTGCAGGGAAAATCATCAGACCGGCAAGAATCGCAACCATAAAATCGATGAGCGAGATCTGCAATGCCGATTTGAAGAGATTGGTTTGTCTGCTAAAATAGGATGCGTATGTACAGATACAGCCCATACCTATACTTAAGGAATAGAAAGACTGTCCTAAAGCACCTAAGAAAACGCCTCTATCAACCTTTCCAAAGTCTGGTTTCAAAAGAAACTCAACACCTTTTCCTGCATCTGGCAACAGACAAGCAGCTGCCACGATGATCAGCAAAAGGATAAACAGGATAGGCATCATGATCTTAGATGCTTTTTCTATACCGCCTCTCACTCCATGAATAATCACGAAATGACAAATCAGGAAAATTACCACCGTCCACATGACAGGTCGGATTGGATCTGAAGAGAAATCCTTGAAGTAATTCGCCACAAAAGTTGGATCACCATGCAATTCCCCCATGATACTGGCATAAACATATTGCAAGCACCAACCTGATACAACTGCATAATAACCCGTGATCAGATATCCAGTAAGCACCTCCAGATATCCGATCCATTTCCATGAATTACCATTGGCCACTTTGGTATAAGCACGAGCCGTATTGGATGCTCCATGACGACCGATGATAAATTCGGATATCATACAAGGAATACCCAACAGGAGTACACAACCAATATATACCAAAATAAAGGCGGCACCACCTTCCTGCCCAGCCATGTAAGGGAAACGCCATACATTACCAAGTCCAACAGCACCACCAGCCGTAGCAAGTATCAAACCAATCTTGCTACCAAAACTTCCTCTACTATTTTCTGCCATTTGAAATACTTTCTCTTTATACGAGTGCAAAATTATAAAATAATTCGCATTTAAACGTATAAATCGAAAGTAAATATCTCAAATTAGTTCACTTTTTGCAATTTTATGCCTTTTCAGATACTTTTTTATTACTTTTATTCCGAAAAAGCGACAGAAACCGTACCCCTTAACGATATTCTTCTGGTAGAGTATTGCACCAAACCACAAAAGGGAAATTCAATAAATGTGAATTATAGAAGCGCTTATCACCAGTCACCTCCATTCCGATGAAATCCGGTTTCACGTAGGCTTCGTTTTCATCACTAAGTTCTACCTCAGCCATGACAAGGCCTTGGTTGTCTCCATAGAACTCATCCACTTCAAAAGTATGCTTACCACTCTTCACCAGATAGCGACGCTTATCGATGACACCACCCTTACAAAGTTGCAAGAGATGTTGCGCCTCATCCATGGTGATTTCCTTTTCAAACTCATAACGCGTCATTCCTCCATTTACAGACTTACCTTTGATCGTAAGATAAGCCTTGTCATCACGCGTACGTACCCTCACGGTAGCTCCATCAGCAGGAATATAGCCCTGCTGAATATGGCTATTAGAAAAGGCGGCGCTTTTATATGCGTCGCCCTTCTTTACGAGGAATTTTCTTTCAATTTCTAATCCACTCATAGTTTCCATATTAGAAACAGGAAATCACAGATAAAGATAACTTCCCATTTCCGGTTCATAAATTATGCGTTAGAAGATACATAAATAGCTAAGATAATAGCCAAAGCTATCAACACACCAAATATCCACTTGATGACTTTCTCACCTTTCGCAGCCTGCTTCTTCTCATAAGCAGCATGCTTTGCTCTTCTTAAGTCTTTATTACTACTCATAGTCTTTTAATATTAGGTTATTATTACTATTCTTCATTCTCGGAAGGGAATTCCATCAGGTATGCCTTGATAAATCCGTCTATCTTACCATCCATTACACCATCAACATCCGATGTCTGATAATTGGTACGATGGTCTTTCACACGACGGTCATCGAAGACATAGCTTCGAATCTGACTTCCCCACTCAATCTTTTTCTTACCAGCCTCAATCTTAGCCTTAGCTTCGAGACGTTTCTTCATGGCACGGTCGTAGAGTTGACTCTTCAAAAGCAACAATGCCTTGGCACGGTTCTTCGGTTGGTCACGCGTCTCAGTATTTTCGATAAGGATTTCCTCTTCCTCACCCGTATCAGGATCCGTGTACCAATATCTCAATCGGACACCAGACTCTACCTTGTTGACATTCTGGCCACCCGCTCCACTGGAACGGAAAGTATCCCAAGACAACTTGGCAGGATCTACATACACTTCGATGGTATCATCAACCAGCGGAGTAACGAAGACACTGGCGAAACTGGTCATACGCTTACCCTGAGCATTGAAAGGAGATACACGCACCAGACGGTGCACACCATTCTCACTCTTCAAGTAGCCGTATGCAAACTCGCCACCCTCAATCGTCATGGTGACGCTTTTGATACCAGCCTCATCACCTTCCTGCATGTCGGTAATGGTCACCTTATATCCATGAGCCTCAGCCCAGCGCATATACATACGCATCAACATCGAAGCCCAATCCTGACTCTCCGTACCACCGGCACCAGAATTGATCTTGAGTACACAGTCCATAGGGTCCTCCTTCTGGCGAAGCATATTCTTCAATTCCAAATCTTCTATCGCCTTGATAGCCTTGTCATAGTCAGTATCCACTTCCTCCTCGGTCACCATCTCATCTTTATAGAAGTCGAAAGCAAGTTGCAGTTCGTCAGCATAGAGACGTACTTGCTTATAGCCATCCAGCCATTTCTGGATGCCTTTTACTTTCTTCATCTGCTCCTGAGCATACTTAGGATCTTCCCAAAAGTCAGGAGCCTGAGTGCGGAGCTGTTCCTCCTCAAATTCTACTTTTTTCTGGTCTATATTCAGATAACGATGGAGAGCGTCAGCACGATCCATCACATCTTTCAACTGGTCAGCTGTTATCATTTTTATTACCTTATCCTTTAAATAACTTCCTGTTTCTTTTTCCGATACTTTACCATGAAGTTACTCTTCATACATCTTGTCTATCTCTGCCTTATAGTTTTTATTGATAACTGGTCGGCGAATCTTCAGCGTATTGGTCAACTCTCCTGCTTCCATAGAGAAATGGTGAGGCAAGAGCGTAATACGTTTGATCTGCTCATAATAAGCCAAATGCTGCTGAAGGATCTTGACGCGCTCCATCAACATCTTCTGTACCTTCTCGTTGGCACAAAGTTCTTCTCTTCCAGAGAAAGGAATATGATGTTCACGAGCCCAGTCTTCTACCAATCGGAACTCCGGCACAACCAAGGCTGAAACGAACTTACGCTGGTCTGCAATCACGGCTACCTGATCGATGAATTTATCTACCAAGAGCAGAGATTCTACCTGTTGAGGAGCAATATATTTACCATTCGAAGTCTTAAAGAGATCCTTGATTCGTTCAGTCAAGTACAACTCTCCGTCCTTCATATAGCCGGCATCACCTGTATGGAAGAAACCCTCCTCGTCAAACGCATTCGCATTTGTCGTATCACGATGGTAGTAGCCCTTGGTAATAGTAGGACCTTTCAACAAGACCTCATTGTCTTCACCTATCTTGATCTGAATATTAGAGATAGGACGACCTACGGAACCAATGGTGAATTTCTTATCCAGATGAACACAGGAAACCGTAGCAAGACTTTCGGTCAAGCCATAACCTACCACCATTCCGATACCAACAGAAAGGATGAATTCCTCAACTTCAGGACTCACGTAAGCACCAGCAGTAGGGAAAATATTAGGATTCTCCAAGCCCAACTGCTTGCGCACCATGCTCAAGACAGTCTTATTGACTACCTTATATTCAAGTTCAAGTGTCAAAGGAGGACGCTTACCATTGGCAAGATATTCCACATTACGCTTGCGGCCAACAGCCAAAGCGTGATTAAACAGTTTCTTTTTGAACGAAGGAGCCTCATCCATCTTAGCCTTCACAGCAATATACACTTTCTCCCAGAATCGAGGCACACTACACATACAAGTAGGATGAACCTCTCGCATGCTTTCCTGTATCTCATGAGGGTAAGTGTTGATAAAAAGTCGTGCACCTTCACTCAAGCAGAGGTAAGACCATGCACGTTCAAAGATATGTGTGAAAGGCAGAAAGTCGATGACACGATCCTTGTCTGTAACAGGGACACACTCATCATTCGCCTTTATGGCTGCATGATACTGTCCGTATGTAAGCATCACTCCCTTGCTATCACCAGTAGTACCACTGGTATAGAGGATATCAGCCAAATCATCCATATTTGCCTGCTTATAAAGTTCCTCCACTTCAGTCTGGCGAGGAAGATTCTCACCCAACTTGATGAAATCCTTGAAATATAAAGCTGCGGGATCATGAGTACTGATACGTACACTGGAATCAAAGATAACGATGCGTTCCAAAGATGGACAAAGCGCAAAAACACGATGGGCCTTGTCATACTGTTCCTGTTCCCCTACGAAGAGGATACGCACTTGGGCATCGTTGACCATATATTGAATTTGTTGCTCACTACTCGTCGCGTAAAAAGGAATAGCACAAACTCTCACTCCATAAGCTCCAAAATCAGTATATAGATAATGTACACAGTTCTGTGAGAACACGGCAATCTTGTCCTGAGGCTTCAAGTTCAGGTTGAGCAATGCATTGCTAACTTGTTTCACTCTCAGAGAGAACTGATTCCACGAAACAGTTTGCCATTGTTCACCGCCAAACTTCTTAAAAGTAAGCGCTGGTTTATCACCGTACTTTTTAGCCAAGTCGTGAATCAGTACTGAAAGATGACTATTGATTTGCATAAGCTTTTGTTATTTATATGGGTGCAAAGATACGGCAAATAGAGGACAAAACAAAATAAAAATGGCATTTTTTCCATTTTGTCTGCTCTTTTTTTCGTAACTTTGCCACAGAATTCAAAAACGAGGGAGATTATGATGACACAAGAACAATTCACCAATGATGCCGTTGAGCTGCTGAAGAAGCTCATCGCCACCCCATCTGTAAGCCGTAATGAAAAGGATGCTGCAGATATCATGGAACAGACGATCCGCAGTTATGGTTTTGAGCCTCAGAGGGAAGCCAACAATATTTGGGTGATTGACCCGCACTTTGATGAAAGCAAACCTACTTTGCTGCTCAATGCACATATTGACACGGTAAAACCTGTAGACTCATGGCAGCGCCACCCCTATGCTCCTACCATAGAAGGCGACCTTCTTTATGGTTTGGGCAGCAACGACTGCGGAGGCGGACTATGCTCACTACTACAGATATTCAGAATGCTTACAGAGAAGCCACAGAGCTATAACCTTATTTATCTGGCTTCTGCTGAAGAGGAAGTATCGGGCAAAGATGGTATCAGCCGTGCTCTACCGCTATTGCCTAAGATAGACCTCGCCATCGTTGGTGAGCCAACTGGCATGAATCCAGCTGTAGCAGAAAAGGGGTTAATGGTCTTAGATGTCATCGCTCATGGAAAGAGCGGCCATGCTGCCCGTAACGAAGGAGTAAACGCTATCTATGAGGCACTGGATGATATGCGCTGGATTCGTGATTACAAGTTTGAGAAAGTAAGCGAGTTCTTAGGTCCTACCAAAATGACATTAACGGTAGTGAATGCTGGTACTCAGCACAATGTGATTCCAGACAAGTGTACGATGCTGGTAGATATCCGCACCAATGAATTTTATGACAATGAGGAGGTATATCATTTTATCTGCCAGCACTTGAAGAGTGAAGTAAAGGCTCACAGTTTCCGTTTGAAATCATCCCGTATTGATCCAGAGCATCCTCTTATTAAGAAATGTGTAGCCATGGGAATGAAGCCTTTCGGTAGTCCTACCCTTAGCGACCAGGCTCTGATGCCATTTCCTTCCTTCAAGTTGGGACCAGGAGAGTCTTCCCGCTCCCATTCCGCAGATGAGTTTATCAGAATAAGCGAAATAGCTGATGCTATTGCTAAATACAAAGAGCTCTTAGATGGCGCTGCCATCTAAGAGCTCAATTCTATTCATCTATTACACCTTATTATATATATGTTTACCTGCAGAATTACTTCACTACCTGTTCAGTAGAGGCATTCTTGCCATTAATAGGAGTACCAGGAGTACCATCGTTGATAAAGAACTTAGCATTGAGGTATGCTGTAGGAATCGTTGCCTTATACCATCCTGTCTTACCATTATGAGAAGCAGAAGCATCGTAAGTCATCTTTACACCTGGCCATACAGAAGAAGATGTTTTACCATTATAGAAGTAGCAATACACATTCTCCCAGTTGGAAGCGTTATCGAAGTAAACATACTCTGGATCAACGATCTCATCTTCATGTACCT